>Ga0190270_10000399_pt1 | contig 18662 bp, 16 predicted proteins | sample Popmic320T_FD_133748 | JGI IMG/M metagenome (GOLD analysis project Ga0190270, IMG submission 133748) | Populus adjacent soil microbial communities from riparian zone of Weber River, Utah, USA - 320 T | ecosystem: Environmental > Terrestrial > Soil > Riparian zone | place: USA: Utah | collected...
GAGGTGCTCACCAACGTCAACCACCAGATGGAGGTGATGCGGGAGGAGAGTTTCGGGCCGGTGGTCGGCATCATGAAGGTGCGCGACGACGACGAGGCGGTGACCTTGATGAACGACAGCCCTTATGGGCTGACGGCATCGATCTGGACACGCGACATCGAGTGCGCCGCCGCGCTCGGCAGCCGGATTGAGACCGGCACGGTCTATATGAATCGCTGCGACTATCTCGACCCGCAGCTCGCCTGGACCGGCGTCAAGGACACCGGCCGTGGCGTCTCGCTGTCGAAATACGGCTTCGACGCGCTGACCCAGCCGAAGAGCTTTCATCTCCGCGAAGTCTGACCTCGCATTGGAACAGGACATGACCGCACCCACCGCCAATTGGAGCTACCCCACCGCCATCCGCTTCGGCCCGGGCCGCATCAAGGAGCTGGCCGAGGCTTGCAAGAGCGCGGGCATCAATCGCCCCTTGCTCGTCACCGACGCCGGCCTAGCCAAGCTCCCCATCACGCAAATGGCGCTGGACCTGTTGCAGCAGGCTGGCGTCCCCGCGGCCATGTTCGCGGACGTCCAGCCCAATCCGGTGGATGCCAATGTCGAGGCCGGCATCGCCGCCTTCCGCGCGGGCAACCATGACGGCATCGTCGCCTTCGGCGGGGGCTCCGGCCTCGACACCGGCAAGGTGATCGCCTTCATGGCCGGGCAGAGCCGGCCGCTGTGGGACTTCGAGGATATCGGCGATTGGTGGACGCGCGCCGACGCTGACAAGATCGCGCCGGTCGTCGCGGTGCCAACCACGGCGGGGACCGGGTCGGAAGTCGGCCGCGCCGGCGTGATTACGCAGGAGGCGACGCACACCAAGAAGGTGATCTTCCATCCCAAAATGATGCCGAAGGTGGTGATCGTCGATCCCGAGCTCACCGTCGGCATGCCGCCCGTTATCACCGCCGGCACCGGCATGGACGCTCTGGCTCATTGCCTCGAAGCCTATTGTTCCCCGGGATACCACCCGCTGGCTGACGGCATCGCGGTCGAAGGCATGCGGCTGATCTTCGAAAATCTGCCGAAGGCGGTTGCCAACGGCAACGATCTCGAAGCGCGTGCGCACATGATGAGCGCGGCGGCGATGGGCGCTACCGCGTTCCAGAAGGGCCTCGGCGCCATCCACGCACTGTCTCACCCGGTCGGCGCGCTCTACCACACCCATCACGGCATGACGAACGGCGTGTTCATGCCGTACGTGCTCGTCTTCAATCGCCGGGCGATCGAGCCGAAGATCGTGCGTCTCGCCGGCTATCTTGGCATCAAGGGCGGGTTTAACGAGTTCCTCGATGCCGTGCTGAAACTGCGGCAGGAGATCGGTGTCCCGAACGGCCTGACCGGGCTCAAGGTCGACGGCAAAAGGACCGACACGATCGTCGAGATGTCGCTGGTCGATCCGACCGCCGGCGGCAATCCCGTTCCCCTGACGCAGGAGGGAAGCCGGAAGCTGTTCGACGCGGCGCTCAAAGGCGACGTCGCGGCCGCAGCCTGATCTTCGATTTTCGCGTCGATTAATGATGAGCACCCGGTCCGATACCGGCTCAGCTCCGCGGCCTTTGGCGCGCCGTACGAGACTTGGATCGGAACGAGACCCCATCGATGAACGCGTCGACCGACGCGTCGAAGGCCGCATCGCGGTCGAGCGCCTTGAAGGCGGGGATCAACGCCAGCGTCGCCGGGTAGGCGAGGGGGTCGAGCGTCCGAAGCTCCGCTTCGTCGTCGCCGCCGATCGGGCGCAGCAATCCTTCAGCTTCCGCCAGGGCGTAACCCAGGATGAAGGCATAAAAGGCGAGCCCGAGTCCCGCGGCGTCCCCATCCGGCAGCCCGGCTTTCCGCAGCGCGCGGTAGACCACTTCGCTCGACGCATGGTCGGCGGGGCCGGTCGCGTGGAAGCGAAAGTGCAGGTGGAAGATGCGCGGATGACGATGGGCTAGATCGCGGTAGGCCGCCGCGACGCCTCGCAGGTCGGTGCGCCAGTCGGCGCTGGGATGCGGCAACTCGACGGTCGCAAGCGCGCGGTCGGCGAGCCGCCGCAACAATTCGTCCCTCGAGCCGAAATGATGCAGCACCGTCATCGGGTCGACGCCGATCCGTACGCCGAGCTTGCGCACGGAGAAGCCGACCTCGCCGTCGCGCGACAGCATGTCGAACGCGGCGTCGAGAAGTGCGTTCCGGTCGAGGCCCCGCCTTCCGCGGGGGCGGGCGGCAGGTTTGCGCGTCGTTTTCGTTGACAATTCTACACCGTAGCCAATAAGGTCTTCGCTGTAGCCAAACTCGCCGATGAGGCCCTGTCAAGGCTGCCCGGCGGGTTGGAAGTGTGGGCGCAAGGCTATGCTGGCTTCCCGAACCTCGCTCGTCGCGATGGGGCAGTGTCCGAAGGCTCGGCTGCTGCTCTGCGCCCGCATCGGCTATGCGCCTCCCATGAGCTTCCAGCGATCATAGGGTGGCCTTCGGGTCGAACGCTGCTGGAGGTTCCATACGTGACGAATCAATACCAAACCGCGCAGCTGAGAGAGCTCGATGCTCTTCATCATCTGCATCCCTTCACCGATCACAAATCGCTCCGCGCGAGCGGTGCGCGCGTCATCGTGCGCGGCGATGGACCCTATATCTGGGACAGCGAGGGCAAGCGCATTCTCGACGGCATGGCGGGACTCTGGACCTGCAACATCGGCTATGGGCGCAAGGAACTGGCGCAGGCGGCTTACGACCAGATGGTCGAGCTGCCCTTCTACAATACGTTCTTCAAGACGACGCATCCCCCGGTCGTGGCGCTGTCGCGCAAGCTCGCCGAACTCGCTCCCGGCAACCTCAATCAGGTCTTTTTCGGCTCGTCCGGCTCGGAAGCTAATGACACCGCGATCCGCCTGATCCGGCATTACTGGGCGCTTAGGGGCGAGCCCAAGCGGCGCATCATCATCTCGCGCAAGAACGCCTATCACGGCTCGACCATCGCCGCCGGCTCGATGGGCGGCATGGCCCATGTCCATGCGCACAGCTATCCAGTCTATGACGGCTTCCGTCACATCGTCGATCCCTATTGGTATGGCGAGTCGGAGGATGGCGAGTCGCCGGAGGCGTTCGGCCTCCGGGCCGCGCGCGCATTGGAGGAGGAGATCCTTGCGGTTGGCCCCGAGAACGTCGCTGCCTTCGCCGGCGAACCGGTGCAGGGCGCCGGCGGCGTCAAGATCGCTCCCGCGAGCTACTGGCCCGAGGTGCAACGCATCGTCGACAAATATGGCGTTCTTCTTCTGGCCGACGAGGTGATTACCGGCTTCGGCCGTCTCGGCGCCTGGTTTGCCTCGCAGCATTACAGCATTCGTCCCAATCTCGTCACCTTCGCCAAGGCGGCAACCTCCGGCTACATCCCGCTGTCCGGCGTCATCGTCGATGACCGGATTGCCGATGTGCTGTTGGCCCACGGCGATGACTTCCATCACGGCTACACCTTCTCGGGCCATCCCGTGGCCTGCGCCGTGGCGTTGAAGAACTTGGAGATCATGGAGCGGGAACGGCTGATTCCGCGCGTCAAAGAATTCACCGGTCCGGCCCTCGCCAAGCTTCTGGGCAAATTCAAGGATCATCCGCTGGTCGGCGAGGTTCGCTCGGTCGGCCTGCTCGGCGCCATCGAACTCGTGGCCGACAAGCGCACCCGGCGGCGCTTCGCCGACCCTGGACGCGTCGGACTTATCTGCCGCGATCATTTCTTCCGCGAAGGGTTCATCATGCGTGCGGTGTTCGACACCATGGTCACGGCGCCGCCGCTGATCTGGACGCAAGAGCAGTTCGACGAAGCGGAGCAAGGGATCCGCCGCGCACTCGATCTTACCCTCAACGACGTTGCCGGAGAGCTTGCCGCATGAGCCGTCCGGTTGTCGTCATTCCCGCCTGTACCACGCTGATCGAAGGTTACGTTTTTGACGCCGTGGGCCGCAATTACACGGCTGCCGTCGCTGAGGTCGCGGACTGCCAGCCTCTCCTCATCCCCGTCGGTCCCGGGATGTCCGACATCGGCAGCCTTCTCGAGGTGGCCGATGCGATTCTCCTGACAGGCAGCCGCTCCAACGTCGCGCCGGAGCATTACGGCGAGGAAACCCCGCTGATGCCCGACAGGCTTGACCCATTGCGCGATGCGCTGACGCTGCCTTTGATCCGCGCTGCGGTCGAGCGGAAGACGCCGCTCTTCGCCATCTGCCGAGGATTTCAGGAACTCAACGTCGCCCTCGGCGGCAGTCTGCATCAGGCCGTGTACGACGTGAACGGGCACAAGGACCACCGCCCACGCTACGAGCTGCCGCTCGATGAGATGTACGGTCCTGTCCACGAGGTTTCCCTTCGCGGTAAATTGAGGGATTGGGTCGGAAGCGACAAGCTACTGGTCAATTCCCTGCATTTTCAGGGCATTGCCCGCCTTGCCGAAGGGCTGAAACCTGAGGCCTTCGCCGAGGATGGTCTAGTCGAGGCCGCGCGCGGGCCTGACGACGCCGCATTTTGTCTCGGCGTGCAGTGGCACCCGGAGTGGGGGGCAAAGACGAGCCCCGCCTCGATAACGCTGTTTCGCCGCTTCGGCGAGGCAGCGAAAGGCGCAGCGTCATGAGTAATACGCGGCTCACCATCGACGAGGCGAACGCCTTCCTCGGCGCGAATCCGGCGGTGCGTTGGATCGACACGTTGCTATTTGACATGAATGGCATTGCGCGCGGCAAGCGCATACGTCGTGCCGATTTGCCCGGCATCGCCAGGAACGGGCTCATGATGCCGACCTCGGTCTTCATCATGGATCCGCTCGGCAATTGCGTGGAAGAGACCGGCCGGCTGTGGGAAACCGGCGACCGGGACCATCATTGCCACCTTCTGAGCCGGACGCTGGTGCCGATCCCGGTCGGAGACGGCAGGCATGCCCAAGCGGTGATGGTGGTCGACGGCAAGGACGAGATCGACCCGCGCGCAGTGCTCATCGATCAGGTCGAGCGTCTCGCGCGCGCGGGCCGCACGTCGGTCGCGGCGGTCGAACTCGAGTTCTATGTCACCCGCCGGGCGGCAAACGGCTCCGCCATGCTTCACCCACCCGAAGGTCTTTCCGACGATCCGCGCCGGCCGCTGACCTTCGGCTTCGAGGAGTTGGACGCGCTCTCTCCCGTCGTCGACGACATTTACCGCATCTGCGAGGTTCAGGATCTCCCGGTCGACGCCATCATGAAGGAGTCCGGCCCCGGTCAATTCGAGATCAATCTCAAGCATCGCGCCGATGCGGTGGCCGCGGCTCTCGACGGCTTGCTGTTGAAGCGTGCGGTGAAGGCTGCGGCGCGGGCCCACCAGCTCGACGCCACGTTCATGGCCAAGCCGCATCACGATTGGGCCGGATCGGGCATGCACATCCACCTAAGCCTGCTCGATGAGTCCGGGCAGAATCTTTTTGCCGGCGATCCGATCTCGCCGCTGTTCCGTCATGCACTGGGCGGAATGCGCGAAACCATGGCGGATTTCATGGCGGTTTGGGCGCAGTCCGCCAATGCCTACCGGCGCTACGTGCCGAAGGCCTATGTCTCCATGGCGGCGCACTGGGGCTTCAACAACCGCACGGTGGCGTTGCGGATCCCCCGCGGCAACGGCGCCGCCACCCGCATCGAGCATCGTATCGCCGGGGCCGACGCCAATCCCTATCTGGTGATCGCCGCCATTCTTGCCGGCATGGATCACGGGATTGCCAACCAAATCGACCCTGGACCGGCGGTCGAGGGCAACTCGGAGACCATCGAAGCGCCACCGTTGCCGACCGCGTGGGTCAACTCGCTCGATCTGTTCCAGCGCTCCGAGATCGTACGCGGCGCCCTTGGCGCAACCTTCCAAGATGTCTTTTCTCGCCTGAAGCAGGCGGAGCGCAGTAATTTCGAGCGGATCGTCACCCCGCTCGATCATCTCTGGTACGGGCGGGTCGCGTGAGGCAGCCGATGACGGTATCGAACACGGTACGCCGACGGAGATTGCCATGACCATAATCTCCAAGACGTTCCCGGCCGCGGCCCTGATCGACGGGCAGTGGGTCACCTCGGCCAGGACCTTTCCCGTCACCGATCCGGCAACCGGCGCCGAGGTGGCAGCCGTGCCCGATCTCGGTGCCGAGGACGCCGCGCGAGCCATCGACGCCGCCGCGCGCGCTCTGCCCGCCTGGTCGGCCAAGACCGCGAAAGAGCGGGCGGCCATCCTCAAGCGCTGGTTCGAACTCGTCACCGCCGAAACTGAAAGTCTTGCCCAGCTCATGACCACCGAGCAGGGCAAGCCGCTCGCCGAATCTCGAGCCGAGGTCGCTTACGGCGCCTCCTTCATCGAATGGTTCGCCGAGGAGGGCAAGCGCGCCTACGGGCGCACAATACCGACCACCGTAGGATCGAAGCGCTACCTCACTATCAAGCAGCCGATCGGCGTGGTCGCCGCAATCGCGCCGTGGAACTTCCCGATCGCCATGATTACGCGGAAAGTTGCGCCCGCGCTCGCGTCGGGATGCACCATTGTGGTCAAGCCCGCCGAGGAGACGCCGCTCTGTGCGCTGGCGATCGCCAAGCTCGCGCTCGACGCCGGTCTGCCCCCCGGTGTGCTCAACATCGTCACCACGGCGGATGCGCCGGCGGTCGGCAAGGTCTTCTGTGAAGACGGCCGCGTTCGCAAGCTCTCCTTCACCGGCTCGACCGAGGTCGGCAAGATCCTCTACCGGCAATGCGCCGATACGGTGAAGAAGCTCACCCTGGAGCTTGGCGGCAATGCGCCGCTGCTTGTCTTCGATGACGCCGATCTCGACCGGGCGGTCGCCGGGGCCATAGCCTCCAAATACCGCAATGCCGGCCAGACCTGCGTCTGCGCCAATCGCGTCCTGGTGCAGTCCGGTATCTACGACCGCTTTGCTGCGGCGCTCGTCGGCGCGGTCACGAAGCTCGTTGTCGGACCGGGCATGGCGGCTGGCACGAATATCGGCCCGCTCATCAACCACGCGGCAATCGCCAAGGTCGAGACGCTCGTGGGTGACGCCGTCAAGAAAGGCGCGAAAATCCTAATCGGCGGCGGCCTCGACAATTCCGGGCCGCTCTTTTACCGCCCGTCCGTCATAGGCGAGGTGACCCCCGACATGGAAATCGTCCGCGAGGAGATTTTCGGACCCGTCGCGGCCTTGGTGCGCTTCGACACCGAGGCCGACGCGATCAAGCTCGCCAACGATACTCCATTCGGGCTCGCCGCCTATCTGTTCAGCCAGAATTTGAGCCGCGCCTGGCGCGTCGCCGAGAAGCTCGATGCCGGCATGGTCGGGGTAAACGAAGGCATCTTCTCCAATGAGGTGGTGCCTTTCGGCGGGGTTAAGGAATCCGGCCTCGGCCGCGAGGGCGCCGCCGAGGGTTTGGATGAGTATCTCGAGATCAAATACATCTGCCTGGGGGCGATTGATGCATGATCGGTCACGCTGAGGCGGAGAATGCCTATGGAATAAGCTTGGCGAGATTGGCTGCCAACAGCCATACTCGCCGGCCGCGAGATACTGACTGCGAGGCCCAGCTGGCCGCACGTTCAGTAAGCAAAGGGAGAGTGAGTATGACCGGGCATGCCAAAGCATTACGCACCTCACGCCGCTCAATTTTGAAGGGCCTCGGAGCCGCCGCGATCGGCATCAGTCTCACGGGCACCAAGCGCTCCGCCTGGGCGGCGGAGGAGCCGAAGCTCAACTTCTATAACTGGGACACCTATATCGGCGAGACCACGCTCGAGGACTTCACAGAAGCGAGCGGCATCGACGTCAATATGAGCTTGTTCGCCACCAACGACGAGCTCTTCGCCAAGCTGCGTGCCGGCAACCCCGGTTATGACGTCATCGTTCCGGGCAGCGAGTTCGTCGAGCGCATGATCCAGGCCGACCTGCTCGAGCCGCTCGATCATGCCAAGATCCCCAATATCAAGAACATCTCGCCGGAGTTCATGACCGACGCGCCGTTCGATCCGGGCCGCAAGTACAGCCTGCCTTATACCTGGCTCGTCATCGGCGTCGGCTATCGCAAGTCGAAGGTCAAGGAAGTCCCCAATAGCTGGAAGTGGCTATTCAATTCGGACGCCTATGCCGGCCGTATTGCCGTCATGTCGGATGCGAGCGAGTTGTTCCGCAACTGCTTCAAGTATCTCGGTCAATCGTTGAACGACGCGTCGCCCGAGCTGCTGAAGCAGGCCGAGGAGATGCTCACCAAGCAGAAGCCCAATATCAAGGCCTTCCATGAGGACAACGGCCAAGACCTTCTGCTGTCTGGCGAGGTCGACGTGGTGATGGAATATAACGGCGACATCGCGCAGATCATGAAGGAGGACGACGACATCGATTTCGTCGTGCCGCAGGAAGGCGCCATGCGGCAGCAGGACACGCTGGCCATCCCGAAAGGCGCGCCGCACCCGGAGAACGCGCTCAAATTCATCAACTTCATCTTCGAGCCGGAAACCGGGAAAGGAATCACCGAGACGATCCTGTATCCGTCGCCGAATGCCGCCGCCGTGGCATTGATGCCGGAGGCATACCGGGACAACAAGGTGATCTTCCCACCGGCGGATGTCATGGCCAAATGCGAGTACCCGAACTATCTCGGCCCGGAGTTCTCGCGCCTGCTCGATGAAGCGATGACCCGGCTGCGCGCGTCATGATCGAGCTTGGTTGAGGTGAACTAGGAGCGACAGGAACGCCACGGTGGCGACCCGGACACAGGAACGTCGGCTGGCCTTTTTGGCAACGGCACTACCACCCATCGTCTGGGTGGTAGTGTTCTTCCTCGCGCCGCTCGCGATCGTCTGGGCCTATAGCTTCGGCCAAAACGTCAGCCTGACCGAAGTCGATATCAGCGGCACCTTTGCCAACTATGCACGCGCTCTGGAGCCGCTTTATCTCGGCATCTTCGCCAAATCGATTTTCGTGGCCGGCATCACCACGCTGCTCTGTCTCATTGTTGGTTTCCCGGTGGCGCTGGCGATCGTCTTTGCCAGCGAACGTTGGCGGCCGTGGATGCTTATGCTGATCATGCTGCCGTTCTGGACCAATCTGCTGATCCGCACCTACGCGCTGATAGCCGTGCTGCGCACCGAGGGCTACGCCAATTTCACCCTCGAATGGCTGTGGAACCAGGGCAGCTGGCTCATGACGCTGGTGGGATTGCAGCCGCTGGGGGAATTCACGCCGCTACAGATGCTCTACAACAATTTTGCCGTCGTGGTCGGATTGGTCTACGTGCATCTGCCCTTCATGGTGCTACCGCTCTACGCCGCGCTCGATCGGCTCGACAAATCGCTCATCGAAGCGAGTCTCGATCTGGGCGCGGGTCAGCTCCGCACACTGTACTCGATCGTCGTGCCGCTGGCGCTGCCGGGCATTATTTCCGGCATCATCATCACCTTCGTGCCGGCGCTCGGCGCCTATCTGACGCCCGATCTCCTCGGCGGCCCCGACAGTCAGATGATCGCCAACGTGATCGAACGGCAGTTCAAGCGGGCCAACGACTGGCCGTTCGGCGCTGCGCTGTCCTTCCTGCTGATGTACGCCACGTTCGGCGCCATCGCCATGCGCGCCTATTTCAGCCGCGGCAAACCCGCGGATGGGCACGGTATCTGACCCATGGCCCAAAAACGCGCTCCCCTCGAATATAATCGCATGTGGCAGATTCGCGCCTGGCTGTTCGCCGTGTTCTTCTTTCTCTACGCGCCGCTGGTCGCGCTGATCGCCTTCAGCTTTAACGACTCTAAACGCACCACTGTGTGGCGCGGCTTCACGCTCAGATATTACGAGAAGCTGTTCGGCAACGAGAGCCTGCTTACCGCCTTCGCCAACTCGCTGACAATCGCCTTTGTCGCCACGTTGATCTCGCTCGTCATCGGCGCGCTGGCAGCGGTTCTCCTGTGGCGCTACCGCTTCATGGGCCGGACCGTCGTCGAGGGCGCCTTCACGCTGCCGCTCGTGGTCCCGGAAATCTGCATGGGCGTCGCCATGCTCCTGTTCTTCACCCGCGTGCTCCCCTGGCCGAACAACCTCATCTGGCCGTTCAATCTCGGCTCGATCATCATCGCGCATGTCTCGTTCTGCTTCCCGTTCGTTGCGCTCGTGGTAGGGGCCAGGCTTGCGAGCTTCAACAAGGAGCAGGAGGAGGCTGCGCGCGACCTCGGCGCCAACGACTGGCAGGCCTTCCGCGATGTGCTGCTGCCGCATATCCACCCAGCGCTGATCGCAGGCGGTCTCCTGGCGTTCACCCTGTCGCTTGACGATTTTGTCATCACCTTTTTCACTTCGGGACCTGACACGGTCACTTTCCCGGTCAAGGTCTATTCGATGCTGCGCTTCTCGGTGACGCCGGAGGTCAATGCCGCATCTACCATGTTGATCCTGCTCACGATTGTGCTCATGGTCGTCATGATGGCGATGCAGAGTAGGGCGCAGAAAAAGACCAAAGGATGACTGCCGTGGACCAAAAGGTAGACAAAGGAGCCAAAGCCCCCGTCAAGCCCATCATCAGCTTCCGCAACGTTTCGAAGCGGTGGGGTTCTACGGTCGGGGTGGACAATGTTAGCCTCGACATCGAGCCCGGCGAGTTCTTCGCGCTGCTCGGGCCCTCGGGCTGCGGCAAGACGACGTTGCTGCGCATGCTTGCCGGCCTCGAAGTGCCGACCGAGGGCACCGTCCTGATCGACGGCGAAGACATGGGCGACATTCCGCCCAATCGGCGTGCCGTGAACATGGTATTCCAGTCTTACGCGGTCTTTCCGCATATGACCGTCGCCGACAACGTCGCCTACGGTCTCAGGATCGATCGCGTGGCGCAGCCGGAGCGGGACCAGCGCGTGCAGGAAGCGCTCGACCTGGTCCAGCTCGGCCATCTTGCCGCGCGCATGCCGGACCAGCTGTCGGGCGGCCAGCGCCAGCGCGTGGCGCTCGCGCGTGCGCTGGTGAAAAAGCCTAAGGTTCTGCTGCTCGACGAGCCGCTCTCGGCGCTCGACGCCAAACTGCGCGAGGCCATGCGTTTCGAGTTGTCCCAGTTGCAGCAAAAGGTCGGGATTACTTTCATCATGGTCACCCATGACCAGGACGAAGCGTTGGCGATCGCCTGCCGCATCGCCGTCATGAATAAGGGCTCCATCGCCCAGCTCGGCACGCCGTCCGACCTTTACGAATTTCCGGCCTCCCGTTTTGTCGCCGACTTCATCGGCTCGGTGAACATGTTCGAGGCCAAGCTGATCAGCGACAAGCCAGACGAGGCCACCGTTGCCTGTCCCGAGCTCGAGCCGCATCGTGTGCACGTCCCGCACGCCGTCCTCGGTCAGGAAACGTCGTCGGTGTGGGTGGCGATTCGCCCGGAGAAGATGAATCTACACAAGGATGCCGCCACGCCGCCGGCCGTGCCCGAATGTCCCCCGGCCCACAACGTCGCCAAGGGTGAGATCAAGGACATCTCCTATCTCGGCGATATTTCGATCTTCCATGTCTTGCTCGATAGCGGCCGGCTGATCCGGATCTCGCGAGCCAACCGCTCCCGCTGGGACCAGGACAGTTTCGTCGCGGGGGAGAAAGTTTGGGTGAGTTGGGGCGGCACGAGCCCGGTCGTGCTCCAATCCTGACGCCTCGGGCATAACAATAACGAACGGAAACGCCAAATGCCTACGTCGGCCGAGTTGCATGAGCGGAGAGTCGCGGCTGTGCCGCGCGGCGTGGCCCACGCCACCGCCATCTATGCCAGGCGCGCCAAGAACGCCGAGATCTGGAGCGAGGACGGCAAGCGCTATATCGACTTCGCCTCCGGCATTGCCGTGGTGAATACGGGCCATCTGCATCCGAAAGTGATTGCCGCCGTCGAGCAGCAGCTCAAATCGCTCAGCCACGCCTGTTTTCAGGTCACACCCTACGAAACCTATGTGCGCTTGGCCGAGCGGCTGAATGCGATTGCGCCGGTTGCCGCCCCGGCCAAAACCATCCTGTTCTCGACCGGTGCCGAGGCGGTGGAGAACGCGGTGAAGGTGGCACGCGCTTTCACCGGCCGTCCGGGGATCGTCTCGTTCAGCGGCGGTTTCCACGGCCGCACGCTCATGGGCATGGCGCTGACCGGCAAGGTCGTGCCCTACAAGAAAGGCTTCGGGCCGTTCCCGGCCGAGGTCTACAACGTTGCCTTTCCCAACATTTATCACGGAGTCAGCAGCGAGCAGAGCCTCGCTGCGCTAAAGGCGCTGTTCAAATACACCGCCGACCCTTCGAGCATCGCCGCCATCATCATCGAGCCGGTGCAAGGGGAGGGCGGTTTCTATATCGCGCCGTTCGATTTCTTACGGAGCTTGCGGGCGCTGTGCGACGAGCACGGCATTCTCCTCGTCGCCGACGAGATTCAGACCGGCTTCGCGCGCACCGGGAAAATGTTCGGCCTGAAGCATGCGGGCATCGAGGCTGACGTCGTGACCATGGCCAAGAGCCTGGCCGGCGGCTTTCCGCTTTCGGCTGTGACCGGCCGCGCCGACGTGATGGATGCGTCGAATCCCGGTGGGCTTGGTGGCACTTACGCCGGCAGCCCAGTGGCCTGTGCCGCGGCCCACGCCGTGCTCGACGTGATCGAGGACGAGAAGCTCTGTGACCGCGCCAACGCTATCGGCAAGATCATTCTCGACCGCTGCAACCGGCTCAAGCAGCGCTCCAATCTCAATTGTATAGGAGACGTGAGGGGCCTAGGCGCCATGTGCGCCGTCGAGCTGGTCAAGGACACTGCAAGCGGAGAGCCCGCACCGCAGCTCACCCAGGCTTTGATGAAGGTCGCCAACGAGAAGGGGCTCATTCTTCTTTCCTGCGGCACCTACGGCAACGTCATCCGCTTCCTCGTGCCGCTCACCGCGAGCGACGATTTGGTTCGCGACGGCATGGACATTTTCGAGGCGAGCCTCACCGAAGCCGTGACCCGGGTCGCGTGAGCTCCCTCGTCAAACGCACAGCACTACAGGAACCGACATGAGCGCCAGGCTCGCAACCAACGATCTCGAAGCATTCTGGATGCCGTTCACGGCGAACCGCCAATATAAGAAGGCACCACGCCTGATTGTCGGTGCCGAAGGAATCCATTACACCACCGACGATGGGCGCCGCGTACTCGACGGAACCTCCGGACTGTGGTGCGTCAATGCCGGCCATTGCCGCCCGAAGATCGTCGAGGCGGTAGGGAAGCAGGTCGGCGAGCTCGATTTCGCCGGCACGTTCCAGATGGGCCATCCGCGCGCTTTCGAATGCGCCTCGAAGCTCGTCAATATCGCCCCTCAAGGCTTCGACCATGTTTTCTTCACCAACTCCGGCTCGGAGTCGGTCGAAACCGCGCTGAAACTTGCGCTCGCTTATCACCGGGCCAAAGGCAACGCCTCGAAGACGCGTTTGATCGGCCGCGAGCGCGGCTATCACGGCGTGAATTTCGGCGGCACCTCGGTCGGCGGCATTCCCAACAACCGCAAGATGTTCGGCACGCTGCTGTCCGGCGTCGACCATATTCGCCACACCCACGATCTGGCGCGCAACGCCTTTAGCCGCGGCGAGCCGGAACATGGCGCCGAGCTCGCCGACGATCTTGAGCGTCTCATGGCGCTGCACGATGCGTCGACTATCGCCGCCGTGATCGTGGAGCCGGTCGCATGTTCGACCGGAGTCCTGGTTCCGCCCAAAGGCTATTTGAAGCGCCTCGCCGCGATCTGCGCCAAGCACGATATCTTGCTGATCTTCGACGAGGTCATTACCGCCTTCGGCCGTCTCGGCACGCCGTTCGGCGCCGACTATTTCGGCGTCTCGCCCGACATCATCACCACCGCCAAAGGCATCACCAACGGCACCATTCCGATGGGCGCGGTGCTGGTGAAGAAGAAGGTCCACGAGGCGTTTATGAGCGGCCCCGAAGAGGCGATCGACTTCTTCCACGGGTACACCTATTCGGGCCACCCGGTAGCCTGCGCGGCCTCGATCGCGACGCTCGAGGTCTACAAGGAGGAGGGGCTGCTGACGCGCGCGTCCGAGCTTGCGCCCTATTGGCAAGAGGCGGTCCATTCGCTCAAGGGCCTGCCGCACGTCATCGACATCCGCAATATCGGCCTGATCGGTGCGGTCGAGTTCGATCCGATTCCCGAAGTGCCGGGCAGGCGCGCGCATACCCGCTTCGTCGAGGCCTTCGATCGCGGCCTCCTCACGCGCGCGACGGGCGACATTATCGCGCTGTCGCCGCCGCTCATTATCGAGAAGAAGCAGATCGATCAGCTTATCGATATCCTCTGCGGTGTCCTCAAGACCGTGAAGGACTGAGAACGGTTACGTCGCGCATGGAGACAATTCAGAACGCCATCGACGGCCGCAAGGTCACGTCGTCATCGCGTCGCATGGCGCCGGTGTACAATCCGGCTACGGGCGAGCAGACGGCCGAATTGCCGCTCTCTACCGCGGGCGAGGTGGAGTCCGCCGTCGCCGCCGCCAAGAAGGCGGCAGAGAGCTGGGGCACGACGCCGTCGCTCAAGCGCATCAAGCCGATGTTCCGCTTCAAGGAGCTTGTGGAGCGCAACGCCGACAAGATCGTGCGCATCATCTCGAGTGAGCACGGCAAGACCCACGCCGATGCGGCAGGCGAGTTGGCACGCGGCATCGACGTGGTCGATTTCGCCTGCGGCATCCCTCATCTGCTGAAGGGCGAGTACAGCCGCAACGTCGGCCCCGAGATCGACAGCTGGTCCGATCGCCAGCCGCTCGGCGTCGTTGCCGGCATCACGCCCTTCAACTTCCCGGCCATGGTGCCGATGTGGATGTATCCCGTCGCCATCGCCTGCGGAAATGCATTTGTGCTGAAGCCGTCGGAGCGCGATCCTTCCACCTCGATGCTGATCTGGGAGCTGTTTCAGGAGGCAGGTTTTCCGCCCGGTGTGCTCAATGTCGTGCACGGCGACAAGGAGGCGGTCGACGCGATCCTCGACCATCCCGACATCAAGGCCGTCAGCTTCGTCGGCTCGACGCCGGTCGCCGAGCACGTTTATCGGCGCGGCTCCGCCGCGGGCAAGCGCGTGCAGGCGCTGGGTGGCGCCAAGAATCACATGATCGTCATGCCGGACGCCGACATGGACCAGGCGGTCGACGCGCTGATGGGCGCGGGCTTCGGCTCGGCCGGAGAGCGCTGCATGGCGATCTCGGTCGCGGTGCCGGTCGGCGAGAAGACCGCGGACCGGCTGGTCGAGGCGCTCGCGCCCAAGATCCGCATGATGAAGGTCGGTCCTGCCACCGACCCGGAGTCCGAAATGGGGCCGGTGATCACCGCCGAAGCCAAGCAGCGCATCGAGGGCCTTATCGGGCAGGGCGTGAAAGAAGGCGCCAAGCTCGTCGTCGACGGGCGCGGGCTTGAGCTACAGGGCTACGAGCGCGGTTTCTTCCTCGGCGGCTCGCTGTTCGACCGCGTGACCAAGGACATGAGCATCTACCAGCAGGAGATCTTCGGACCGGTGCTCTGCGTTGCGCGTTCCGGCAGCTACCAGGAGGCCGCCGACCTGGTCAACAGCAACGAACACGGCAACGGCGCCGCCATCTTCACCCGCGACGGAGACACGGCCAGGGCCTTTGCCGACCGCATCGAAATCGGCATGGTCGGCATCAATGTGGCGATCCCGGTGCCGGTCGCCTATCACTCGTTCGGCGGCTGGAAGCGGTCGCTATTCGGCGATCACTCAATGTACGGCCCCGAAGGCATGCGCTTCTACACCCGCCTCAAGACCGTGACCGCGCGCTGGCCGACCGGCATCCGCGGCGGCGCCGAGTTTCATTTTCCGAGCTTGAAGTAGGCGAGATTAGCCCCCAGCTTGCCGGGCTCTCTCTTCGTCGCATGACTTGATGTGAATGAGATCCGGCATGGCCATCACCTTGTCGGCCGGCACGCAGGCGGCGACTCCGGCTTTGCTCGCCCCCTCGACGAACAACATGGCGGCATCGTTGGGAAAGCCGCCGCCATCGCTCATATATTTTTCCACACTCCAATCGGGATCGAGGCGGGCGACGTTCGCTGCGGCGACTTTTGCAAAGTTCATGTCGCCCGTCATGGCGCTCGCCGCCGCGAGAAACGCGTAGTCCGTCGCGAAGGGGTCGGTGACCAGCTTCGTGTACTTCACGGATTTATCAAATTGGCCGCCAAAGAAGTACACCAAGCGAAGCCCTTGATTGTACCAGTAAGGGTAGTTGGGATTGAGCTGGAGGGCTTTCTCTATTAGTTCGACGGCGCGATCGGACCGGCCAAATTGAGGAAGGAACCAGGCTATGAGGATCAGGACGTCGGCATTGTTTGGAGCCAGCGCTTCCGCCTTGGCAAACTGCTCGAGGGCCTGGTCTGACATTCCATGATAGCCATAGGCATGTCCCAGAACGAGCTGGGTCTCTCCATCGTTCGGATCGAGCCTGACGGCATTCCGCGCTGAGTCCATCAACTTCGCCAAATTGTCGGCCACAGACGGTCCGAGGCCGAGATCAATTCGATACTCGTAGACATACGACAATCCGACATACGCCCTGGCGAGCTGTGGATCGATTTCGAGAGCCTTTCGCAACGTCCGCTCCCCCTCGTCCAGACCTTCCTTGGTGACCGTATGTTTGGCCTCCATTCCAAGGAGATAGGTGTCATAGGCCGTCAAATCGCTGGGCGGCTTACGCCTGATGAGGGAGCGCTCCGCCTCCGCAACGGCGCCCTCGTAGCCAATGAGGGTGCCGGCAATTTTTCCCGTCACGTCGCTCTGCACGTCGAACAGATCTGTTGCGGGGCGATTGTAGCTGTTTGACCAGACGTGCCCCCCGGTTTTCGCGTCGATGAGCTGGGCAGTGACGCGAATTCTGTTGCCGCTGGGTTGGATGCTGCCTTCGAGCACATAACGGACGCCGAGGTCGCGGCCAATGCTTCTCACGTCTGTCGGCTTACCGCGGTAGACTTCCGTGGAGTTCCGGGCGACAACGAACAGGTCTTTCGAGTGAGACAGGTCTGTGACGATGTCCTCGGTAATGCCGTCGGCAAAGCGATCCCACTTTGGATCGTTCCCGATGTTCTCGAACGGCAACACCGCGATCGAAGCTTTTTCCGATATAGGTGTGGACGGCTTTAACCAGTTCCAGGCCGCTAAGCCAGCGAGCAGCAGGGCGGCGACGCCGAAGGCGGTTACCAGAGGTCTTGTGAACACCGTCCGGCTCTCAGACATCGTCGTGGGCGATGGCTCCGGCGAAGCATCGACGGTTGCCGCCGGCCGAATCTCGATATGTGGGGTATACGCACCTTTCGGCAGGTCGATGCGAACGGGCTCCTTCAATCCATCAGTGTCGTAAAATTCGCGCAACTTCTCGCGCACGCGTGCGGCTTCGATGCGCACGATCGGATCGATAGCCGGATCGAACGCCTCGGGACGATCGAACACTTCGATCCCGACCACGTAGCCCTTCAGCAGCTCGCCGCGCCCGGCGAGCGTTTCGTTGACGACATATTCCAGGAATCGCTGACGGCGACGCGACTGGACAAACGAGCCGCTATGGAGAATGCGGTCGAGTTGCTCACGGATGGCCTGCTGGTCGGCGTCGCTCCAGCAATTGAGGGTCATTGCCGTCACGTTCCAACTCCGGCGCCAGCGGCGAAGAGCCGGGGGTTAGCTACCGTTACATACTAGGACCGGCGCCCACCCCCTGTCACGCTTGCCTCTAGGTGGCCGGGAACACCTTCAATGGACGATCAGCCCTGGCCCACCGAGCGAGCCAAGCGCTGTCGCGCGCGGCATTTGCAGCACTTTTCGACTGGGAGGACATGAAATGCTGAAATTTCTCATCGCCTCGTTAGCATTCGCCGTCTTTGCCACGGCTTTCACCGCGGTGGAGGTCCAAGCCGAATTCAGGCCCTGCATCAAAGCGCCGAAAGACTACCTGCCGTGCCCCATGACGGCGCAGAGGCCGCAGCTTCCCAAGACTCGCACGCGATAGCCGCTCTGAACGCGAAGGAAGGACGACATCATGAACGCGAAACGACTGCTCCTCGCCCTGCCTGCAACGCTGGTCATGCTTGCCGGTGGAGCGGCAAATGCCGGACAGACCATCAACGAAGCGGGCACCGTCGCATGCGCGACCGACAAGTGGGACGAAACGGAGCCCGACAAAGGCCACAAGCTGGTCGAATACGCTGGCCGATGCATCTGCATCGACAACGATCCCGCCGCACCAAGCCGCCCACATGACTGCGTAGGAAAATACGAGTACATGCCTGATGAGAGCTGGAAGGGCAGCGGGACCTGCACTTACACCCTTAAAGATGGAGACAAACTAAACATGACTTGGGAAGAGGGTTCCCACCTCAAGGAATACACGTACAAGAATACCGGTGGCACCGGCAAACTCGAAGGCGCTAGTGGCGGCGGCACATACACCCTAGAGGAACTGACAAAGACGCTGATGGGCGGCAAATACAAAGGGACGATAGAGCTGCCCTAAATTGTGCTGCAGAAACGCAGGGCGTCGGCTTCGGTCGGCGCTCTACTCTACTAACCGCACCCCTGGCCGCTTGGCTTGGTGAACACGACGCCCCAGGGGCCAGCTGCCATGGCAGTGCTGCTGGCAA
>Ga0190270_10000400_pt1 | contig 18651 bp, 16 predicted proteins | sample Popmic320T_FD_133748 | JGI IMG/M metagenome (GOLD analysis project Ga0190270, IMG submission 133748) | Populus adjacent soil microbial communities from riparian zone of Weber River, Utah, USA - 320 T | ecosystem: Environmental > Terrestrial > Soil > Riparian zone | place: USA: Utah | collected...
CGGTTGCGGTATGGATGACGGCCGCGGACGTGGTCGTCATGGCCAGCCGCCGTGAAGGACACCCGAATGCGGCAATGGAAGCGCTCGCCTGTGGCCGCCCGCTGGTGGCCAGCCACGTGGGCGCCCTGTGCCAGCTCGTCACCGAGCAGCGTGGCATCACCGTCCCGCCCGACGACGCGCCGGCGCTGGCCACAGCGCTGGCCACGGCACTGACGCGCTCCTGGGACTACGCCGCCATCGCCGCCTCGGTGCGCGACGAAAGCTGGACCCGCGCCGCCGCCGCCTACTTCCACGTGCTCGAACGCGCCGCCAATTCCCGGCTTCCCGATTCCGCCCGCCGCGTCATCGCGGCCTGAACAAGAAGAATAAACATGCGCCTTCCGATGAAACTGCTCAGCCTCGCCAGCCGCTTTGCCCCGGAGCTGCTGTGCTTCGAACAACCGACCGAAAACCGTAACCGTGTTGCGCTCACCTTCGACGACGGGCCGCATCCGGAATTCACGCCGCGCATCCTCGAGACCCTCGCGCGCCTGGAAGTGCGGGCCACCTTCTTCTTCCAGGGCCTGAATGCCGCACGCTGGCCGGAACTCGTGCGCCGCGCGCACTCGGCCGGCCACCAGATCGCCGCGCATGGCGTCGATCACATTGCGGCGTCCACGCAGCCCATGCGTGTCGCCGCCGACAATGCCATCGCCTGTCACGCCGTGTTGTGCGAAATCTCCGGCTCGAACCTCGCGCCTTACTACCGTCCGCCCTACGGTGACATCACCTTCGGCGCGCTGCGCGATCTGAGCCAGCGTGGCTACCGCCTCGCCTTCTGGTCGTACGACAGTCGCGATTCATTCTGCGACACTGCCGCCGACATCGAGGGCCGCATCGCGCGTGCGACACCGCCGCCGGGCAGCATCATCCTGTTTCACGACGACTACGCCCACACCGTCGAAGCGCTGCCGCAGGTGATCGCCACCCTGCGTGCGCGCCAGCTTTCATTCGTTACCGTTGCCGAGCTTTGTCATGCATAAACCGCTGGTCAGCATCATCATCCCCACCTACAACCGCGCTCACTGCATCGAGCAGGCGATCCGCAGCGCGCTGAAGCAGACCTTCCGCGATTTCGAACTCATCATCGCGGACGACGGCTCGACCGACGGTACTGAGCAGGCCGTGACCCGGATGGGCGAGCCCGCAGTGCGCTTCGTGCGCAAGGCCAACGGTGGCTGTTCGAGTGCGCGCAACTTCGGTGTTGCCAATGCCAGCGGCAAGTACGTGGCCTTCCTCGATTCGGATGACGAATGGGACCCGCGCTGGCTGGAGACCACGGTCGCCATGATGGAAGCGGACGCGGGTGTCGGGGCCGTGTATGGCAGCCTCGCGCTGGTCGGCGCGGATGGCATCCAAAAGGGTGTATTCGACCTGTCGGTGGGCGGCCATTATCGCGAGGCCACCGTGCCCTACGTGCTGTCGCAGGCCTCCGGGTTGTTAGGCTCCAACATCATCGCGCGGCGCGAGGTGGTGCAGCAGATCGGCGGCTGGGATGAAACCTTCCCCACTTCCGGCGACTTCGAGTTCGGCCTGCGCCTGGCGGTGGCGACACGAGTCGGCCTGGTCGCCGCGCCGATGATCCGCCTCATAGAGACTGCCGGCTCCCTGAGCAAGAAGGTCAATTCGGGCAATCGCCTGCGCGTGCTGGAGAAATTCACACGCGAACAGCCGGCCATGGCCGCGAAGTTCGCCCCGATCATCCGCCGCTCGCGCGCCGGGATCCTGCGCAGCTACGGCGAAGATTGCATGTGGTTCGGGCGTTACGAGGAAGCGGCGACGCAGCTCACTGCGTCATTGCGCACCCAGTTCAACTGGAATGCCCTGTGGCTGCTGGCCAAGCTGCAGGCGTTGCGCGTCAGCGGACGCAAACCGGGTAACAGTCGCGCCGGCTGACGCCGGCGCGGGTCCGATTACAGCGCGACCAGCGAGGTGGGCGGGTTCGGAATCACGGCGCCCGCAACGGGCGAGGTGTTACCGAGCGTTTCCCACAGATAGTCGGTGAGCGTCTTGCTGCTGGCGGAGAAACCGCGCGAGTTGCTTTCCGCCAGGTCGGTTTTCAGACGGGTCTCGTGCGGCCACGGCCACAGGTCTTCATTGGTGACCGAGTCATAGCCGGTTTCGCCGTACAACGTTCCGCTCGTGCCAATGCGCTTGACGATGTTGGCGCCGGCCTGGCCGCCGCCCGCGCCCGCCGTCGACAGCCGTGAGCCCGGTTCGACACGCAGCAGGTACTTGAGGCCATTGCTCATCGGATCGAAGCTCGTGCCGCAGTTGTTAGACCCGTTGCCGAAGGCCACCGAGCCCGAGGCGCTGACACTTTCGCAGGCAGAGTTGGAATTCTGGTAGGCGATGGAGCTGGAAATCGTCAGGCGGCTGCCGCCGTCCCAATCGGCGAACCCGGTGCCGCCGCTCTTCACGGTGGCCCGAGTGATGGTGCCGGTGTTGGGCGAACCGTTCGAGGCAATTCCGCCGGCGCTCGGACCCCAAACCACCACGTCTTCGAGCAGCGAGCTGCTGTATGCCGCTGAGCCGTCCCAGGCGATGCCATTGCCACCGCCGCCCATCACGATCGAGCCACGCACGGCAACGTTGCCGGCGCGCTGCGAGGTCGTGCCATTGGCGACCAGGTAGATGTTCGACTCGAAAGCGTTGAGGCCCGTCATGCTGTCGATCACGATGCCGTTCTGCAGCTCGATGTTGGTGGAGTCGTAGATGGTGATGCCGGCCTGCGGATTGCTGCCGTCATAGGTCCAGCCACCATCGTGGCGCACCAGCACCCGGCGCAGCACGATGCGATCCGAGTTGTAGACCAGGATCTTGTAGCGGCCACCGGGACCGTAAACCCATGTGTCTTCGAGCAGGATGTACTGCGCGCCCGGCGTGCTGTCGTTGCTGCCGATCTGCACGGTGACGTTGTTGCCGTTCGAGGGGCCGCCCTTGAATGCGCAGCGCAAGACCTTCACGTAGCGGCCCAGGATGACCTTTACGTCCTGCATGTCGAACTTGAGACCTTCGAAGCGCAGGTAGTGATCGCCGGTGCCGAGATCGAAGCCGGCCTTGATGTTCACCGTGCCGTCGGTCGCGGCCTTGATCACGTTGTACGCGCCTGCCTTGCCCTTGGTCGGCGAACTGATGGAGTCACGCGTATTGGAATAAGTGCCGGGAGCGATGATCAGCGTGTCGCCGCCGCTCGAGGACATCAGCGAGACACCGCTCTGAATGTATTTCTTCGGAGAACCCTGCGAGCCATTGCCCGAATCGCTGGCAGCGGCAGCATCGACGTAATAAGTCGCGGCGAACGACGCCTGTGCGACAAACAATCCCGCGAGCAGCGCCGCAGTCAGAACTTTTCCACGCATGTCGATCTCCCGCGCCGGTGGCGCGTATTCTGGCCGTCATATTCTGGTGGCGCGACCTCGGCTGCAACTGTCTTAGCGGGGAGACATTTCCCTACATAACGCAATACTAACAACCCGCACCCCGTCACCCCGGAGCGGACGTTAGGCTGTGACGCGCGTCACGCCGGCGGCAGCGCCGCCAGGATTCGCGCAGCCGTGTCCCGCCAGGTGTGCCGTGTAGTCAAAACTTGACGGGCGCGCGCCGCCACCTGCTCGCGCAGCGCGCGATCCTCGAGGTAACGCGCTATGGCGGCACGGCACGCGGGTAAATCCAGCGGCGGAAATGTCAGCGCCGTCTCACCGTCGCGGTGTACGTCCTCGATGGGCGGCAGTCGCGGCAAGACCAGCGGGATCGACAGGCCCATCATCTCGAACATCACGATAGGTGAGCCGAAAACATTCGAGTGCGGCAACACGCCGATGTCGAAGGTCTGGATGTAGTCGTACACCTGCTGCCGCGGCACTGCGCCGGTGAGCACGATGTCGGAGGCAAAGGGCGACTTCGCCACGCGTGCGCCGAGTTCCAGGGCGGCCGGTCCGGCCCCGACGAGGCACAGACGCAACTGCGCGTGATTTCCGCGCAACTCGTCGAACAGGTCGACGAGCAGGTCGAGCCGGTCCCAGTGATCGAACCAGCCGGCAAAGCCCAGCACCAGGCCGCCGTCCAGATTCAGCTGGCGGCGCATTTCGTCGCGGCTGCGGCCGAGCTTGAGACGCGACACCTCGAATCCATTTGGTACCACCACCAGCCGCGACTTTGGCAATCCCGCCTCCAGCGCGCGATCGCCCAGCCACGACGACACGGCATGTACCACGCTGCAACGTCGGAAAATGAAGCGCTCGGCCGCCGCACACAGCCGCACGAAGGATTGCTTGCGGGCGCGATTCGGAATGCCGTTGACCTCGTTCACCTCGAGCAGGAAACGGCGACCGGAGCGGCGCGCGGCGACGGCACCGGCGACCAGGAAGAAGGCATAACGCTCGAACACGAGGTCGTACCTGCCTGCCTTGAGCGCGCGCCGCAGTCGGAAATACGCCGGCACGTTGTAGAACAACTCGGCGATTTCGAACAACCAGTTGGGCAGCTTCCGGCTCATTAGCTTCCACAACGACCCCCAGCCGCGCGTGCTGGTGCTGGCCTTGTCGACCGGAATCGTCGCGGCCGGATCGAACGGATCCACGCCGGGCGGCGACAGCACATCCACGTAATGACCCAGCGCGCGCAGCGCGGTCACGATGCTGACGATGTGATTTCCTTCGGCGCCGCGACCCTGGGTGCGGTGGTGATAGAGGATGCGCATGCTCAATCCGCCTGGCGCTGGGCGAGTGCGCGGATCTGGATGTACATCTCCCAGCAGCTCACGTAACGCAGCTCGTAACCATTCCGGTCGCGGAAATTGCGTTCGAGCTCGGTCCACATGTTCGACAGCCCACCGCCCAGCAGCGCCTCGAGCGTCTCGTCCTCCGCACCATGGGTATGCAGCTTGATGAACACGTGGCGCTCGGCGCCGCGAATGCGCGGTGCGTACTCGAACCACAGCGGCACGCGTTCCGCCGTCGGCGGCGCATCGGCGGAGATCTCGGCGTTCTCGATCTTGGGTATGAGGCCGAGTTTGCGGCGCCGCCAGTTGAGCCCGAGAGGCCCCTGCACCAGCAGCAATTCATCCGGCGCTCCCCACTGCCCCACTTCGAGATCGCGTCCCGTGTCGTGCGACTTGCGCTTGCCGGTGCAGCCGCGCGCGAAGTAGATGGAATTGATCTTGCCCGTCTGCGTGTCGCTCGGCGCGGACGGCAATGTGAAGTCCGCCTTGCAACCCGTTTCGGTGAGCACCGCGAGCTCGTTGTCCACGCCGCACCAGCGGCCGTCGGGTCGCGAATTGTCCAGCGCCCAGTTGCCGTGCACGAAGGTGTAGGGAATCTCGCCGGGCGTGTCGCCATCGCGCAGCAGCCCATGGCGTTCGCGCAGCGTGCGCGTGAATCCCAGCAGCGCGGCGCGCAGACCCTCCGCGGTGTCGTTGTCGTGGTGATAGTGGACGTCCACGTCGCCGAAGCCGCGGCGCGTGAGATCGGCCAGTGCATCGAGGACTTCCGGATCGTATTCCTCGATCGGATAGAAGAAGGTGTGGCAGGGATGCCGGCCTCCGGTGTCGCGATGTTCGCCGGCGATTCGCGGATAGGTATCCACCCAGCGTTGCAGCCGGCGATGTGCCACTTCGCGCGACGCCTTGCCGCCGTAGGGCTCGTAATGGTCCGCAACCGCTACGTATACAACGGTGCTGGCCACCATATTGCGGCGCGGAACCGGGCGCACCCGTCGCAGGTAGCTCCCGAGCCAGTAATGCATGTTGCGCGCGCGGACCCCGGCGAACACCACGACAAGACCGGCGAGTGCCAGCAGCGCGAGGACGAGTAGATAGTTCATCAGCGTGCCGCCTTGGACCAGAGTACCGATTGCCGGCCGCGCAGGTAACGCCACAGGCCGCCCGCCGCCGCGAAGTTCATTGCCACGAAATAGAACGGCACATAGGCAAAGCCCGGGCGCGTATTGCGCGCATTCAGCACCCAGCCGAGCGCCGCCAGCAGATAGAACAGCACCTGCGCGAAGAACAATTCACGGAACACTTGCCGGCCGGCGAGCAGTCCGCTCGACACCAGCAACGTGGCCAGGACCAGCGGCATCAGCCAGCGCAACAGCTTGTGACTGAGAAATTTCACGCTGAACCAGCCGGTGCCGAAAATCGTGCGCCATTCCGGGCGCAGGCTCTGCATGCCACCGGCGATCATGCGCACCTTGGTATTGAAGTCCTCGCGAATCGTCATCGAGGCCTCTTCTACCGCGAAAGCTGCCGGTTCGTAGACCACGCGTTGTCCGGCGTCGACCAGCCGGAACGTGAGGTACATGTCATCGTTGATGACGCTGGCCGGAATCGGGCGGTAGTCGACGCGGCGCAGGGCGAAGATCTCGCCATCCGCCGTCACCGTGCCACCGAGGCGGCTCTCCGCAAGTTTGATCTTCGACTCGTAGCGCCAGTAGAGACCATCGCCACCGCTGGCCGCGCGCTCGCGCGACTCGGTGATCTTCTTGGCGCCGGTAGCGCCACCCACCCCCGGCTCACGCAGGCGTGCCACCAGCAGGCGGATCGCATCCGTCGAGTAGAAGTTGTTGGCATCGGAGAGCACCAGGACATCCGCGTCGGAGGCGGCCACCGCGCGGTTGAGCGCATGGCTCTTGCCGCGCCGTTCGGGCTCGTGCAGGCAGATCACGCGCGGATCATTGAAGCCACGCGCAATCTCCGCGGTGCGATCCGACGAGCCATCGGCCACCACCACCACCTTGAAGAGCTCCGGCTCGTAATCCAGCGACAACGCGTTCTCGATCTTCGCGGCGATGACGCGTTCCTCGTTGAACGCGGCGATGATCAGCGCAACCCGTTCGGATCCGGCGGTCACCGGCGCCGGTTCACGACGCAGCGCCGCGAGCAGCATCAGCGTGAGCGGATATCCCACGAAGTGCCAGCCGGCGAGTGCGAACGCGACGCTGCACGTGATCTCGAGTGCGCTCACTTGTGAGGCTCCGCAGACATTTCGAGGCGTGCGGCAATGTTCAGCATCAGTTCGGCCATTACGGAGTGGCTGTTGAAGTCGCGCGCATCGTACGCGAATCGAATCGCCACGTGATGCACCAGGAACAGGCCGATGCACGCATTCCTGAACGGGATCACTTGCGGAAATTCGCGGGTGTAACGGTCGAGTAATGCCCGGCTGGCGGGCCGCCAGCGATCTCCCAGCATGCCGTTGCGCACCACCGGCAGGATGTCGACCTCGGCGCCCAGCGTGATCTCGGCGTACGCGAGCAGGTAAAGCAGGTCGACCAATGCAAGTCCCTGCGGCGCCGACAGCTCCCAGTCGATGATGGCCCGGACAGAACGTTCGGGCCCACCGAACACCAGGTTCTCCAGCTTGTAATCGCCGTGTTGCCAGGAGACTGGCACGATCGCACCGACCAGCGTCGCTTCGAGCGCCGCGCGCAGGCGCGCCGCTTCGGTTGCCGTCTCCGGATATCGCTGCGCTGCGATGTTCAGCGGCCGCGTCACCAGCATGTCGACCTCGGCCGCTGTGAGAGCGCGGCATTCGAGTGAACTGCGGTTGAAGTCACACAGGATACGAAACGCGCGCTCCATGCAGGCGTCGAAGTCCGGTGTCGGCAGATCGATGGTGGTACCAGCGAACGCTTCGTACTCGAACACCGGGTGCCGTCCGTGATCCACTTCGCGCGACACGCGCGGCAACAGCCGGGTGACCGGCAGGCGCGCGCCCTGCAGGCGCTCGAGCGCGGCAAGTTCGGTGCGCCGCCGCGTGATGGTGTCGGCGCGGGTCGGCACCACCGTGATGAGTGGCAGGGCGGATGCCGGCGCTTCGCCCGCCACGAAACACTTGCCCGGATTCACCAGGAACTGCATCAGGCGCGGATTTTCAGTCGCGCGCATGGCAGGCAGTTCGTCAAGCGCGCTGGACGCGAGCGGCGAACGTGCGGCGAGCACGCCATGCACCGGCGCGAACCAGCGCTGCGTCAGGCGGCCGAGCAGCAACTCCTTGAGCCGTTCGCGAGTGCGCCACGCATTGCGGCTGGCGCGATAGCCGCCCGGCGGAATCACCTCCCAGAGCCGGCCATTTTCGAAGATCTGCGCGTGATGGCGTCGGTGTATGAAGCCCGCCCTGGCCAGCCGCTTGTCCAGAGAACCGCGCCGGCAGCCCGCGCGTTGACCGCGCGATTGATAGGAACCGGGATTGTCCACGTCGAAATAGACAGCGCCCCCGGCGCTCAGCACGCGTGCGAGCTCGGGCAGCAACACGTCCAGCGCCTCGTGTCCCGCCCCGCTGCCGGCCAGGCGGCAAACGACAACCGCAAACGACTGCGACTCAAAGGGCAGCTTCACTCCGGGAATCCAGGCGCGCGGCGTCTCGCTGCTCAAACTACCGTTTGAAAAATGTGTTTCGCCCTGGGCATGCACATTGAGCGCGGTGACATCATCAAACCAGAAGGCCGCGCCCTCGGCGAAGCGTGTTGTGCCCAGTTCCAGGCACAGCAGGCGCGTATCCGGCCGCGGTGCGGGCAGCAGCAATACCCATCCCGCGTTGTCGTCCACGGGCAGATGCTCGCGCGCCGCGTTCACGGCGGAGATCCCGCGCGCCGGTAGATGCCCTCGTATGCGGCGACCATCGCATCCACGCTGAACTTCTGCAGTACGCGCGCGTGGCCTGCGGCGCCCATGGCTTCCGCGGCACGTGGATGCTCGATCAGACTTGCGAGCGCCCGGACCAGCGCGGACTCGTCGCCCGATTCGACCAGCACTCCGGTCTCACCCTCCGCGACCGTCGCCGGCACTCCGCCTACCCGGGTTGCCACCACCGGCAGTCCGGATTTCATCGCCTCGAGGATCGACATCGGAATTCCTTCCGACAACGAGGTGAGGACGAACACATCCGACTGGGCCAGCAGTTCGTCGATGTCCGAGCGAAAACCGAGAAAACGAACCGCACCGGTCAACCCCAGGTGCGTGGCCAGCTTTTCCAGCGCGGCACGCTCGGGCCCATCGCCGACAATGGTCAGGCTAAGTTGCGGCCAGCGCGCCGCGAGTGGCGCGAATGCGCGAATCAGCAGCGCAAAGTTCTTGACCGCGGCAAGACGCCCGACGGTGATCAGGCGCAGGGCGCCCGGCTCGGCCGCGCGTCTCCGCTCGAGAGGCGGCACGGCGACGCCGTTTGCGATCGTGCGTGTCGCCGATGCCGGGATGCCGATTTCTTCGGCGACATGGGTACGCAGCGCATCCGACACGCAGACGATATTGCCGAAGCGCCGCACCGCGCTTCGCTCGCAGAAATGGCGCAGGGATTTCTTGAAGTCGTTGAGCCGGCCCGGTGCATAGGACATGTACTTGCCGTGCACGGTGTGCACCGCGAGCGGTACGCCCGCCAGCCAGGCGGCGCTCATGGCATCGAGATAGCAGCCAAAGTCGTGGGCATGAACCACGTCAGCGCGCGCTGCCTTGAGCGCGCGCGCCAGGCGCAGGATGGCGCCCATGTCATTGCCTTCGCGCCGGTTCATGCAGCTCACCGGTGCTCCGTCCAGGTCCGCGGCCAGCGGTCCCAGCATTTTCAGGCAGATCACCGACGATTCGTGGCGGGCCGCGAGCGCATTGGCCAGCGTGACGACGACCCGCTCTGCGCCGCCGATCTCGAGCGATTCGCTGACCTGCACGATGCGCATGTCAGCCCAGGTATCCGATCACGAAGATCTGCATGAAGACCAGGAAGCCGACGACCGTGGATCCCACGATCTTGAGATCGCGCCGCGTGAGCTCGAGTGGTTGCGGCACACACCTGCCCAGTGCCGCGCACATTGCCAGCAATAGATAGAACGTCTCGTATTCCAGTGTCACGAACATCGCGCTGATCGCGTAGCCGACCAGCGACAGCGCAGCCGCCAGCGCAAAGTCCTTGTTGTGCGTATCCGGAAAATGCGCACGCGCGTGCAGCGCCGACTTCAGGCAGAAATACACCAGCGCGGTATAGATAAGGAGTCCGACGATGCCGGTCTCGCCGCCGATTTCGACGAACGAGTTGTGCGCGATGAGCTTGGAGGTATACGCCTTGAAGTTGCCGCGCCCGATGCCGAACAGCGGATTGTGCTTCATCATCTCCAGGCCTTCGGCCCACATCTCCACGCGGTACTGCGTCGAATTCTGCGAGTCGCGCACCGTGGTCAGGTGCGAAGGCGCGAACAGGAGAACCAGCATTCCGAGCCCGCCGCAGGCGATCATGGCGCGCAGCGACAGCTTCGACTTGATCAGGAAATAGAAACCGAAGATGGCCAGCGTTGCCACCATGCCGCCGCGTGAGCCGATGAAGTAGGTCACCACCAGCATGAGCGCCATGATCGATGCCGCAACCACGCGTGTCGTGAGCGCATAACTGCTGCCCATGCGCACCAGCACGAAGGGCACCACGAAGGTGAACAACACGCAGAACACGCCAGGGCCGTCGAAGATGCCGATCCAGCGCGCGCGTCCCTTGCCGCCCGCCTCGAGCACCGAAGGGTCGACCCACGCCAGGCTCTGCCCCGCCCACCCGCGGCCATCGGCACTGAAGCGATGCCAGAGGACCTCGACGGCGAGGATCAGGACCAGCGCCGTGAACATGCGCACGAAGCTGCGCACCCGCGCCAGGTCGCCCTCCATGAGCGCGAGCACCAGTTTGAACATCACGAAAACTTTGAAATAGAAAACGAGGTATCCGACGCTGGCCCCCGAGAGCCCGTTGAACACCGCACTGATGGCCGTCCAGCACACGAAGGCGAAGACCAGCATTTCGTGGGTGCCGAACTTCAGTGCCTGGGTCGTGCGGCCACCCAGCGCAGCGGCCAGCATCAGCATGGGATAGGCGAGGTAGTCCGTCGGCACCCCGACGAATGGCGGGATCCAAAGCTGCGGAGCGATGATCAGGCAGACGAGGAAGAACGCTATCGCAAGCATCTGGCAAACATTGGCGTAAGGGTCCGGAGGCGTCGCGTGATCGGGGGCGGGAAGCATACGTGACGCGAAAAACACGTCGTAACACCGCGCGGCACACGGGAATGCGTGGTGCGAGGTACGTCACAAACAGGAAAAAAGGTGGCGTCCCCAGGGGGATTCGAACCCCCGTTACCGCCGTGAAAGGGCGATGTCCTGGGCCTCTAGACGATGGGGACGCAGTTAGACCTGGTGGAGCCAGGCGGGATCGAACCGCCGACCTCTTGCATGCCATGCAAGCGCTCTCCCAGCTGAGCTATGGCCCCACGCGAGGCGCGCGAAGGTACGCATCGCGACTCACTAAGTCAAGAACCCGTCATCAGACAAGCTCTTACGCCTCCGGAACTGATTATGGTCGATGGACAAACAAACTGTCTCGCGAAAGAGACATTTTGCAAACGTTCTGTTAGCGGGGTCTACTGCGTGTGGACGTTATGGCATACCCGTCGCGAGGCGGGGACGCAAAGCTTCCGGTCTAGGGCGCGGAGTGGCTCGAGATAGCGGGGTTGCCGACAACGGCGTAGCCTTTTACGCAACTGTCGTCATCCGACATCTTCGCAATCCGGCGATGCCCCAGAGCCATTGTTATAGGCAAGGCTATTGAGGGCCCATCTACATGCGAATTCGTACCGCCACGCTTCCTACCATCTTCCTCGTCTGCCTTGCACTGGCAGGTTGCGGAGGCGAAAGCTCGAGCTCGCAGGATCAGGTAGACCGTAACGCGCCTCCCATCATCACGGGCGCTCCGCCGACCCAGCTCATGGCGGGCACTGCATATACGTTCACGCCCACCGCGCAGGATCCGGACGGCGACACGCTCACCTTCTCGGCCGAGAATCTTCCCGGCTGGTTACAGATCGATCAGGCGACCGGCCGCATCTGGGGCACACCCACGCAGGCCAACGTCGGCATGACCGGCGAAATCACCATCGAGGCCTTCGATCAGAAGGCGCACTCGGAATTGCCGGCGTTTCGCATCAATGTGATGAGCGAAGAGCTGCCCCCCGTGCAGGAAAACCGGCCGCCCACCATCGGTGGCACGCCCGGCACCACGGCAACGGTTGGCAAGACTTACACCTTTGCACCGACCGCGGACGATCCTGACGACGACGCGTTGACGTTCTCGATCACCAACCGTCCGAGCTGGGCGACATTCACTGCGAGCACTGGCGCCCTCACGGGTACTCCGCCGGTCGGCGCATCGAATGTCTCCGGCATCGTGATCCGCGTTAGCGACGGCAACTTCACGACGTCCCTGCCCTCGTTCAACCTGCAGATCGTGACCGAGGCGCCGCCAAATCGTGCGCCGACGATCAGCGGTACGCCGCCAGCTTCCGCCACGGCCGGCACTTTCTACAGCTTCCGCCCCACGGCGAGCGACCCCGATGGCGACACGCTCTCGTTCGCGATTCAGAACAAGCCGACCTGGGCAAGCTTCAGCACCACGACTGGCCGCCTCTCGGGCACGCCGGCCGCTTCCAATGCCGGCACCTCGGCGCGCATCACCATCAGCGTCACCGACCAGGTCGAGACGGCGTCACTGGCCTCGTTCACCATCCAGGTCACGGCCCCGAATGCGCGGCCTACCATCAGCGGCACTCCGGCGACCCAGGTGGCTGCGGGGGCGAGCTACAACTTCCTGCCGACGGCATCGGATCCGGAAGGCGCCACGCTGACATTCTCGATTCAGAACAAGCCCTCGTGGGCCACCTTCAGTACGACCACCGGCCGGCTGTTTGGTACGCCGACCGCGGCACAGGCCGGCGCGTACAACGGCATCATCATCGGTGTGAGTGACGGCACGACGCTGGTCAATCTGCCGACCTTCAACATCACCGTGGGTGGCGGAACCACCAACCAGCCGCCAACCATTTCAGGCAGCCCGACGCTCTCGGTCACGGTCGGCACTGCTTACGCCTTTACGCCGAACGCCTCGGATCCCGAAGGCGCCACGCTGTCGTTCAGCATCCAGAACAAGCCAGCCTGGGCAACGTTCAATACGGCCACTGGCCGGTTGTCGGGCACGCCGGCACTGGGCGACGTCCTGACGTACTCCAACATCATCATCAGCGTGAGCGATGGCACCAACTCCGTTTCGTTGCCCGGCTTCGCGCTCGCGGTGGTGCAGGTGGTGACGGGCTCGGTGACGCTGAGCTGGGTCCCGCCGCTCACCAACACCGATGGCTCGGCGCTGGATCTTGCGGGCTATCGCGTGAGTTACGGTCGCAGCTCGACGTCCCTCGACCAGTTGGTGCAGATCGCCAACCCGGGCGTCACGATCTACACGATCGATAACCTCGCGCAGGGTGCCTGGTTCTTCTCGATCCGCGCCTATTCGAATTCGGGGGCGCAGAGCGACCCGTCGAACGTGGCCACGAAGACCATCCAGTAATCACGACGGAATTCACGACGGAATCGGGGGCGGCGCCGGAAGGCGCCGCCCTTTCTTACTCAGCTGCGTACGGCGTTGACGCGCGCCAGCGTGCGCTCGCGACCCAGCAGTTGCAGCGTCGCATCGATGGGTGGCGAAATCGTGCCGCCCGAAACCGCCACGCGGATCGGCTGCGCAATCTTGCCCAGGCCCAGTCCTTTCTCTGCCGCAAAGGCTTCGAGCACGCCGTGAATCGCGGGCGCGTTCCAGTCGTTCAGGGCGGCGAAGCGGGCGCCGATCTCGCCCAACAGGCCACGGGCGTCGCCCGTGAGGTGCTTTTCCGCTGCCTTCGGATCCAGCGTGACGGTGTCACCGAAGAAGAAGCGGCTCGCGGTTGCCATTTCCTTCAGGGTCTTCGAGCGCTCCCGCTGCGCGACGATGATGCCTTCGAGCAATTCATCGTCCGGTGAGTCGATACCGAGGCGCGCGAGATGCCAGCGCAGGTGCGGCACGATCTTCGACGGCTCGGTGCGCACCAGGTGCTGCTGGTTGATCCACAGCAGCTTTTCCGGGTTCATGGCCGAGGCGGACTTGTTGATGTCGCGCACGTCGAAGGCTGCGATCATCTCCGCCATGGTGAAGAATTCCTGGTCGCCATGCGACCAGCCGAGGCGCACCAGGTAGTTGAGCAGCGCCTCGGGTAGATAGCCCTCCTCCTGGTACTGCAGCACGCTCACCGCGCCGTGGCGCTTGGAGAGCTTGGCGCCATCCGGACCCAGGATCATGGGCACGTGCGCGTACACCGGCGGCTGCCTCTCGAGGGCGAGCAGCATGTTCAACTGGCGCGGCGTGTTGTTCAGGTGATCGTCACCGCGGATCACGTGGGTCACGCCCATGTCGGCGTCATCCACCACCACGCAAAAGTTGTAGGTAGGTGTGCCATCGGAGCGCGCGATGATGAGATCGTCGAGTTCCTTGTTCTGGAAGGTGACCGGCCCGTGCACCACATCTTCGACCACGGTCGCGCCCTCTTCCGGATTCTTGAAGCGCACCACGGGTGAACGCCCGCCGGCCGGCCCCGGGCCCTTTCCATGCCGGCAACGGCCGTCGTAACGCGGCTTTTCCTTGCGCGCCTGTTGATCGGCGCGCATCGCGTCCAGTTCTTCCTTGCTGCAGTAGCAGTGATACGCCGTGCCGGCCCCGAGCATCTTGGCGATGACGGCCTTGTAGCGAGGAAAACGCTCTGTCTGGTAGTAGGGGCCCTGGTCGTGACCCAGGCCCAGCCACTTCATTCCATCCAGGATCACCTGCACGGCCTCGGGTGAAGAGCGCTCGAGATCCGTGTCCTCGACGCGCAGGATGAACTGGCCACCCGTGCGACGCGCGTACAGCCAGCTGAATAGCGCCGTGCGAACGCCACCGATGTGCAGAAGCCCGGTGGGACTGGGAGCAAAGCGGGTGATGACAGGGGACATTGACGGAATTTCCTGAGTTCTGACCGGTGCTTGCACCGGTTTTCGGGGGCGCGAATCGTAGCATTTGAATCGCCCATTTGATTCGCCAAGGGCCGATCTTTAGACTGCGCACCCTCTCTGAAGGACCCGGGGTTGCTCCGGAAGTCCGGCGGCGGGCGGTTAGCTCAGCGGTAGAGCACTGCTTTCACACGGCAGGGGTCACAGGTTCAAGCCCTGTACCGCCCACCATTCCACTCTGCACCTTTTGCGGATGAAGGTTCTTCGGCAAGCGCCTCGACGCCGTGGGGCGTACACTGCGTTCCCGCTTGTAATTCTTCGAATTGTCCGCTGCTGAGCCCGCGCCGTTTCTGGCGATTCTCCGGCCAGTACCAGTCACCTCCAAGTACTCGCGAACCGCCAGGCTCTTGAGCCAGGCGCCCCAATCTATCTTCTTCGGGAATTCATATGACCAAGCTCTACGTAGGCAATCTGCCCTTCTCGGCCAACGAAGCCACCGTGCGTTCGATGTTCGCCGAGTTCGGCACCGTGCAGTCACTGTCGCTCGTCACCGATCGCGAAACCGGCCAGCCGCGCGGTTTCGGTTTCATCGAGATGTCCGACAGCGATGCGGCGCGTGCCATGCAAAGCCTCAACGGCAAGGACTTCGGCGGGCGCCCTCTGAAAGTCAACGAGGCCCAGGAACGCGCACCACGTTCCGGCGGTGGTGGCTTCGGGGGCCGTCGCTAACAGTGCTCCGGGTGACTTTCCACGCGGGCAAAGGCGACTCGACGACGCTGATACATGCCGCGTTCGTGCGGTTTTGTTCCGATGGCACACTGCGTGGCCCGGACAACTATGTCGTGGCGCGCTGCGTGGAAGGTCTCTGGCACGTCGGAGGACGTGCGCATCGCGAGCTCGAGTGCGATGGCCCGGTGCGCGTGCGCATCACGGCCCGCGCCAGCGAGCCGTCGGTGCACCGCGGTCCCTTCCGGCAGCTGCGCACGGTGAACGGCGTACTGCACGGCGACGACACATCCATGAATCTGCTCATGCCGGGTCGGGTTGCCGAGGGCGCCGAGTCGTGCCACGAGCTGACCTTTCTTTCCCTGAGTCCTGTCGCACAAACCTGAATGGAATCCTTGATATGGCCATGCGCAATTACCGTCAAGCCAAACGCAGCCGGGAAGATGCCCGCAAGAAACGCCAGCAAGAGAAGCTCGAGCGGAAGATGAACAAACCTGCGCCCGTACCCGGGACCGCAGACCCGGCCGCACCACTCGCGGACGGCGAACCCAAGGAATCAACATGAAATTTGCAGGTGCTGCATCGATCGCGGGTCGCGGCGCGGTTCGCGAACGGCACAGGCGCGACCGTCTCGCCGCTCCGTTGTTACGCATGCGTTATCCGCAGCTCGCCACCCTGCAACTCGATTTCGAATTCAGCGACCGCACGGAATTCCTGCCGTCACCGCAAGTCACGGTGTTCCATCCACCGGCCCGTGCCTACTTCTGCTTCGCCTGCCCCTACAGCGATTGCGACGGTGAATTCAATCTGACGGGCCAGGTGGATGTCGTGGTGAACGCACGCGAAGAGCGCTCCGAGGGCCAGGTACGCTGCAGCGGCACGCGCCACGGCGGTTCGGCCTGCTCGCTGTGCCTCGAATACACGGTGGTCGCTCACTGGGAGTGACGCGCCCCGGACCGGGCGCAAGCGCCAGGACTATGGCGCGCGCCGGTTCCCGCTCACCCGTCACGACACGCCCAACTTGTCGCGTAGCCATCCGCCCGGCTGCCACGCGCCACCGGCGGCACTTCGCGTGATCTCTCCCAACTTTCCGCCCGGAAAAATGCCGGCGCAATAACGCTGCTGCAGCGCGCTTTCGGCTCTTGCGGATGCCCTGGACCGTGCGCCGCTGCGCCTGGCCATCACTGGCGTCACATCGGAAACTGCCGATTGCACACCGGCCGTGAAATGTGCGATACGTGCTGCGCCCGGCTTGACACCGGTGTCAGACACCGGTGTCAGCTTCTGGCCGCGGGACACCGCGTTCGACAAGGAAGGGAATCGGCACCCGCGAGGCGCACAGGTCCATGGAATGAAGCCTCGCAGGCTCCGCGTCCCGCGCAGTCACATCATCAACGCTTGAGGGGATCCATCATGGCGCGAAATATCGTGCGACAGGCCGTCTGGGGAGGCTTGCTGCTCATCGCCGCAACGACGGCGTTTGCGGCGACCAACCGTCCAGACGGCTACACGACCATCTGCAAGATCGGCGAGAGCTGTTCCGTTTCACAGTCCACCAACGTGGCCTTCGGCGCAGCCGGACAGTTCGTCTTCAAGGTACTCAACGGCAGCTTTGTCTGCAGCGTGGCCACCTTCGGTTCCGATCCGATACCGAGCAAGTCGGTCAAGGAGTGTTCGGTGCCGAGTGGCGGCGGCAGCACGCCTCCGCCGACCAACCCGCCCCCGCCCTCGGGCAGCGGGATTGCCTTGTCAGCGAGCGCGGGCAATGCCCAGGTGAGTCTGAACTGGACGTACTCGGGTGTGACCGCGGCAACCCAGGAGGTTTATCGCGACACGGACTCCGACCCGTCGGGCCGCGTACGTATCGCGAGCGTGAGCACCTCGACGCGCAACTACACGGCGACCGGGCTCGGCAACGGCACGACTTACTACTTCTGGATCAAGAACACCAACGGTGGCACCGTCACCAACTCGAACGCGGCACAGGCCACGCCGAGCGGCGGTGGCAGCACGCCGCCACCGACGAACCCACCGCCTACCGGCAGCATCACCGGCTCATCGTGCGGTACCGGCGGCACGCAGATCACCGTGAACGAGACCATACGCGTGACCAGCGGCACCTTCGATGGCGGCTGCCAGCGTTACAACGCGGGGTCGGCACTCGGCGATGGCTCGCAGGACGAAGGCCAGGACCCGGTGTTCCGCGTCGAGAACGGGGCGACACTGCGTAACGTGGTCATCGGCAATAACGGCGCGGATGGCATCCACACCTACAACGGCGCGGTGCTGGACAACATCTACTGGATGAACGTCGGCGAGGACGCGATGACCATCAAGTCCTCGGGAACGACCACGGTGCGCAACATCGAGGGCTACGACAGCGAAGACAAGTTCTTCCAGGTCAACGCTGCTTCGACGCTCAACGTGAGCAATTGCATCATTCATCGCGCGGGCAAGGCGCTGCGTCAGAACGGTGGCACGACGTTCCGCGTCGATGTCACCTTCGATCGCTGCGACATCAATACCATGGGGGAAGGTGTGTTCAGGACCGACAGCACCAGCAGCACGGCGCGTCTCACCAACAGCCGGTTGCACGATGCAGGCTCGGTCTGCATCGGTGGCTGGGCGAGCTGCGCGCAGTCCGGTAACACCAGTTACTGACCGCGGAGCGAGGCGGAGTGGCCGGAGGGCAGGATGCCCTCCGGCCATTTCGATGCCATGCGCAGATTCGTCATCGCCATCCTGATTCTCACCGCGGCGGCGCTCGCGCTCACCGCGTGGGATCCGCAGGCGCCGCCTGCTCCGGTTGTCGCGCGCGCTGCGGACAGCCGTAGTGCGCCACTGCTGCCGGCAGACGCTGCCGCCGTGCCCGACGCCCCGCATGAACCCGCAACCGGTGCCGCCGTGAGGCACAAGTATCGCTACCTGCTCGAAGACCTCGCACCCGGCGCCGCACGCACGCGCGTGCTGGGCCTGCTGATGCGACGCGAAGCGCAACTGTCGCGCCCGCCTTCCGACCCCGCAGATCGTGAGAAACACCAGGCGACACTCGAGGCCGAACTCGGGGACATCGA
>Ga0190270_10000401_pt1 | contig 18635 bp, 16 predicted proteins | sample Popmic320T_FD_133748 | JGI IMG/M metagenome (GOLD analysis project Ga0190270, IMG submission 133748) | Populus adjacent soil microbial communities from riparian zone of Weber River, Utah, USA - 320 T | ecosystem: Environmental > Terrestrial > Soil > Riparian zone | place: USA: Utah | collected...
CCTGACAGTAACATTATTTACACCCCAATTTTCCTTGTTTTTGCTATCGGTAATTTTTTTCAAATTAAATAAGGCAAACAGAGCAGCAAGCATCATTAATCCGGCAAGGATCAGGGTATAGTTTTTCTTTATTACTAATTTAATAATTATGGCTAATACGGAAGTTGATATCACACCAATGTATGAGTATAAGATTTTTTGATTTATGGAAGCAGAGTCGAATTGGTAAACAATGTTTCCTATATCCGGACCGATATATTTCACTATTAGTAAATAATCGATAATTGCCGTACCAATAATAATAACGCCAAAGAACAAAAGATAGTGATTCAGTTTTTTAAAAGGGTATCTGAAAAAGATACTGCCAGCCACAAAGCTGTAAAGACCAAAATTTATGGAAGCAGATGTCAGTAACATTAAATAGACAAGAAAATAGAGGACCAACAATCCCTGTAGTATTTTTTTTATCAGTGTTTGTCTTTCGAACCCAAATATTATGATAAAGACTGCTACTGCAAGGTAAAGTGAAAAGAAAACTGAATGAATACTTGGGGTTAGCTGATGATAAGTTAGGTTATATACCAGGTATGGTGACTGATAACCAACAGGCCCGATTTGAAGCTTATATGAACCATCCCATAGCCCTATTCGTATTGTTGTTTGAATAAAATATATCATCGATATAACAAAACAGGAGAAGACAAATACTTTTTTAAGTGTATCAATTTGCCTGGATGATAAATTTATTATTAATGTAGATGCTAGGGGTATTGATAGTAAAGGCAAGGCTGCTAAAATACCTTTCATCGCAACTTTTTTGTCATCCGAATACAAAACACTAACAAGCAGGCTCAAAAAGATTATAAGTAATAAAATATTACTGAAGTTTGAAAAATATGATCTGATATTGTTTTTTAAATTCTTTACTCCTGCCAGGAAAACGATCGAAAAAAGAATGGCTAAAATGCTATTATAGGCTATAGGAAGAGGAAAGGAAATAACAAATAAAATAAGGCAAGGAAAAAGTACATAATCAGTATAAATCGGTCTTGTATTATTCGCCATTGAGGCCAATTAATAATAGTTTAAGGTTGAATTTAAATTGACCTGTTTTTTTTATTTACTTCTTTGAATTAGTTTTCGCCGGACAGCTATGATCAAAGAAATAAGATATCCAATTACCAGACCAGTGATGGCTCCAACAAGTAATAGTAACGGTCCATTCCTGCTTTCGGGTTTGCTGAATTTATTAAACTTTTGAAGTACCTGGGTTGCACTCGCAAACTTCAATTGCTCCTGGTATGCTAATAACTTTTCGTTTAAAATGATTATTCCGCTATTAATACTTGTTATATCTACAAAAAGGGAAGAAGAACTCTTGTTCTTGTTGTTCAAGATATTTTCTACTGCCAGTTTTGTTGAGTCAAGTTTTGCTATTTCTCCTTTTACTTTTTCGATCAGTTCGACCAGGTTGGCTCTTTTAGTGACTAATCTTTCTTTGACATATTCAGTATTTTCAAGACCGTACATTATTCCTTTTTGAAGGTTATCTAATATGGATGTATCCTTTACAGTAACCTGAACAATAAATCCATGCGGATTATCTTGTACGTATAATTTTTGGATCTCTTCCGCAGATATTTTACTGACCTTTTTTATCAAATCGGGATTGCTATTCAAAATGCCGGCTAATGTATTATATTCTTTTTTTCTTAAAAGGACCTTCCAGTTTTCAATGATCTGAATATTTTCAAGATTAGTTAAAATATAAGAATGCAATACAAGTTCGGATGTGTATTTTCTTTGAGTCGATAAAAAAAGTAAAAAAGCAGCGATAATACCAATAGTCGGAAAAATGATCAGTATGTAAAAAAAGCGTTTTAAAAAAGCGACCATTCTTTCTACTACAACAATTAAATCAAGTTCGTCTGGACTACTGTCAGAATTAATTGGGGCATCTTTCATTTTTCACCAAACAGTTTAAGTTTGTAGAGTTAATTTTTCCGCTACCGGGGTTTAAAATAGCTAACAGGATTTTAAGATCGCACAATATACACAAAAAGTAGTTTAGCTGACTTTTAAAGCGATGATGCTATAAGAGCTAAATGCCAATGCAAGCATCCGTTTAGGTTTAACTATTATCTTTGCGCATCTATTGACATGAGTAAGAATTACAAGGGGAAATTGTTTTCAAATTTTTTTTCTTTAAGTATTATCCAGGGGACTAATTATCTAATTCCTATACTTGTAATGCCTTTTGTTATTCATAGGATCGGTGTTGGTTGGTTTGGCGTTGTTTCTATAGCCCAAGTCATAATGGTTTATCTTTCGACTATTTCAGATTATGGGTTTAATTTAACGGCAACGAGGGATATAGTCCTGAATAGGGAAGTGCAGGGTACGGACAAAATATCAAGAATTTTTTCTACTGTATTATGTACTAAGCTGGCCATAAGTGCAATAACCTTTTTGGTCTTATTTTTATTAGTTAGCCTGGTTCCTTTTTTCAAGAGCAATTTTAATCTTTACATATCAGGGTTTACTTATGTTATAGGACAGTCTCTTCTTGTAAGCTGGTTTTTTCAGGGTATGGAAAAAATGAAATTTATTACTTATAGTGTTTTGCTGGCACGAATCATATTTGCAGTTTTGATATTCATTTTTATTAAAGATGAAGGTGATGCTTATCTTTTTCTTTTTTTCTTTGGACTTGGAAATATTATAGCAGGTATTTTCAGTATTTATATAGCAATATATTTTTTCAAGCTAAAGCTTTTGGCTCCGTTGTGGTCTGATATTGTTTATGAACTTTGGAACGGTTGGCAAATTATGTTCTCAAATCTTTCCATAAACACATATTTATACAGCAATATTTTTATACTCAGAATTTTTGCTGGTGATATAATAGTGGGATATTATAGCATAGCTGAAAAAATATTTTTTGCTGTTAGGCAAATTCTTGGAATATTTTCACAAGTTGTCTATCCACATATTTGTCAACTTGTGCAAAAAGGGAAGGATCAAACAGCCATTTTTTTTAAAAAAATATACCTACCGTTTCTACTTTTGGTTAGTATATCATGTTTCAGTGTATTTATTCTATCACCATGGATAACGCAAATATTTGTGGGCAAGGAGGCAAATCTGCCTGGTATATTACTTCGTATGCTAAGTCTTGTACCAATAATAGTTTGTCTGAATATTCCTGCGTACCAAATATTATTGGCATTTGATCATAAGAAGAGTTATTTACGAATTTTGACATTAGGAACAATTATCAATCTTGGTGCAAATGTCTTATTAGCTAACCTGTGGGAGGCACCTGGAACCGTAGTAGCAATTATTATAACAGAAATATTTATTAATATTGGTCTGAATCGGGAGTTGTATAAAAATAATTTAACGGAGTATATTAAGCTGAGAACAATATGAGTGTAAATCATTATGCGGTAAAGGGTGAAAATTACTTTTCTAACATACGAAAGGATATTATTAGTTTGATTCCAAATAATTCTGATCAGAAGATATTGGAAATTGGTGCAGGTGCTGGAAACACCTTATTGTATATAAAGGAAAACCGACTCGCCAAGGAAGTAATGGGGATTGAGTTGATGGAAATAACCAACTCCAATCAAAAGCACCCTTTGATTGATAAATTTCAAATCGCAAATATTGAACAGGAGAATATCCAGGCTAAAGAGGAATATTTTGATATAATAATCTGTGCCGATGTGCTTGAACATTTAGTAGACCCGTGGGCGATGGTTGATAAACTAAGCAAATACTTAAAAAAGGAGGGGTTATTAATAGCTAGTATTCCCAATATCAGGGAATGGAAAACTTTGGGAAAAATAATTTTTCAGGGGGACTTTAGTTATCAATTGGCTGGTGGTATTATGGATAAAACTCACTTGCGATTTTTTTGTAAAAAGAATATCTATCAACTGCTAAATACCCCTGTTCTGTCAACATTTTATTGCAAACCAAATTTTATGCTTAAAGTTTTACCAGAAGGGAGGAAAAGGAGGATCATTAATCTACTTACTTTCCACTTATTCGAAAATTTCCTTACCGTCCAATATATTTTTATCGCCAGAAAGAAATAGAGCATGTCCAGAGTCTATATATTAATCCTTAATTATAAAAGATGGCAGGATGCGTTAGAATGTCTTGACTCGGTGTTTCGTTCTACTTATAAAAATTTTAGTGCAATTGTGATAGACAATGACTCACAAAATGATTCGTTACAATATTTAAGGAATTGGGCTGATGGAAATAATACGCTGCAATGGAAAGTCGAAAAACCTATTGGCTACAAATGCCTTCATGGCCTGGAAATAAATCCTTCTACTTATTTTGATACATCAACGCAACTTTTTTTTGTGCAAAATGAGAATAATGTTGGCTTTGCAGCAGGTAACAATGTCGTTCTGCAGTCTCTACTAAAAGAAGATGCCTATATATGGTTACTGAATCCTGATATAGTAATAGAAAAGAACACTTTGTCTGAGTTAGTTACATTTGCAAACACTCAACCTTTGAAATCAATAATAGGAAGTGTTATTAAATCTTATACAAACCAGGACGAAATTCTTTTATACGGAGGAGCAAAAATTAATTTTAATTCTGCCACAGTTTCATTAATAAATAATGAAAGCAAAATTCCTGACATTGATTTTATATGCGGTGGATCTTTGTTTACACATAGCAAGAATTTTAAAGAGATTGGATTGCTTCCGCAGGATTATTTTTTGTTTTGGGAGGAGGCAGACTGGTGTTATCAAGCTCAACAGAAGGGATATAAAATGTTGGTTTGCAGAACGGCTATATCCTATGATAAGATCAGCACTTCCATAGGGAAGGGTTTTTTGGCGGATTATTATTATACATTAAACGGCTTTTTGTTTTTAAGGAAATATAAAAAGAAGAAAATTGGAGTAGCATCGGTTTTCGCTATTTTGCGTTTCCTAAAGCGTATTGTTACTGGCAAATGGAGCAGTGCCAAAGGCGTTTTTAAAGGAGTTTTGACTTTTTCAAAGCTGACTAAACATGAAAGTGAATAAATATTTTCCTTTTGCATTTATTTATTTTTTCATTAATTCTTTGGGGTTGCCATTTGGATTGACTTACACAACTATTTTAAGTCCCTTTTTTTATTGGTGGGTTACAACAACCAGGAAAGTCGAGATTCTTTTACCATTTTTTTCAATGATAATTGCTTTTGGAATAATTCATTATAATAATGGCGTTGACTTAGGTAGTTACATAATTTCTTTATTTAACCTGATCGCAGTATATATTTTTTGCCAGGCCGCGTATACTTTTTTTAAGAAAACGAGGAACATTGAGAAGATCTTCTGGAAATTATTTATTATCAATTTCATTCTTTGCTTGATTGCTATTCCTGTATATTTCACTTCATTCAATTATATTTTATGGATACAACAATATTTGACTGAGGGGGTTGATAATTTTCTCCGATTAAAGCTATTTACGTACGAGGCTTCCTATTATGCCACATTGTTCACACCATTATTTTTTTTCTTTGCATTACAGGTAATTTTAAAACAAAACAAACACCGGGCTTTGATGTTGATCCCCATGCTTTTTCTGCCCTATCTTCTTTCTTTTTCAATTGGAGTTGTCAGTGTTGTGGTCGTTGCTATCACTATTACTTATTTGCTATACTTTAAAAGACTCACAAGTAAAAGAAGAGTCCTTAATATTATTTCTTTTGGTGCCGTAATGAGTATTTTCTTTTTAGCAATACTGGTCGTCTTTTTTCCAGACAATCCACTTTTTGTAAGGATTGTAAATATTTTTTCTGGTACTGATTCTTCCGGAAGAGGAAGAACTTTTGAAGCATTTATATTGGCCGATAAAATGTTAGCTGAAAAAAGTTATGTGTGGGGAATTGGGTTGGGGCAAGTTAAAATTGTGGGAACTGAAATTATTAGGGATTATTATTTCTATCCGATGGATTATACAGTTTTCGCAATACCAAATGCTGCAGCTGAAACATTAGCAATTTTTGGCTGGTTCGGGTTTTCATTACGAATATTTATTGAAATATTTCTTTTTTTTCGTACAAAGGTTTGGAAGAATTATTACAGGTTACTCTTGTTCTTGTTTGTTTTTTTGTATCAATTTACCGGAAGTTTCATTACCAATATAGCTGAGTATGTGATCTGGATATTAGCATTTACAAATGTGTTTCCTCAATTTAATGTGAGAGACAGAGTAAAAAAATTCCTGACTTAACTAACTTAATTTTATGTCGAAAAGGGGTATGAGGAATAATCATTTATAATTTATGCAATGGCAAATTTTCTGTTTTCAAGTCTAAAAAGATATTATAGGAAGGCGTATCAAAAAATTAACTATGATACCTTCAAAGTTCTTCTAAACCTGGGAAGGATACAAGCAGAGAATAATAGATTAAAAAAAATTGTTGACAATCTTGAGGAAGTAGAATTCCAAGTCTTTTCACAGAGAGGGGAGGATGGAATTATTCAATACATTATAAGCCAGATCGAAGTCACAAACAAAATTTTTGTGGAGTTTGGAGTAGAGGATTATACTGAATCAAATACCAGGTTTCTATTAATAAATAATAATTGGTCAGGTCTTGTCATTGATGGTTCAAAAGATAATATCAAGTTTATAAAAAAGGATTTTATTTACTGGAAGTATGATCTAACTGCTTATCATAATTTTATTACAAAGGAAAATATTAATGAACTTATTAGCAAATACACTGATTGTTCTGATATTGGTTTGTTGAGTATCGATATAGATGGAAATGATTATTGGATTTGGGAGGCCATTACAGCTATTAAACCACGAGTAATTGTTTGTGAATACAATTCAACTTTTGGAGAATCTAGTAAAGTGTCAGTTCCATACCAGGCTGATTTTTCCAGAACTAAAGCTCATTATTCAGATCTTTATTTTGGTGCATCATTGGCTGCGCTTTGTCATCTTGCCGAAACAAAAGGCTATGATTTTATCGGATCGGCTGGCGCCGGTGTAAATGCATTCTTTGTTCGCAAAGATATTTCTGATCCTTTTATAAAATATAATGCTCAGACAGGCTTTCGACCATCAGCAAACAGGGATTCAAAAGATCAAAATGGAAACCTTAGTTTTCTACTTCATGCACAACGGCTACCTGTTATTAAAGAATTGCCTGTTACAGATGTTGTTTCAGGTAAAAACCATTTAATAAAAGATCTTTTTAATCTTTGATATTACTGCAGAGATCGAGTTGAATTAGTACTTCTTTTTAAAATCTCCTCTCGAAAAAAATCTTTCGATCATACAGTATAACAGGATAAAAAAGTAACGACTTCCCATTTCCCTGATCTTAAGTTTAGAAGCCCCTGTTTTCCGGTTGGTCCAAGAATTTGGAATTACTGTGTATGTATAACCGCGAACAATAGCTTTTAGGGGAAGTTCCAATGTAAGATTAAAATGGGGAGATAAAAAAGGTTTTAAGCCTGTTATTGTTTCTTTTTTATACATCTTAAATGCATTGGTTGTATCGTTATAACGTAACCCAAAACATATTTGCACAATGCTATTAGCAATACGATTGATGATCAATTTTATAAAAGGGTAGTCATAGGTTTTGCCGCCTTTCATAAAACGGCTGCCGAATACACAGTCGTAACCTTCTTGCATTTTAAAATAGAATTTTACAAGATCATGCGGTGAGTCTGACATATCACCCATCATTATTGCAACACAATCACCCGAAAAGTTTTCAAGCCCAAGGCGAACAGCATAGCCAAAACCATTTGCTCCAGGATTTGTGATATAACGAAGGCTATTTACTTCCAACATCAGGTTCTTCAGGATGTTTTCAGTTTGATCCTTCGAATTATCATTTATAACAAGTATTTCATGCGAAATATTATTCTTTACAAGAGTTGAATGAACTTCAAGGACGCTGGATTTAATAGAGCCTTCTTCATTATATGCAGGAATAACAACGCTCAATTTCATGTATGCTGAAAATGTTTGTATGATTAATGAACTGTTCTTGAAACAAGTGCTTCGTGTATTTGAGCCAGGATGTCTTCGATGCCATATTCCCAATTCCAGGAAGAGTAGTGGGATTTGAATTTAGAAACATCACTGATCCACCATATATGATCTCCGATGCGATTGTCTTCGGTATAAGAATAATTCATCTTGTTACCGGAAATTTTTTCACAAACTGAAATTGCTTCAAGCATAGAACAATTTGAAAATCTTCCGCCGCCTGCATTATACACTTCACCGGTACGAGGTGAATTATAAAAATGCCAGAACATATTTACAAGGTCATGACTATGAATATTATCACGAACCTGTTTTCCTTTATAGCCGAATATTGTATAATGATCACCAGTGACTGCACACTTCATTAGGTAAGAAAGAAAACCGTGCAACTTAGCACCAGAATGATTTGGCCCTGTTAAACAACCACCTCTGAATATCCCTGTATGCATACCGAAATATTTTCCATATTCCTGTACGAGTATATCAGCCGCTACTTTAGAGGCACCGAATAGGGAATGTTTTGATTGATCAATGGACATACTCTCGTTAATGCCTTTTTTATAAAAAGGATGACTTTCATCTATTTCCCACCTGTTTTCAAGTTCTTTTAGCGGGAGGAAATTAGGCGTATCACCATAAACTTTATTGGTAGATGTGAAAATAAAAACTGCAGCAGGAGAGTAGAGACGTGTCATCTCTAAGAGATTCAGTGTGCCATTTGCATTTACGCTAAAATCTGTAAAAGGTTCTTTTGCAGCCCAATCATGACTCGGTTGTGCAGCCGTATGCAACACAAGTTTTATATCTGAATTGTATTCTTTAAAAAGATCTTCCATAGCTGCGTTGTCACGGATATCAAGATCGTAATGTTTATAATTTGAAACAGTATCCTGAAGACGCTTCATGTTCCATTCAATAGATCCTTCTTTACCAAAAAAATATTTCCTCAGGTTATTGTCTATTCCTATAATGAGATCAAATTTGTTAGAAAAGAAACTCACTGCCTCGCTGCCTATAAGCCCTGCAGCTCCTGTAATAATTGCAATCTCCATTTTATAAAATTTATCCTATTAATATTGGTTTTAATAAAGCTTGATTATTTAGTGCTACTATTTGAAAATTCTGCAAAGTTCTGCAAATATTTTTACATTTACGCTCTTATTCCAGACAAAAAATATAATCTTAAATGACCGGGCAAAGTAAGCTAAAGCTTTACATTCAATATATTTTTATATTCTTTCTAGTCTTTTTAATTTTTCCAAGCTTTTTTTACCGATTGCCTGAATCAGGTCTTGATCCTTCCTGGAATATTTCACTTCATCTCGCTAATAAATATAATCTCGAATTCGGGAAAGATCTTGTTTTTACCTACGGCCCATTTGGTGTTCTTAATTCCCGATTGCCTATTTCAGTTAGCAAATACTTTTATTTATTTTTCGATGCATATTTTTTAGCCACTTTTATTTTTGTTGCTATAAAGATCTTTAAATCTAACTTTAGTTTTACAATTGCTTTTTTTGCTCTTTTAGCAATTACGGTCACAACGTATGAGGCCCAGGAGCTATGGTTTTTTTTCTTTATACTTTTTTTCCTTTTTTCTTTTTTAAAAGAACCTGGCGGTAAAATTGGATACTTAGTACAAGCCGGATTGGTTTCAGTATTTTGTTTTTACTATAAACTGGGTCTTGGCATAAGCGCCCTGGCCATTTTTTTAATGGCAACGACATATGCCGTTGTAACAAAAAAGCTAGCCCTTAAGAATTATATCCTCCTGCTATTATCTTACTTGCTTGTAATCTGGATATGTGCTCAAACTTTCAATGTATATCTAATGGGTTACCTGAAGGGTAGTATGTATATCATCGACGCTTATAATGATTCCATGTTTGTTCCGTTGCCAGACCATTCCTATCGCTTCGGTTATGCAGCAGTTGCTATCCTTGGAATTGTTGTTTTCTGGATTCTATATCGACTTATTATTTCAATCCGTAAAAAAGAAGTTCTTAAAAACAAAGATGAACTTTTTATTTACTTACTTTTTGCAATGGCAGTGTATGTGCTATTCAAAAGTGCGTTTGTAAGACCGGGGGGACATCATTTCCTCTTTTTTAAGGGCATGAGCCTGGTGATAATTATTCTGTATTTATTCAGCCGCGGTAAATTTGAACGAAAAGTTACAGCTATTGCCTGTTGGATTGTAGTTGCTATTTCTTTGTGGATCGTGAATAATATGTCAGAGAGTTATAAACCTGTCAACAATTTGTTTAACCTATCATTTATTTGCATCAAAATTGATGAAACAAAAAAGTATTTTGAGGGGCTTAAAAATTATGATGCTGAAGTTGCTAAATCAGACAAACTTCTTGTGCAGAATAATGAATTTCGAAAATTAATTGGTAATCATTCAGCAGATATTATTCCATTTGAGATTTCTAAAATATATTTTAACGGGCTTAGATATAATCCTCGTCCTGTTATACAATCTTACTCTGCTTATGATGCATATCTTGATGATCTGAATTATGAAAAATATATGTCGATAGACGCTCCTGATTATGTTTTTTTCTCTACGAATTCAATTGATCACCGGTTTCCTTTTTTTGATGAAACCAAAACCAAGTTGGCTCTCATCAATCGTTATAGAATTGTAACTGAAATAGATGGCGAATTAGTACTCAAAAAAAGAGATACTACCAGAAATTTAGTTGAGCTAAAAGAGCAGGATAAGTATACAATAAAACTAGGTGAAGATGTAGCTATAAAAAAGAGCAACTATCTTCAAGTTACAAAACTATTTGTTGATTATAACGTATGGGGCAAACTACGCAGATTGGCATATCAACCTCCTTTAATAAAAATATTTTTGACGCTTGAAAATGATGAAGTAAGATCATTTCGAATAAGTAAATCGATTTTGGAGGATGGCATTATTTTAAACAAATTCGTTGACAATGACCTGGCATTTCAGTTATTAATGCGATCTGACGGCAAACTAAATACAAATATCAAGGCAATTAGAATTGAATCAGATCCGGCAAATGAAGGTTTAATAAGAACTGCCAGAATGGAGAATACTTATTATCAGTTTGCAGAGAAGTCAGGGCCAGCCATTTTAGCTGATAGTATAGCAATTGCAGAGTTGACTAGTAAATATAAACCTCGTTTAATAACAGATAGCATTCGCTTACTACCTGATACTTTGCGATATTATTTGGAAGATTTTTCTACGCATGGACAAATCATCCGCGTATCGGGTTGGGCATTTTCCGAAAAAGGAGATAATAAAGATTGTTTTGTAAAAGCGCTATTAAAATTTGATAGTATCATTTATGAATTGCCATCAGAGAAAAAAGCTCGTCCTGATGTGTCCCTGGCTTATAAGAGAGATGATCTGTCGAGCAGTGGACTTGTATCCATAGTAACCAGATCGAACTTACCACGTGGTGTCTATAAACTTGGAATTGGAATTTTTAGTCCAGATAATAAAACCGCCAGGGTAATGTACACTGATCAGGATATATCTATTGAGTAGTAATAAATATATTTTTACTTTGTTATTTTCTTATCAGTTTCAGCAATTTTTGTTTTACCATTGACGGAGACCATCAGCCATATTTTATTTTCACCTGGTTTAATATCCGCCGAACGTATTCTCGCCTGGTAACCGCCTTCTTTCAAAGTAAATTTGTTGAAATAAGTATTCAAATCGTACCTGGCTATTGATTTGGTACTAAAAAATATTGGTTCTTTATCTACCTGGTTTTGAAAACCGATATACACTTTCTGATTCCAGGCTGCATTGCCAGTAATAAAGGCAAATCCATCAATAAAATAATCATCCCCAAGTTGATAGATCTCACGAATACTTTTAGGCATTTCCAGTTTGGGGTCATCCGGTACCATTGGTATTTGTTGCCGTTGACCATAGGGGTAATAATATTCAAGATCTGCATTACTGGGCAAATGAAATGTGTTTAGTGAATCTGACTGTCCAAGGATCTTTGTATATAATTCAATCTGATTTTTATCGCCATTCAGCAGGTCAGGTTTACCAGAATTGTATCCTACAATGCCAAGATTGGTTTGTTGTTCTCTAATGCCAAGATATTCATAATGATTTAAATTAATGCCAACAAAATAGAGACCCGTTAATGTAAGAGTGATCGCAATTGTTTTTTTCCTATTAATCGAGTATGTCTCAAGAAACCAAAAGAAGAGTGAAATAAGAAATATAATACCATTGATTCGGTACCGCGACGATGAGGCAAAATCCCAGCCAAATGAGGCTCTTGTTAAAGCAGTTATGCAAGCAGTAAAAATAATAAGCAGCATAATGCTGTAGTTAAACATATTTCGCTGGTAATATTTAGTTTTAGTTATATAGAGGAACAAAGTAAAAAAACAAAAGCCGGCAATGGCCGTAATGCCAACAGATTCCTGCTGATTATTAGTGTAAATCAAAAAATAGTTCAGCGCATTCCCAAGAAAAGAAAATACAAATAGGATCATTCTTCCCTTAAGCTCACGCAAAGTATCCATTATGCTACCATTGTGCTGTGGTGAGTGGTAATCATAAAAATAGACACCCAATAAAAAAGCAACGATGGTAATGTATATCCAAAGATTTCTGTATTGCTTTTTATAGATCAATATAAATATTGAAACGGGAATGACACTTAATGCACCGCCCTGCGTAAACAATGCCAACCCAAAGAAAAATAGCGAAAAAAGGAGAGTTGTTATGTTTTTTGAATTATTGGAAGTAAGGTAGTGCAGGCTTAATAAAATGAAAAGGAATACTGTAAAATTGGACAAGCCTGCCATACTAAAAGTTATGTTTTCCCAGGACGCGAAATTGAACAATAGCACAGTAATGGGGACGAAGAGATACAATGGTTTTCCTAAACGTCTGAATTTATTAAAGAAGAAAACTGCAATTCCAACTAATGATAAATTTCCAATCAGTGAAAGAAAATTAAAGTTTACCGCATGGAAAATTTTATAACTGATAATGGTCCATACCCTGTCATAAACTATACGGTGCTCATTTGCCTGATCAAACATCAGTTTTAGTTTACCTCCGTAAGATGGGGTTGTAATATAAGAATTGATAAAGGCTAAGATTGCGGAAAAGTCATCGTTGATCGGAGCATTGACGGTAAACTTAAAAAATACTGCAAAGAAAATACCGAAAGGCAACAGGATAAAGAGCCAGGATATAAGTTTACTCCATTTTGCAGCAGTCATTTCAAAATTGGTTTTAGGGTTTCTTCATTTTCACTTATCCAGTGATAAATATCTTTAAAAGTAGCTTCCACAGATTTTGTTGGCGTCCATCCCGTCTCTTGCACTATATTACTGTTGTCCGTTATGAATATTCTAAGATCAGCCTGGCGGCTTCCAGGCAATGATTCAATTGCTATTTTATTACCTGTAACCTTTTCGCATATTGCTGTCATTTCTAAGAGTGATGCACTATTCCCGATGCCGCCACCCGCATTGTAAATTTTATTCTCAAACTTTTCTATATTATGAATCTGCAGGTCGATCAAGGCCACGAGATCATCAACATGCAGGATATCTCTTACTTGTTTACCTGTACCGCCATAGCCAATATATTTCAGCGATTGTTTCCAAAAATGCTTTGCCATCCATAGTGTTACTACACCTTGATCCGCCTTTCCCATTTGTCTTGGTCCTGCAATTACGCCAAACCTTGTTATTGATGCCTTTAATCCATAAAACGCAGAATACTCCTGGATAAATAATTCTGATGCAAGTTTTGTTGTTCCATAAAAAGACCGGGCGCCAGAAAGACTTAGCTTTTCTGAGATGCCCTTTCCAGAAATTCCTTCTGTAGTTTGAAAAGTATCAAAAGAAAAACGAGTCGACTCTTCAATATAATTCGCTTGTTCAATACTGCTTATGGGATAAACCCTGCTGGTTGACAAAAAAATAAGCTTTGCATTATACTTTAAACATGCATTAAAACAATTGATAGAACCGTAAAGGTTATTATTGATCACATAAGTTGGGTCTGAGTCAAGTCCTGCGGTAACAGAGGGTTCTGCAGATGCTTCTATCAACACATGGAATTCGCCGACAGCAAGAATATCTTCCATATTCCGAATATCTCCATGTACAAACTGAATATCACTCTTTTCAAAATCAGCCAAGCTTAATTCTGATCCTCTTCTTTTTAAATTGTCAAAGGCTATAATTGTGTAATCAGGGTATTTCTTTTTTAATTTCAAACAAAGATTAGAACCAACAAACCCTGCTCCTCCGGTAATAAGAATGATATTATTCATAAAAAAAAGATGGTTACTAAAAATTCGGGCAAAGGTGCAAAACAATTTTTATTATTAAACTACGGATATCAGGATTGTCGCAAAACTTTATGAATGCTATTCATGAATGCCTTTGCTGTTTTTTCCCATGTGAATTGTGCAGCTCGTTTTATACCTTCATTTTTCTTTTGATCATATAAGGCTGAACTGGCCAATAAGCTGTTGATAGCTTCAGCAATTGCAGGTGGCTGATTCGGGTCGGCATAAGTAGCAGCATCTTCACAAACTTCTGGTAATGAGGTGGTGTTGGATACAATTACGGGAACACCGGAAGCCATTGCTTCCAAAGGAGGTAAGCCAAAACCCTCAGCAAAAGATGGAAAACAGAAGATATTAGACAAAGCATACACGGCAACAAGATCCTTGTCACTAATATTTCCAATCATAAGGATTCGACCCTTTAAAGCCGGATCTGACAATATTTTATTTAGCACAGGTGCTTTCCATTCAGCTTTGCCAACAACAACAAGTGGTATTTGTTTGTCTTGAATCAAAGTGATTGCTTTTAATAAGCTTTCGAGGTTCTTACGCACATTTAAGCGGCCAACAAACAACAAAAAGCGATCTGGTAAATTCAATTTTTTTTTGACTGATTCAAGAAATAAAGGATCATGTTGTTCAATGGATTTAAATTCTGTTGAAACACCTAGCGGAACTATATCTATCATTGATCGATCTGATAAATAATTGTGTTTTATCAAATCACTTGCAACAAATTCAGTACTGGTCATCACTCTATTTACTTTCCGGGTTAAAAATGACATTGGAAAAAAATAGAGTCTTTCTTTCCAGGTAAAAAATTCAGGAAAATCCCTGAACAGTACATCATGAATAAAAGTAATTGAGGGAGTAGGTGATATAGCAGGGAACATTTGATAAATGACCAAGTCTACCTTGTGTCTTTTTAGAAAACGGGGTAATACAAATAGATTTGAAATCTGGTTAACATCCGCCCATATATATTGAAGATGCACATTTTTCTCCTTGCAGGGAAAATCAAGTGACTTGTCTTTTTTATCTAAAAAAATGATCCAATCAACATCAGGAAATAGTTTTACCAGCTCAGGAACCAGGTTTTTCAAAATGATTCTTGTGCTAACTGGTCCGATGTAAAAAGATTTTGCATCAATTGCAATTTTCATATCATAATATTTCAGCTAAATAAGATTAGATCGATCACTTTCCTTTTTCAATTGCTTTCTTAAGGACTTGTTCATAATCATTAATGATCTTCTCCCAGTTATATATTCTTTTGATCTTATCAATATTCATATTTTTTCGAGTAACAGCAATAGTTTCAATTTGGGGTTCGTTGATAATATTTTTTACATCTTCTGAAGTCGAGAAATAAAAAGCTTGATCATTTAAAATTGCTCTGTTAAATTCATTATCATGTGCTGCAATATTACATCCACAAGCCATAGCCTCTAATAAAGACGGATTAGTGCCACCAACAGAATGGCCGTGGAAATATAAAGCAGAGAAATGCCTCAGTGAATTTATCAAAGCATAGTCATAAATACCGCCTGGAAAACGAACAGAAGCATATTTCTTAAAAAGAAATTGTCCGTATTTATTTTGAATATTCCCTATTATAATCAAAGGATAGTGATGGCCAGATTCGAGGTAGCCTTGAATAACCATTTCAATATTGTTTTCTGGTTCCATCCTCGCAATCACGAGAAAATATTGGTTTGCCTGTAAACTGAAATCTGCCAGGTATGAATCAGAAAAACTTTCTGGAATATCAGCACCATATGGAATATACACCGCTTCTTTTTGATATTTTGTCTGAATGTAATCCTTAATGCCTATTGAATCAGCAACTAATACATCTCCATTTCTGGCGGCTAACCCTTCAGCCCATTTCAAAAATCTTTGTGTAAGGTTGTTGTATTTTGCCCTTTTCCATTCAAGGCCATCCATATTTACAATGTTGATCGCCTTTTTTGGCCAGAAACGATACCAGACTGAGCTACTGGTGTAACCTAATTGTAATAAAATATCGAAATCCCTTTTTCGGGCATCCTGCAAACAGTTGTAGTCGTAAATAAATTGTCCTGCCGTGCCGATCCTATTCTCAGGATCATTGCAGTGAATGATCTGGATGCCACTCCAGGTAGATTCCTGGTGCGGATGGGAGCTGGAATTATATACAAATACAATATGACCTTTCTCCACTAGTCCTTTTGCAAGATATTGGGCAAATTGCTCAAATCCTCCATAGGCATTTGGAATGCCACGTGTACCAAGAATGCCAATATTCATGAAAATTTAATTCAGCTCCAAATGGAGGTTTTGGAGCCGCAAAAGTAACGAGAAAAACACTCAAACTTTTATCCATAATCAAAAAATGAATGAAACCAGGTCTCATGGTACTTATGAAGGAAAAATTTAAATCCATTCATGAGTTATCAAAATATTATTTTATAAAAACTCATTGGGTAAGACATATATCTACAAATACTTTAAACCAAATATCATTTAATCAGTCTGTGCCTTGCAAACGATTGATTAACGAAGAAGGTTGAAATTCGGCGATTAAAATTGACTGGCGCAACGTTTTAGTGAATAAAATTGTCCTTGCAGTGGACATGACGCAGATCAAGGTTTTAAGTTTTTTTTAAGTAAATACCACATATGGGGTATTGGATGAGCTATGGAAACCGATAGCTTTGCGAATCCCATGTTTTATCACTACACGTACCAAGTGTAAAACGCTAATGAGAAACTAATGATAACGATTAACCAAATTGAATTAAGCCCGTTTGTCGAGGTGGACGAGACGCCATTTCGAAGTTATATTGATAATAAGACATCTTTTTTCCTTTTAAAAAGGATATCTGATATTATACTTTCACTTTTAGTTATTATTTTTTTGTTAAGCTGGATTGTTCCCATCATAACTATTTTTATAAAATTAAATTCTAGAGGTCCAGTCTTTTTTATTCAAAGACGCGTTGGCAGGGGATTAAGAAGTTTTGGATGCATAAAATTCAGAACAATGGTTTTGAACCGTGAAGCCGATAAACGTTCTGCAAGCGAAAATGACTGTCGGGTTACTTCTATCGGAAAATTTCTCCGTAAAACAAGTTTGGATGAACTACCTCAATTTATCAATGTTTTGCTTGGCGATATGAGCATCGTTGGCCCCAGACCGCACATGTTTGCGGATTGTAATAGATTTTCCGAGTATATTCAGGATTATAAATTTCGGAACATGGTTAGACCAGGCATAACCGGTTTAGCTCAAGTGAAAGGCTTTCGTGGACCAGCAGAAGATTCCTATAATATTGTCACCAGGTTTTATTATGATTCTGTATACATTCAAAAGATGAGCTTTCGTCTTGATATAAAAATTTTACTCAATACTATTTTCCAGGTCTTCACTATATTCTTTTTTAAACATATTAGTAAAAAAGGAAGGGCAAAAAATATTAATTCAGATTCTTCCAAAATTGCCGCTTGAAATCTAAGTTAATAACGCTTTAATTTTATTATAAGTTATTGTGAGAGTTACTTCATTTTTCTGCTGTTGAACATACATTGAAAACATCTTTATCCTTTTTTCAGCACGATTCTTTTATTTAAGCGACGTATTATTTCCTTGTAGACTAGCAATGATAAAATAGCAGAAACTATTCCAATACACATTCCTGCAAAAATATCTGTGGGAAAATGCTGAGCAAGATAAACTCTTGAATAGCCTGCTAATGAAGCAAGTAAAGGAAGGATCACAGACCATGCTTTTCTATTTATTATATAAGCCATAATGAGAGCCATAGCAAATGCTGTTGTTGTGTGACCGGAAGGAAAGCTGTGAGCTTTTCGCATGGTGACACCATCGACAATATGAACAGGAAAAGTTTCAGATAAATAGCTGATTGGCCTTAATTCATCAGGATAAACAACTCGTTTTAAAAATTGGGCTAAAATGGTTGAGATAAGAACTCCCGCAACAACTGCTATAAAATATTTTCTTCTATAAAAAAAACAATAAATGCCTAATGGAGCCCACATTAACCCGTCGCCATAGTGGGTAAAATATTTAAAAAACTGATCGGCAATCTCGTTATGATTGCTGTTAATGAGTTGAAATGCCCCGTTTTTTCCAAGCACAAGAATTATTATACCTGTGCCAATGGCAATGATGATGGCTAATATAAAAGCAATGCCGAAATTATTTGCCGGTCTTTCCTGGAGCAAGGATAGAATTTTTACAAAAGTAATGCGAGTTTA
>Ga0190270_10000402_pt1 | contig 18629 bp, 6 predicted proteins | sample Popmic320T_FD_133748 | JGI IMG/M metagenome (GOLD analysis project Ga0190270, IMG submission 133748) | Populus adjacent soil microbial communities from riparian zone of Weber River, Utah, USA - 320 T | ecosystem: Environmental > Terrestrial > Soil > Riparian zone | place: USA: Utah | collected...
GGTCAACAGCCTGCGAGGCGCGCTACGCGTGTGGTTCGGGTATTACAACGGCTACGACCCGCTCTTCACCTGGTGGATGGAAGAACCCTACAAGGCTGTGGACCGAGCGCTCGGCGATTACTCGACCTACTTGACTGAAAAAGTGGTCGGCCTGCGGTCGAGCGACGCCGGATCGACAATGGCGCAGACAGGCGGCCCGGGTCGCGCCGGCGGGGCCGGAGGCGGACAACGAGGCGGTGGGGGGGCTGGTGGAGGGAACTTCCCCGCGCCCGCCGGCAGAGGCGACGGGACTGTCAACGCCCGTACGGGGGATTCCAGCGACATCATCGGCGACCCGATTGGCCGCGAAGCGCTGATGATCGAGCTCGCTTCAGAAATGATCTCCTACACGCCGGAAGAGTTGATCGCCGTCGCTTACAAAGAGCTTGATTGGTGTGAAGGCGAGATGAAGAAGGCTTCGCGCGAGCTGGGCTTCGGCGACGATTGGCATAAGGCCCTCGAATTCGTCAAAAACAAATATGTCGAGCCGGGCAAACAGACAGACGTGATCAGGGAATTGGCGCTCGAAGCCATCGAATACGTCGAGAAGAACGACCTGGTCACAGTGCCGCCGCTGGCGCGCGAATCGTGGCGCATGGAGATGATGTCGCCCGAGCGCCAGCTGGTGAACCCGTTCTTCACGGGCGGGGAAGTGATCAGCGTCTCTTACCCCACCAGCGCCATGTCGCACGAGGCGAAGATGATGAGCATGCGCGGCAACAATCCGCACTTCTCCCGCGCGACAGTGCAGCACGAATTGATCCCCGGCCATCACCTTCAGGGCTTTATGACTGCGCGCTACAAACCATATCGCGGTCTGTTCAGCACTCCGTTCTGGGGCGAAGGCTGGGCGCTGTATTGGGAACTGCTGCTGTGGGACAGGGGCTTCGCCAAGACGCCGGAAGACAAGATCGGCATGCTCTTCTGGCGCAGCCATCGCTGTGCGCGCATCATCTTTTCGCTCAGCTTTCACATGGAGAAAATGACGCCGCAGCAGTGCATTGACCTGCTCGTCAATCGCGTCGGGCACGAGCCGGACAACGCCGCGGGCGAGGTGCGACGTTCGTTCGCCGGAAATTACGGGCCGCTCTATCAAGCCGCGTACCTGTTGGGCGGCATGCAGCTTCACGCGTTACACAAAGAGTTGGTGGATTCGGGCAAGATGACCAACCGCGCATTTCACGACACTATTCTCAAAGAGAACCGCATCCCGATCGAGATGGCGCGCGCGATTTTGACCAAACAGAAGCTGACGCGCGATTTCAAATCGAGCTGGAAGTTTTATGGGCCGGTAAGCGCGCAGTAAAGATCACGAAACATCCATCTCAATACTTTAAATTGCGCCTGCTTCGCATAATTGGCGGTTTTAGCCGACTCGGCACGGAGGACTCGTATGACAAGAACAAGATCAATCGTAGTCATCGCAGTAAGGCCGGCCCTGGCTCTGGCGCTCGCTCTGGGCGCAATGACGATTGCGCCGGCGCAGGAACCGCCCCCGCGGATCAACCCCGCGCCGAATCGGGGCCCTGACGAAGGACGAGGGCCGTTCAAAACCCTGGTCATCCGCGGCGCCGTGCTGATTGACGGGACCGGCGCGCCGCCGCGAGGCCCGGTGGACATCGTGATCGAAAACAACCGGATCAAGGAGATCCGAAGCGCAGGCACGCCCGGATTGCCGCTCAAGCCCAACCGGGAGCCGCAAAACCCCGACCACGAAATTGACGCCGCCGGGATGTACGTCCTGCCGGGATTCATTGACATTCACGCGCATGCCGGCGGCGCGCCGAAGAACCCCGACGCGGAATATCCCTACAAGCTCTGGCTGGCGCACGGCGTCACGACGGTGCGCGGAGTGCCGCTCGCCTCGAATCAGTTCACGGTCAAGGAGAAGGAGCGAAGCGCGCGGAACGAGATCGTCGCTCCGCGCATCTTCAACTACCAGCGCCCGGGGACCGGTTGGGATAAAGGCCCAGTCGAGACGCCCGAGGCGGCGCGGGAGTGGGTTCGCTGGGCGGCCAACAGCGGCGTTGACGGACTGAAGCTCAACTCGCATCAGCCGGAGATAATGGAGGCGCTGCTCGACGAGGCGAAAAAATTCGGGATGGGATCGACGGCTCATCTTGCGCAAACCGGCGTCGCGCAGATGAACGCGCTCAAGGCCGCGCAATTGGGCCTCGACACGGTGACCCATTTTTACGGCCACTTTGAGGCGCTTCTCAAGGATTACGTGGTGCAGCCCTGGCCGGTTGACCAGAACTACAATGACGAACAGATGCGCTTCGGCCAGGTGGCCCGGCTGTGGGACAAGATTCATCCGCCCGGCAGCCCCGAGTGGAATGAGTATCTAAAAGCTCACCTGAAGCTGGGCACGACCTTCGACCCTACAATGACCGCCTACGCCGCAGGCCGCGACCTGATGCGCATGCGCAACGCAGACTGGCACGACAAATACACGTTGCCCTCGTTGATGGATTTCTACGCGTCGAGTCGCAGCAACCACGGCTCCTATTTTTACTACTGGACATTGTGGGACGAGATCGCGTGGCGGAACTTTTATCAAGTCTGGTTCCGGCTGTTGAACGATTACAAGAAGATGGGGGGACGCGTAACTGCCAGCGCCGACGCGGCCTTCATATACAACACCTACGGCTTCGGCAACATTCACGAGATGGAACTGTTGCAGGAGGCCGGCTTCCACCCGCTGGAAGTCATTCAGGCGGCGACCATGAACCCGGCTCTGACGCTGAGTGAGCCGAAGGGCAAGCCGATGGAGTTCGGCGTCGTGAGGCCTGGTCTTTTGGCCGATTTGGTGATCGTCGACCAGAACCCGCTCGAAAATCTCAAGGTCCTGTACGGGACCGGAGCGCTCAAGCTCAATGACAAGACCGGCAAGACTGAGTGGGTCGGCGGAGTCAAGTGGACGATCAAGGACGGCATCGTCTATGACGCCAAGAAGCTGCTGGCCGACGTGGCGCGCATGGTCGAGAGGCAAAAACAGGAAAGGCTCAAGGCGGCGGCGAGCGGGCAAGGCGCTCAGAAGGAGTGAAGGGAGATTGTTGACCTGACCGCCTGGAGCGGTTATCAGATCAGTGTACGGATTTATTCTTCCAGCGGCGCCCCCGCGTCCTCGCGGGCAAGCGATTGGCCAGTCGGCTGCCCGCGAGGACGCGGGCGCGCCGCGTAGGCGCCACTGGTTGCATTTAATTTTCAAATGCCATTAACGCCGGCCTAAGCTCAACCGTCGCCCCGTGACTGGATAATCATTCGCCCCTCTGATCTGATAATTGCTCTAGTCCGAGTCATTGCCATCCTAGTCCAGTAGCCTGGAGGCGCCAAGGTCGCGGGCTTTCCGCCAGGTCGCCACGCCGCTAATCTGGTTCAAGACTCCTTACATTCATCCAAGACAACGCAGTTCCAGGACGTAATCCTGTGCAGAATCCGATCTGGATGGCTTTTCGATCTGTGAGGTCGCTGGAGTCATTGATCACGCCAACAAGGGAGGTAACCATGAAGAGAGTCACGAAAAGATCGCTTCTGTTAGGGATGCTCTGGACAGTTTTGGCGCTTGTCGCTCCGGCCCAGGTCGCCACGACCGGACAACTGGTCGGCGCCGTGCAGGATCAATCGGGCGCAGTCGTACCGGGCGTCGAGTTGCAGTTACAAAATGAAGACACCAAGGCCGTGCTGGCAGCCGCGGCCAGCGCCGACGGCGGCTTTGTCTTTCCGACCCTGTCGCCGGGCAGTTACACCCTGACCGTCAGCAAGCAGGGGTTCGACACGACCGTTTACAAAGGCATCATCATCTACGCGGCGCGCACGACCAATCAAACTATCGTTATGAAAGTCGGCGCCGTCACCCAGACCGTCGAAGTGCTGGGCGGGGCGCAAGTCCTGCAGACGACCGCCAACACCATCGCCAACACGGTGGATCAGAAATATCTGCAAGACCTGCCGCTGCCGGGCCGCAGCGCTCTGCCCTTTGTGTTGCTGTCTTCGGGCGCGCAGCAAGGCGTGACCGCGCGCGACAGCACCATCAACGGCCTGCCGGGCGGGTCGCTCAACATCACGCTCAACGGAATCAACAACAACGCCCAGCGTTTCAAGAGCGGCGGCACCAGTTTCTTCGCCTTCGTCACACCCCGCCTGGAGAGCGTGCAGGAAGTCACGATCGCCACTTCGAACCTGGGCGCCAACAGCACCGGACAGGGCGCGATTCAAATTCAATTCGTCACAAAGTCGGGCACGAACGCCTGGCACGGCGAAGTCTTCTGGCAGCACCAGAACTCGGCCCTCAACGCCAACAACTGGTTCAACAACGCGCGCAGTATCAAGCGGCCCGTGTTTATCCAGAACGATCAAGGCGGGACACTTGGGGGGCCGATTGTCAAAAATAAACTTTTCTTCTTCGTCAGTTATGCCCACGTGAAGACCCCACAGTCGGCGGACTTTGAAGCCCGCGTCCTGACGCCCGCCGCGCAGACAGGGCTGTTCACTTACACCGAGGCCACCCAGGAACGCGCGTCGCGGACGGTGAACCTGCTGCAGATCGCCGGGCAGAATGTCAACCCGATCATCGGGGCGCAGCTTCAGAAGATTCAATCGTCAACTTCGGCGGGCGCGCTCTCGACCTTCGATTCGATTCGCAACCGGCTGCGCTGGGTCGCGCCGTCGCCCTTCACCAGCCAATTCATGACGGCGCGCATTGATTATCAGGCGTCGGAAAAAGTTCGCGTGAGCGTATCCGACACCTATAACCGGAACGTGAACGCGCCTGGCTTTCGCGGGACGGTTCTGCCCGGCGTTTTTACGCAGGAACAGTCGGTCGGGCAAATCTCCAATCCCTACATCGCCAACGCCAGCGCCACCTGGACGATCAGCCCGAACATAGTCAACGAATTCAATTTCGGCATCCAGAGCAATCAGGAGACTTTCAACATCGGCTACGACCGCAGCCTCTTCCAGCCCCGGCTGCTGAATTTTCCCCTCGCCCTGCCGAGCGGGTTGGAAGCGACCAACGGTCTGGGTTTCGGGACCACTTTCCAGCCGCGCAACAATCCGATCTACAACTTCGCGGATAATTTCTTCTACCAGCGCGGCAATCACTCTTTCAGCTTCGGCGGCAATTACATGCGCTCGGTCGTGCATCAAGGCACGCTCGGCGACGCCGGCACGCCGCGCTTTTCCTTCGGCGTCGTCAGCAACGATCCGGTCAACGCGATCTTCAATCCCACGACGCTCCCCAACATCAGCAACGACGCGCGCAACGACGCGCTGGCTCTTTACGCGCTGCTGACGGGGACCATATCCAACGTGGCTAAATCCGTCAACGTGGACGAGAAGACCAGGCAGTTTGCGGACGATCAATCCGTCATCATCCGCGAGCGCCAGACTTCCTTCGGCCTTTACGCGCAGGATTCCTGGCGCGCGAGTCGCTCGCTGACGGTCAATTACGGGTTGCGTTGGGATTTCCAGGGTGACGTTTTTAACACCAACGACATTTACACCAGCCCGACCCTGCAAGACCTGTTCGGGCCTTCGGGCGGCAGCGGCAATTCGCCCAACCTTTTCAACCCGGGTTCGCTCGGCGGGATCGCCAATCCCGCCATCAATCAGCGCTCGCACGCTTACAAGCGGGATTGGGTCAACCCCGCGCCGCATCTTGGCCTGGCCTGGAATCCGAGCTTTCAACAAGGCTGGCTGGGGCGCGTGTTCGGCGACCGGAAGACGGTTTTCCGGGGCGGTTATTCGATCAGCTATTACGCCGAAGGGCTGCTCAATTTCACCAACAACGCGGGTAATAATCCGGGTTTGCGCCAAACGGGCAATCTCGTGCCCGGCGTTGATTTCGCGCCCGGTACTTTGCAGCTGGGCGAGCCACTGCCCCCTTTCAAGCTCTTTCCTGCGAGCTTCAGTTTTCCACTGGCGCTTTCGAACTTCACCTTCAGCAACACCAACATCTCCACGATTGACCCGAACATCAGGGCGCCTTACGTACAAACCTGGTCGGCCGGCGTTCAGCGTGAGCTGCGGCAAGGAACGGTGTTGGAAGTGCGCTACGCAGGCAATCGCGGCGCGCGGTTGTGGCACACATTCAATATTAACGAGACCAACATCTTCGAGAATGGTTTCCTGACCCAGTTCAAAGACGCGCAGAGAAATCTGGCCTTGTTTATGGCGGCGAATCCAAAATGCGGGCAACCTCAAGAGCCGCTCTGCAGCTTTGATAGCGGTTTGGCGGGGCAAGTAGCGATCCCAATCTTCAAGACTGCTTTCACAAGTTTCACAAGCCTGCCTGCGGGCCAGGGTTTTAGTAACGCCACATTCATCACGCAGCTTCAGACGGGACAGGCCGGCGCTTTGGCCAACACCTTCGCAACCACCCCGGCTTATTTCTGTCGTCTGGTCGGCAACGGCTTCGCCCCCTGCGCCAGCTCGGTGTTCAACACGCCGGGGCAGTATCCGATCAATCTCTTCCGGCTCAATCCCTTCATTGGAAATGCCAATGTGCTGAGCGACAATTCGTTCTCCAACTACAACGCCTTGCAAATAGAGTTCCGCCAGCGGCTGACGCACGGACTGACGATGAACGTGAATTACGCCTGGGCGCACGCGATGAATGACCGCTACAACAAGAACGTGGATAACATCGGCAATTTCGCCACGCTACGCAATCGGCGGTTGGATTACGGGCCTTCGACCTTCGACATCCGCCACGTGCTGCAGGCCTTCGGGACTTACGACCTGCCGGTGGGGCGCGGGCGCAAGTTTTCCGTGAACAATGCTGTCCTCGACGGAGTGATCGGCGGCTGGACGGTCGGCGCGATCTTTCGCATGCAATCCGGTCTGCCGTTCAAACTGAGCAGCGGTCGCATGACGGTTAACCAATCGGACGCGGGTGTAGTCTTGAGCGGAACGACGTCGGCCTCCGACCTGCAAAAGCTGGTCGGCGTATTCAAAGGCTCGGGGCCGGATGTCTTTTTCCTCGATCCGAAACTGGCGGGCAGCGACGGGCGCGCTAACAGCGCTTTCCTCGCCCCGCCAACCACTCCGGGCGAGTTCGGCTCTTTCGTCTATCTGTACGGGCCGAGGTTTGTGACCACGGACCTGTCGCTTGCGAAGATTGCGCCGATAATCAAGGAAAAACTGCGGATGGAGTTCCGCGCCGAGCTGGTCAACGCCTTCAATCACCCGATTTTTGAAGTGCCGACCGGCGGCACCTTCGGCGTCACTCCGGTCAGCGTCACGGCCACCAACTTCGGCCGCACGACGACCGCCACGACGCTTCCCAGGCAGGTGCAGTTCAGGGTTCGATTCACGTTTTAGGTTTTATAAATGGCAAGGGGAAAAGGGAGATAATAAAACGCAAGCATCTACAACTGAAGTTTCCCCTGCGCTGGCTGGCCGCGGCGCTAACGCTGTCGGGATTGGTGTGGACCGCTCGGGCGGCAGAGCCGATCATTTACACCGTAAAATTCCCCGCGCCTGACACGCGCATTGCCGAGGTTGAGGCGGCCTTTCCTACGGGCAAGCGGGCGACGATCGAATTGATGATGCCTGTCTGGTCGCCCGGTTTTTATCGCGTCGAAGATTATGCCGGCCGCGTGCAAGGCCTGTCTGCGCGCGCGCCGGAGGGCGAGACGCTGGCCGTAACGCAGCCGCAAAAGAATCGTTGGCGCGTCGAAACGAAAGGCGCGGCGAATGTGATCGTGTCGTACCGGCTGCTTTGCAACGGCCGTTCGGTCACGACCAATTGGGTCGGCGAGGATTTGCTGGCGCTGAACGGCGCGGCGGCCTTTATCACGCTGGCCGAGCGGGCGCGCCGCCCACACGAAGTCCGACTGGAATTACCTCCGCAATGGAAACGCGCGATGAGTGGGCTGGACCCCGCGCCTGACGGCCGGCCCAATCACTTTCGCGCCGCCGATTACGACACGCTCGTTGATTCGCCGATCGTCGCGGGCGCCTTGTCCGTGCGCGAATTCGAGGTTGAAGGCAGTAAACATCAACTCGTGGACGCGGGCGATTTCAAAAAATGGGACGGCGAGCGCGGCGCGAAGGACCTGGAAAAGATCGTGCGCGAGACCAGGGCGTATTGGGGGTTCTTGCCGTTCAAGCGTTACGTGTTCCTTAATGTGTTCCGACAGGGCGGAGGCGGTCTGGAGCATGGCGCCTCCACGCTGCTCACGAGCTCGCCGAATATGGCGGCGCCGACTTTGCGCTGGCTCTCGTTCGTCAGCCACGAATACTTCCACGCCTTCAACGTGAAACGGCTGCGCCCGGTCGAACTTGGGCCGTTCGATTACGAGCGCCCGCCGTCAACGAGCAGTTTGTGGATTTCGGAAGGGCTGACGACTTACGGCGCCGATCTGATCGTTGCGCGCGCCGGCCTGTGCGACGTACAAGAATTTCTCTCAATGCTCTCGGCCAACATCTCGTCGTTGCAAAACTCGCCCGGCCGGCTCAAACAAACGCTCGAACAGGCTTCGCTCGACGTGTGGAACTCAGGGACGTCGGGCGTGGGCCGCGACACGAAAAATCTGGTCAGCTATTACGTCAAAGGGCCGGTCGCAGGCTTCCTGCTGGACGCGAGGATTCAACGGGTGACGGGCGGCAGGAAGAGCCTGGATGACGTGATGCGGCTCGCATACAAGCGTTACGCGGGCGCGCGCGGATTCACGCCGGAGCAATTTCGCAAGACGGCGGAAGACGTGGCGGGCGTTGATCTCAAGGAGTGGTTCAGGAAAGCCATTTCCTCGGTGGAAGAACTCGATTACACAGAAGCGCTCGACTGGTTCGGATTAAGTTTTGCGCAGGCTGCGGAGCGGCAGCCCGCCAACGCCTGGCGGCTTGAAATCCGCGCAGGCGCTTCGGCTGAGCAGAAAAGCCGCCTCCAAAAATGGTTGAGACGCCCAGCCAGTTAAGACTTTTACTAGAGCGGTTTTCAATTGGATATACGAGAAGGAGCGCTCCGGTACTGTACCGCGCCGCAACCATGGTGATTAAACGAATTGCCCGAGACCGTATACTCATTTGCAATCCGCTCTAAACCACGGAGTTCCCAATGTCGCTGGATCAAACCACAAAAAGGATTATTCAATTCGCCATCGTCGCCATTGTTTTTGCCGGCCTGGTTCAAGCTCAGCAAATCATAAGCGTCGTTCCCGACGCCGCCCGTCCGCTGCCTTTGTCCGCCGTTCGCCTGACTGGCGGGCCGCTCAAACGGGCGCAGGATCTGGACGCGGAATACCTGCTCAAGCTGGAACCGGATCGGATGCTGGCGTTTTATCGCAAGCGCGCAGGGCTGGAACCTAAAGCGGAGCCTTACGGCGGTTGGGACGGCGACGGCAGAAACCTGACCGGCCACATCGGCGGGCACTATTTGTCAGGCGCGAGCATGATGTACGCCGCGACGGGCGACGCGCGCTTCAAAGAACGCGTTGATTACATCGTCCGCGAATTGAAGGAGGTTCAGGACAAGCACGGCGACGGATACCTGGGCGCATTGGCGAACGGCAAGGAGCGGTTCATCGAAGTCTCCAACGGCGCCATCCGCTCGGCGAGCTTTGACCTGAACGGGCTGTGGTCGCCGTGGTACGTGCTGCACAAAACTTATGCCGGTTTGCGCGACGCTTATCGTTACGCCGGCAATCGCGCGGCGCTCGAACTCGAAATCAAATTCGCCGCCTGGGCCGAAAGCATACTCGCCAAACTCGACGACGCGCAGTTGCAGAAGATGCTCAACACGGAGTTCGGCGGAATGAACGAAGTGTTGGCCGACCTTTACGCCGACACGGGCGACAAGCGTTGGCTCGATCTTTCGCGCCGCTTCGACCACCGCGCCGTGCTCGATCCGCTGGCGCGCCGCGAGAACATCCTGCCCGGATTGCACGGCAACACGCAGGTTCCGAAGATTCAAGGTCACCTGGCGCGTTACGCGTACACGGGCGACAAGGCTGACGGCGATGCGGCGCATTTTTTCTGGGACATAGTCGTTAAACATCACAGCTTCGCGACGGGAGGCCACGGCAAGGACGAATATTTCGGCCCGCCCGATCAATTGAGCGACCGCATCGACGGGCGCACCGCCGAGACTTGCAACGTCTACAACATGATCAAGATGACGCGGAAACTCTTCGCGCTTCACCCCGACATCAAATACGCCGAGTTCCACGAACGCGCGCTCTTCAATCACATCCTCGGTTCGATAGACGCGGAGGACGGGCGAACCTGTTACATGGTCCCGGTAGGGCGCGGCGTGCAGCGCGAGTATCAGGACATGTTCCGCAGCTTCACCTGCTGCGTAGGTTCCGGCATGGAAAGTCACGCGCTGCACGGCGACGGGCTATATTACGAATCGGGCGACAAGTTGTGGGTCAACATCTACGCGCCGTCCACGGCCAAATGGGAAGCGTCGGGCGTTGACCTGGCGATGGACACGAACTTTCCCGAAGGCGAATCGGCCAGTTTGAAGCTGACGCTCAAATCGCCCAAACAATTCACGCTGGCGTTGCGCCGCCCGTCGTGGGCAGGCGAAGGCTTCGCGGTCAAAGTCAACGGCCAGACCGTCAAACAGCTTCCTGCTCCCGGCTCCTACGTCGAACTCAAGCGGAAATGGAAGACGGGCGATACCGTCGCGGTGGCGCTGCCGAAGACGCTGCGGCTGGAACCGCTGCCCGATAACAAGCGTGTGACCGCGATAATGTGGGGGCCGATTGCGCTGGCCGGTGATTTGGGGCCGGAAAGAGAACGCCGCCGTGGCGGACAACAGACTGAGGCGCAAGCCGGCGCGCGACCGCCTGCTCAACCGACTCGCATTCCCTCGCTCGTGGCCGCCGACCGTCCGTTGTCTGAATGGATCAAAGCCGTGACGGACAAACCGGGCAATTTCCGCACCGCCGGGGTCGGGCGCGAGCAGGATGTGGACCTCGCGCCGTTTTACCGCCTGCACCGTCGCGCGTACTCGATTTACTTTGACCTGTTCACGCCGGCCGAGTGGGAAAAGAAGTCCGCCGAATTGCTCGCCGCGCAGGAACGCCGGCGCAAGCTCGAAGCCGCGACGGTCGCTTTTGTGGATCAACCAGGCGAGGCGTACTCCGAGCGCGATTTTAACCAGCGAGGCGAAGACACGACGCCCGTGCGTGTCGGAGGCCGCCCCGGTCGCAGCGCTCGCAAATGGTTTTCCTTCGATCTGCCCCTGGGCGCCGATCAACCGCTGAAGCTGATTGTGACCTACCACGGCGAAGAGCGCGCGACGCGGACGTTTGAAATTCTGGTGGACGACGCGCGCGTCGGCGAACAGCGCATCGAACGGCATCGTCCCGGCAGCCCGACCAAGAGCTTTTTCGATGTCGAATACCCGATTCCGGCTGAGTTGGCGCGGGGCAAGCAAAAAGTGACTGTGCGTTTCCAGGCCACTGGCGGAAATGAAACCGCCGGCGTGTTTGGCGTCCGCATGGTTCGCGCGGACCAGTAGAAATCGACCACGCGCGCGTTCTGCGAAACGGCGAGAAGTCAGTCTCAACCTTCACCAGTGAGGTTAACATGGTAGTAACTGTTGATGGTGTGACAGCTAACACTGTCAAGGTTACTGCCGGAACGTGAACCCTCGGATTGCGCTCAGGCCCGGTTGATCAAAAAACCAGGAGTGATTGAGGCTGCGCTTAATCACTCCTGGTTTTCTTTGATGTGATCAGTTACTCACGAGTTTGGACAAATGAAGCGATTATCAAATGGATGTACGTGGTCATAGGACGCGGATGACGCCGATCTTTTTGGATTTTGTCCGCTTGCCATAAGCTCCGCGATTTCGGTCACGGCCGTCGCTGTTTTTGACACGCCAGTTTGCAATTACGCGCCCCGCCACTGTCAGCAATCCCATACAGCCAATTGATAATCGCTCTAAAGGGAGGCCGCCTGGCCTCCCATGAGGCAAACACCAGCGGCTCGCGTGATCCAGGAGCGCGTGAAATAAGAAGAGGGAAATCGGATACTTTGAAATCACCGATAGCGCCAAAGAGCTTGACAGCGCCGAAGTAAACGAATTATGAATCGGACGAGATTCACCATCACTTCATAGCGGGGACTCTCTCTGTGCAGCTAAAAATATCGAACCTTTCTAAAACCTATCCCAACGGCGTCAAGGCGCTCAAAAATCTTTCGCTCGACATCTCAACCGGTCTGTTCGGATTGCTCGGCCCGAACGGCGCGGGAAAATCGAGTCTGATGCGAACAATCGCCACGCTGCAGGAGGCTGACGAAGGCAGTATCTTTCTGGACGACCTCGATATGTTGAAAAACAAAGAGGCCGTGCGGCGAATCCTGGGTTATCTGCCGCAAGAATTCGGCGTCTATCCGAAGTTGAGCGCGCTCGACCTGCTGGACCACGTCGCTATGATGAAAGGCGTCGTCAGCCGCGGCGAACGCAAAGACCTGGTGGAAGGTTTGCTGCGACAGACCAACCTTTACGACGTGCGCAAGAAAAAACTCGGCGGTTATTCCGGCGGGATGAAACAACGGTTCGGGATCGCGATGGCTCTGATCGGCGATCCGAAACTGATCATTGTAGATGAGCCGACCGCCGGACTCGACCCGACCGAGCGCAACCGCTTCCTCAACCTGCTCGCGTCGATCGGCGAGAACGGGATCGTCATCCTCTCGACGCACATCGTTGCAGACGTTCGCGAACTCTGCGCGCGAATGGCGATCATCCATCAGGGCGAAGTGCTGGCCGAAGGCAACCCTCAGTCCGCCATTGACGCCATAGATGGAAAGGTCTGGAAGAAAGTTATCGCGAAGGAAGAACTCGAGGGCTATATGTCGAGCCATAAAACGCTCTCGACCCATCTGATTGCGGGTAAAACCGAGATTCGGGTCTTCAGCGAGGACCAGCCGGATGCGAGCTTCCAGCCGGTCGAAGCCGATCTGGAAGACGTTTACTTTCTCAAGATCAATCACGGCGCGCAAAACGGAGCGAATCAATCACAGGAGCCTTCATGTGGCGTTGCGACGCCCTGAAACAATTAAAATCAGGCGGCGCGCCCGCGTCCTCGCGGGCAGGTCTTGCGGTGAAGCCTGCCCGCGAGGACGCGGGCGCGCCATTTTCTGAGGAGATGCTATGTTCCGGGGGCTATTTCTCTTCGAGATCAAATTCCGTCTCAAGCAGATTTCCACCTACGTCTATTTTGCCCTCTGGTTCTCCATGGCGTTCATCGCCGTCAGCGTGCGGGATTTCGGGCCGGACGGCCAGGGCGGAAAAGTTTTCGTCAACAGCCCATACAACATATCGCTGTTGATGGTATGGCTCACGACCTTCGGACTGGTATTCATGCCCGCGATCTTCGGCATGTCGATCCTCCGCGACTTCGAGCAGGACACGTATCAATTCTTCTTCACAACGCCCATAAAGAAGAGGGATTATCTGGGCGGGCGATTGCTCGGTTCGTTGGTGATCACCGTGCTGATCTTTTCGGGAATCATCTTCGGGTTGATAGCCGGAAAGTTCATGCCATGGGCTGATCAGGCAACGTTGGCCCCGATCAACCTCTGGTTTCACGTCCAACCTTTCCTTCTCTTCTCGGTAACTGAAATTATCTTCGCCGGCGCGCTGTTCTTTATGGTCGGCGCGCTGACGCGAAACATAGTCTTCATCTATGCGCAGAGCCTCTTCTTCCTGGCCGCCCTACTGATTTTACAGTTGCTGATGTCCATTTTTTCCGAGAGCCAGGCGGCTATCATAGACCCGCTGGGAATAAGCTCATTCCAGTATGTGTCGCGTTACTGGACGATCGCCGAGAAGAATACGATGACCATCCCTTTCGCCGGGGTGATGGCCTGGAACAGATTGCTCTGGCTCGGCGTCGGCGCGCTGGCCACGGCGGTTGCCTTTCTTGGCTTCCCTTTCTCGGCCGAGACGCTGATCAGATACGCGCGGAAGAGTTCGGTTGAAGACGCCAAAGAAAAAGCCCCGCCCGCGTTCAAGCCAGCCGCTATTGCGGTTAAACAACGGTTCGACAGCCGCGCGACCCTGGCGCAATTACTGGCGCTCACGCGGATTCACCTTATCTCCATCGTCAAAGAGGTTCCGTTCATCATCATCGCGCTGATCTGCGTCTTGGTCGTCCTCATCGGAGGCTGGAATGCCGGCATGATATTTGACACGCCTGTCTACCCGGTGACCTATCTGATGGCCGACATGATCAAGAGCCTGTCCCTTCTATTCCTGCTTTTCATCACCATGTTCTACGCCGGTGAACTGGTCTGGAAGGAGCGCGGGATGAAGTACGATCAGATTCATGACGCGCTTCCAATCCCCGGATGGCTCAACTTAGCCAGCCATTTTGTCGTTTTGACGATCGTGCAGGTCGTGTTGATCGCCATGCTGATGCTTTTGGGCGTGGTGATGCAGGCGCTGAAGGGCTATTTCAACTTTGAGTTGAGCATTTACTTTAAAGAGCTGTTTCTGATAGAGCTGCCGGCGTTGATCCAGTTATCGATCTTCGCCCTTTTTCTGCATACTCTGGCGCCGAACAAGTTCCTCGGTCACATCCTGTTGATCGGAATTGTTATCGCGCAGGTCGCCATCGCCGAGTATGGATTCGAAAGCCGTCTGTACCAATTCGGCGAGACGCCCGATTACACATACTCTGACATGAACGGCTATGGCCATTTCGTCAAACCGACCCTGTGGTTCACGCTCTATTGGTTGGCCTTCCACGGGGTGATGGGAGTAGTGACAGTGATGGCCACGAGGCGCGGGACGAGCCTGGATTTCCGCTCGCGGCTGAAGCGGGCTGCGGATCGTTTTCGCTTTCCGATTAACGCCGCCGGAATCGCCTTCGCCGTGGCTTTCATCGTCATCGGCGGCTACATTTATCACAACACGCGCCGGGTGAATAAATACGAAGACTCCGATTCCAGTCGGGTCAAACAGGCGAAGTATGAGAAGCAGTACAAAAAGTACGAAGGGCTCCCGCAACCGAAAATCACCGCGGTCGACCTGAAAGTCGATATCTTCTCCGAACGCCGGTCATTCGCCGCGACCGGGGTGTTCACGCTGATCAATAAGACCGATCAGCCGATCACGGACCTGCACGTTCTCGATCAGAACGAATCTTTGAAGAAGCTCTCGTTCGACCGCCAGTTCAAAGAGACCCTTGCGGACAAGGAACTCGGCTATCACATCTACCAGTTCGCCGAACCGCTCAAACCGGCGGAGTCGCTGCGGATGGACTTCAATGTCGCCTACGAGAACAACGGGTTCCGTGACGGCGGAGAGAGGCCGGAATTTGCCTACAACGGCACATTCTTCGACAGAGATTATTTTCCGGTTATCGGCTACAACCGCGATTTCGAGCTGTACGAGGACGACGAGCGCCGCGATCAGGGGTTGGGGCCGGCGCCCGATATGCCTTCGCCGGAAGACCCGAAGGCGCGCAACACAAGCATCTTCTCGCGCAACTCCGACTGGATCCACTTTAAATGCGTGGTCAGCTCATCGCCCGATCAGATCGCGATCGCGCCGGGTTATTTGCAGCGCGAGTGGATAGAGAACGGGCGGCGCTATTTCGCCTATGACATGGGCGACACTAAGATCGTCAACCACTACTCTTTCATCTCCGGCAGGTACGAGGTCAAGCGGGATAAGTGGAACGACGTAAGCATCGAGGTCTACTATGACCGCAAGCACGAATACAACGTCGCGCGGATGATCGAATCGACGAAGAAAGGGCTGGATTACTTCACCACACATTTCGGCCCATATCAGTTTCGGCAGTTCCGCATTCTGGAATTCCCGCGCTACCGATCCTTCGCGGAATCATTCCCTAACACGATACCCTATTCCGAGGGCATCGGCTTCATTGCGCATGCATCGCATGAAAACGACCTGGATGTCCCGTTTTACGTGACCGGGCACGAGTTGGCCCACCAGTGGTGGGGACATCAGGTCTTTGGAGCTTACGCGCAGGGGTCGAGTATGCTCATAGAGTCGATGGCCGAGTATTCGGCGCTCATGGTCATGGAGAAGGAGGTCGGCCCGCATAACATCCGAACGTATCTGAGACATGAACTCGACCGCTACCTGCGCGGTCGCTCCGGGGAGCGGCGCAAGGAGCAGCCGATCTCACGTGTGCAATATGAACCTTACGTCTGGTACCACAAAGGCAGCCTGGTGATGTACGCGCTCAAGGATTACATCGGCGAGGATCGATTGAACGCGGCCTTGAGGAAATATCTCGAGAAAGTGAAGTTTCAGGAAGCGCCCTACACAACTTCGATCGAGTTTGTGGACGCGATGCGAGAGGCCACCCCGGACGAATTGAAATACATCATCACTGATCTTTTCGAGACGATCACGCTCTACGACTTCAGCGCGGTCGAGGCGACGTGGAAAAAGACGCCGGAAAATGGGTATGTCGTGAAGATCAAAGTCTCCGCGAAGAAACTGCGCGCCGACGGCCTGGGAGCCGAGAAAGAGATTTGGATCGACGACCTGGTGGACATCGGCGTCTTCACCGGCGCCGGGAAGAACGAAAAGGCGCTGTTCCTGGCCAAGCGCAGAATTACGCAGCCTGAAATGGAATTCGAAGTAACGGTTGACCGGCTACCTGCGCGCGCCGGCATTGATCCCTACAACAAGCTGATTGACCGCAATCCGGATGACAATATTGTATTCGTGAGTGGTGGACAGCGGAGGCTCAGTCACACAGGCGGATTTCAAAGTGAGCCAGCCTCACAGCAATAACTGCTCTCTGGCGGTGAAGGACGCCGCGGCCCTAACGGTGATAAGTAGCTGCCCGTAGGCATCGAAGCAAATGTCATTTGAACCGCTCTCGTGGTTCAAAGCTCGTCTTCTTGGCTCGTCCCGGCGATTTTCCACGGGCTCGGGCTTGCTCCATCCCAAACTCAACAAAAGTCCCGTAGCCAGCCTGCGGACAGCTCCCGGCGTCAATTTGCCGCTCCGCCACCAGCCAGGAAGCTTCTCGCCTTGCGATCGCCGGATTGCTGGCTTGCTGGATACCCGCGCGACAGTCGTCGAAGGTGAACCTGATGATAGCTTTGCGGTGTGTGTAGCTCCGATCAGTTCCTCAGGTGTGACATCGAGCGAATTGCGGAAATACAAGTCTTCAGGGGAGATATTCATATTTGCTGTTGTATGTGGATCAAGCCAGGATTTAAAGTAACGACGACCGCCTCCATTCAACCCTTGCCCCGCGCGCTATATACGACTATAGTACAGGTCATACCAACGCTTGGACCCTCTATGAGTTCAGGCGGTACACGGTAAAAAAAAATCTTGCAAAATACGCAAGATCATCCCCCTTTTACGTCATGCTCAAAATTTAAGGACTTTTGAGGGCGGGGTTATTACTCCCAGACCTACAGTTGTTACTTTAAGTGTTGACAGCCAAGTGAGGCGAAGGTAGATTGTATCCGATTTACATCTGAGTTCTAAACCAGATTAGTCGCGAGATAACGTTTCCAACTACTTACCGCCAAACACGCTGTAATGCCATCTTGATCTCATTGATCTAGAGCAGGCCTTCGCGCCTGGCGAGTCGTAAAAAAAAAGATTGCCCCGAGAGCTAGCAACTGGGCCCGCTTGGAAAAACAAACGGCAATGTTGTGGTTCACTCGTTGTGGTTCACTCGCTGTGGTCCACTTTTGGAAATCGCTGCCAAGAGCGGCGAGGAGGGGATCCCCTAGTTTTTGGGCAGTTCGGCAAATATTCTGATTTGGATCCTTGCCGATATGGCCCATCCTTCTCCCTTCTCATAATCCTCCACAACAATCCGCCGTAAATCAGATAAACAAAAGTGTCTCATGAATCTGTCAATCTTGATGACGCTCTCCCTGTTATTGACTTTGACCCAGACCAGCCAGGTGTCCCTGGAAAAGCAAGCGATCGCTGATACTCAGCGAACTATCGCTTCTGCGCTAGACACCGAATTACCTGATATCTCCTTCGCCGATTGGCATGAAAAGGTCGTCGGGCGGAAAACCGGTGTGCTCTGGCAACTGAGCGAGTGCGGAGAACAGGTAGATACGACTGTCAATGGTACTGGGGACACACGTGCCTGTGTAGAGGTCAACACGATCTTACCTGACGGACGCAAGGTCATTATCATGATCGCAGTCGGGACCTTCAAAAAAGGTTTGACTGGCCCCCCGGCATTTCGTTTCGGCGTGATCCAGCAGAAAGATCAATTGCGTCCGATCCAACGGCTTCGCGATCTGCAGAATCTACTGTCGGCGCCAGGGGAATTAGCCAGGAGGCCCTCGGTCGTACTGCCGGAGTTGAATCTGCCCAGCATCATGTCTGCGGCAAATAACGTATATCTGCCCGTCGTGGCGCTGGGGCACGGAGAAGAGAATGGCGGGGTTACAGAGATCGAAGAGCCGCCGCCAGAACCGCCGCCTAACCGACCTCAAAGTTCTCCTCCTTCGCTGAACCAACCCCAATCTATCCAACAGGTAGTAGACGAAGTTTTGGAAGGGAACGCGATCACCAGAGTGGAACCGGTCTACCCGCCGACTGCCAGAATGATGAGGGCATTCGGAATGGTCAGGGTGCAGGTCACCATCTCGGAAAC
>Ga0190270_10000403_pt1 | contig 18594 bp, 18 predicted proteins | sample Popmic320T_FD_133748 | JGI IMG/M metagenome (GOLD analysis project Ga0190270, IMG submission 133748) | Populus adjacent soil microbial communities from riparian zone of Weber River, Utah, USA - 320 T | ecosystem: Environmental > Terrestrial > Soil > Riparian zone | place: USA: Utah | collected...
CGCGTCATCGGCGGCATCGGTGTCAGTGGCGGCACCGCCGGTGAGGACGCCGCCATCGCCGCCGCCGGCCTGGCGGCCTACACCGATTCGTCTAGGTGAGGTACCGCACCGATTCGTCTGCGGTCGCTGAGCGTTGAGTCTTGATCCTCGGGTAGACGAATCGAGACCCCCGGGATTCGTCTAGCCGTGGATCAAGAGGCCCCTCGTGACCACCGCTGACGAATCGGTGTGGGTCTAGGCTCCGAGCCATGGGAGAGGAGCACGTCGGGCGGATCCGGTTCATGGACCAGCAACGGGTGAACCTCGACGGGTTCGCCCACGAGGACGCCGGCCTCGGGCTGATCGCGATGAACGCTCCGGAAGACCCCGAGCCGTCGATCCGGATCGAGGATGGCCGGGTCGTCGAGATGGACGGCACCGCCGAGGCCGACTTCGACTCCCTGGACGCCCTCATCGCGCGGCACGGCATCGACGTGACTGTCGCAGAAGAGGCGATGGGCCTCGACGACGTCGAGCTCGCCCGGCTCTTCGTCGACTGGTCGGTGCCCCGCGCGGAGATCGTCCGGCTCTGCGCGGGTACGACGCCGGCCAAGCTCGCCCGGGTCGTGGCGCTCCTGCGCCCGGCCGAGCTCACCCTCGCGATGACCAAGATGCGGGCCCGGCGTACCCCGTCCAACCAGGCACACGTCACCAACCGCCTCGACGACCCGCTGCTGCTCGCCGCCGACGCGGCCACCGCCGCCGCCTTCGGGTTCCGCGAGATCGAGACCACGGTGCCGGTCCTGGCCGATGCCCCGTCCAACGCGGTCGCGGTGACGATCGGCGCGTCCATCGGCAGCCCCGGCATCCTCGTCCAGTGCTCGGTCGAGGAGGCGATGGAGCTCGAGATGGGCATCCGCGGCCTCGTGTCGTACGCCGAGACCGTCAGCCTCTACGGCACCGAGGACGTGTTCGTCGACGGTGACGACACCCCGTACAGCAAGGCGGTCCTGGCCGCGGCGTACGCCAGTCGTGGGGTGAAGATGCGGGTCTCGTCCGGGGCCGGCGCCGAGGTGCTCATGGGCGGGGCCGCAAACCGCTCGATGCTCTACCTCGAGTCGCGGTGCGTCTCCCTGGCCAGGGCGCTCGGCGTGCAGGGCGTTCAGAACGGCGGCATCGACGGTGCCAGCGTCGCCGGCGCGGTGCCACGCGGCGTCCGCGAGCTCATGGCCGAGAACGTCATGGTGATGGCCCGCAACCTCGAGGCCTGCACCGGCAACGACGCTCTCATGTCCGAGTCCGACGTCCGGCGTACCTCCCGCACGCTGCCGATCCTGCTCGCCGGCAGCGACTACGTGTGCAGCGGCTTCGGGAGCATCCAGCGCTACGACAACATGTTCGGGCCGTCGCAGTGGAACGCCGAGGACATCGACGACTGGCTCGCGATGCAGCGCGACTGGGGTGTCGACGGTGGGCTGCGGACCGCCGACCCCGACGAGATCGGACGACTGCGGCGCGAGGCGGCCGAGGCGTGCCGCGACGTGTACCGCTACCTCGGCCTCGCCGACTTCGACGACGACCACGTCGAGCGTGCCGTCGACGCCGTCGGCTCCAAGGACCTCGGAGACCCGGACCCGATGGTCGTCCTGACCGCAGCGCAGACCGTGCGCAGCTCCGGGCTCGGGTCGCTCGAGGTCGCGAAGGCCTTGCAGGAGTGCGGGTACGACGACGCCGCGACGCGGCTGCTGCAGATGCTCGAGGCGCGGGTCCACGGCGACCACCTGCAGACCGCGGCGATCTTCGACGAGCAGATGCAGGTGCTGAGCCTGGTCACGGATCCCAACGACTACGCAGGACCGGGCACCGGCTACGAGCCGTCCCCCGAGCGCCAGCGGGAGATCGACATGATCCGGCAGGCCAAGGGGGTCGAGGACCTGCGACACGACCAGGCGGAGTACGCGACCGACACCCTGAAGCCGGTCGGCGAGGCCGAGCAGGGCAGCGACCCCCGCGAGGTGGTCATCGGCGTCTCCCCCGGCGTCGGGCGCAACGTGTGGCGCACGTTGTCGGGCCTGACCGTGATCGAGGTGCTCGACGAGCTGCTCGCCGGGCTCGAGGAGGAGGGCTGCACGGCGCGGATCGTGCGGGTGAACCGCACCCTCGACCTCGGCATGGTGGGGCTCACCGCGGCACGGCTGTCCGGCTCCGGGATAGGGATCGGCCTGCAGGGCAAGGGAACCGCGCTCATCCACCGCCGCGACCTGCCGCCGCTCGCGAACCTCGAGCTCTACTCGATGGCCCCCATCGTGACCCGCGACCTCTACCGCGTGCTCGGCACGAACGCCGGCAGACATGCCAAGGGCGCGACACCGGTCCCGGCACGCAACCCGTACACCGACGAGGCGATCGAGGCGCGCTACCACACCAGCGTGATCTCACTGGTCGCCCTGGAGCGCGAGCACGTGTCGCGGGCGGTGGCCCCGGAGGAGCTGGAGGTGGTCCGGTGACGCGCGCCTTCTCCGGGCGGGACTCCGCCGAGCTCACCCCGGACCGGCTCGCGCTCGACGAGCTCGACGCCGACGACGTCCGCATCCATCCGGACACGTTGGAGGCGCAGGCGCAGGTCGCGGAGGCAAACCACAACCCGCAGCTCGCCGCCAACCTGCGCCGTGCGGCCGAGCTGGCGCTGGTGCCCGAGGCCAAGGTGCTCGCGTTGTACGACGCGCTGCGTCCGCACCGCTCGACAGCCGCCGAGCTCGAGGCACTGGCCGCGTCCCTGGACTCGACGCCCGCGCCGTTGACGGCCGCGTTGGTGCGGGAGGCCGCCGCGGTGTACGAGCGGCGCGGCCTGCTCGCGTGAGGGCCGGGGGACGCCTCGTCCGACTGCGGGCGAGACATGCGCCGCGGCCAATCGGACGAGGCGGATGTCCGTGGAGGTGATCGCCGCGATCGACGTCGGCAACGCCACGACGGAGGTGCTGATCGCCCGGGTGTCCTCCGGGGCCCTGGACGTCGTTGCTGCAGGTCGCCGGCCGACGCGTCGTACCAAGGGATCAGCGGACAGCCTGGCCGGCGCTGCCGCTCTCGTACGTCGACTCGAGCGTCAGCACGGCCTGCGCGTCGTCGAAGCCCTCGCGGTCCCGCTGCGCCCGGTCCTCAGCACCCGCGCATCCGTCCCGCTGCCGGGACCGGACACCGGACGGCTTCGCATCGTGGGAGTCGGCGCCCACACGGCCGGGGCTGCGGGCTTCGGCGCCGGAGTGCCCGCCCTGCTCGACGCGGACGGCCGGGTCGGAGGACGTGGGCTGGGCGGCGGCGGGCCGCACGTGGTCGTAGTCCCGGCGCGGATCGGGTACGCCGAGGCCGTCTCGTTGCTCCGCGACCCGGTCGAGCGTGGCGAGGTGGCGGCGATCCTGCTCGAGGCCGACGAAGCGGTGCTGGTCGCGAACCGGCTGCCAGCCGGACCGGAAGGCCCGGTGCCCGTGCTGGACGAGGTGGCCCCCGACGACGTCCTCGCCTCTGACCGCGCGGCTGTGGAGGTGGCACCGGCCGGCCACCCGCTCCGCATCCTCACCGACCCGCTCAGGCTGGCCGATGCCCTGTCGCTCGACGGCTCCTCCGCGGACCGGGCCGCGCTGGTCTCCTCCCAGCTCTACGACGCCGCGCACGGCGTGGTCCTGGTCGGCGACGACACCGTCTCCGGCGTCGCGCCGGCCGGGTGGGCGTCGTTCGCCGGGAAGGGCAGGGCGCCGCTCGCCGAGGCGCATGGCCAGATCCGCGAGGGAGTCGTCGGTGCGGCCGAGTCCTACGCGCTCCCGCCCGACGAGGTAGCCGCCGAGGTCGACGACCTGTGGACGGTGGACCTGTCCGAGGTCGGTGGGCGCGTCCGCGCGCGTTTCGGATCCGCCGGCACGAAGTCCCTCGGCATCGCCGCCCTCACCGCAGCCGACTCGCTGGTCGACCCGTCCGAGGTGCTGTCGCTCGCTCTCGAGGTGCCGGTCCGCACCGTCGGCACCGAGGCGGAGGCGGCGCGCCGCGGAGCGCTCTCCACCCCTCGCGCCCCGGAGGATGCCGTGGTCGTCGACCTCGGCGGCGGCACCATTGACGTGGTGACGTCCGACGCCGCCGTGGTCGCGGCCGGCGCGGGCGACCTGCTCACCGTCTGCGTCGGTGAGCTCACCGGCACCAGCGGAGCGGCCGCCGAGTGGATCAAGCGCGGGCCGAGCCGTCGTGCCGAGGCGCCGCAGGTCGTCCTCGGCGAGGACGGGAAGCGCGCCTTCCTCGACGCCCCGCTGCCCTCAGAGGTGCTGGGATCCCTGGTGGTCCAGGGCCCGGCCGGCTGGCTCGCGTTCGGCGCCGGCCTCGCCCCGAGCGAGTGGCGCGCACTGCGCCTCGACCTCAAGACCGACCTGGTCGGCGGCAACATCGCCCGCGCCCTGCGCACCCTCGACCACGACCTCAGCGGCACCGTCCTCCTGGTCGGCGGGCCGGCGGCCGACGAGGAGGTCCTCGCCGCCGTCGCGGCAGCGCTGCCCACAGGCGTGGCGGTGGCGCGAGGGAACGTCGGCGGCGAGTTCGGCCACCGGTACGCCGTCGCCCACGGGCTTCTGCTGTCCGCCCCCGGCTGACAGCGTTGCGCAGATCGGCCTTGCACCGGCGCGGACCGAAATGTTGATGTGAAGCCATGGACGAACGTGAGCAGTTCCTGTCGTGGAATGCACTGCCGGTGGCGCCATGACGACGACATGGCTCACGAGCACCCTCGGCCTTGACGTGCCTCTCGTCCAGGCACCGATGGCCCGCGTCAGTGAGGGTGAGATGGCAGGTGCCGTCTCGGCCGCCGGCGCACTCGGCATGATCGGCGTGACGCCCGGCCAGTCACCCGCGTACATCGTCGAGCAGGCTGAGCTGGCGGCCTCGGGTGCAGCGGGGAAGCCCTACGGCATCGGTCTGCTGGCCTGGGCGCTCGACGGTGATGCCATTCTCGAGGCCGTGCTCGACACGGACGTCCGCGTCGTCGCGCTCAGCTTCGGACCCTACGAGCACCTGGTGGACCGGGTGAAGGGCTCGGGAAAGCTCGTCACCACGCAGGTCGGCAACCTCGAGGAGGCACGGCGCGCAGAGCTCGCCGGCGTCGACTTCATCGTGGCCCGGGGCGGCGAGGGCGGCGGCCACGGACGCAACGATCTCGGCACCCTCGCGTTGCTGGAGATCGTCCTCGACAGCGTGGAGATTCCGGTCGTAGCGGCCGGAGGCATCGCGACGGCACGTGGACTCGCCGCCGTCCTCGCCGCAGGCACGGTGGGCGCCTGGGTGGGCACCGCGTTCCTCGGCTGCCGGGAGAGCGTCTACCCGGTCGCGTCCCGCCAGCGGCTCCTCGACGCGACGGACACCGCGACGGCGTACGGCCGGGTGTTCGACGTCGCGCAACGCGCGGCGTGGCCTCCGGAGTACGGCGGACGTGCCCTGCGCAACGCGTACTTCGACGAGTGGGACGGTCGTGAGGCGGAGCTCGCCCAGGACCCCGAGGCGATGGAGAGGTACGCCGCCGCAGCACGCGAGGACGACTTCGACACGGCCGTGATCTACGCCGGGGAGGGCGTGTCGCTCCTCAGCGCCGAGACCACGGCGGCGGATGTCGTCGCAGCGTTCGCCCGTGGCCTTCCCGGAGACGCGACCTGACTCACGGAGCAGCGGTCTCTGGCTGCACGAGCGCGGCGAGGGCATCGAGTACGAGGGTGAGGCCGAACTCGAACTCGTCGCCGAAGTCGTACTCCGGCCGCATGTAGTAGGAGGTCGCCATCTCGACCATGTGCGGGTACTCGCCCGCGGCCATGCCTGCCATGATCGGCCCGGCCACCTCACCCACGGTGTCGGGACCGTCGAACGGCAGCGAGGACTCCTGGATCGCGAACCCGTACACAAAGGCATCGAGCAGCGCATAGGCGTGCGCAGTGAGGGGTCGCGAGAATCCTGCGGCCCGCAAGGTGCCCAGGACCGCCTCATGGTGACGCAGCGTCGCGGGACCGGGCGTCGTGCGTGACTCGAGCAGGGGGATCGCCCACGTGTGACTCCGCAGGACACGTCGGGTTGAGTGCGCTCGCCTCGTCATCTCGGTACGCCAGTCCCCGCCGATCGAGGGGACCTCCATCTCGCTGAACACGATGTCGACGATCCCGTCGAGAATCTCGTCCTTGTTGGCGACGTGGTAGTAGACCGACATCGGCTTCGCACCGAGCGCGTCGGCGAGGGAGCGGATCGTCAGCGACCCCAGCCCCCCGGCGTCGGCGATCTTGACCGCCGCGGACAGCACCCGCTCGCGGCTGAGCCGGGGGCGCTGGGGCGGGGCCGGACCCACCGGTGCAGACAAGACGATCCTCTCGCTCGCGCTTTCGTACTTTGTACGATAGCGTGTCGTACTTAGTACGAACAGCGCGGCCCGCCGTCAGGAGCCAACCGGTTCTTCGCCTCGCCGCCTCTTCCCAGGGATGACGTCATGGACCTTGCAAAGCACGCAACCACCCACGAGGACAGCCGGGGCGCGGGCCCGAACGGAAGCGGGGATGCAACGATGCGGGCGATCGTGCAGGAGACCTACGGCTCGGCCAACGTCCTCCGGCTCGACCACATCAACCAGCCCGAGGTCGGCGACGACGAGGTGCTCATCCGCGTCCACGCGGCCGGTCTCGACCGTGGGACCTGGCACGTGATGACCGGCCGCCCGTACCTGATGCGGGTCCTCGGGTTCGGCTTCCGCCGCCCGAAGAACCGGGTCCCCGGCCTCGACGCGGCCGGGGTCGTCGTGGCCGTGGGTGCGGACGTGACCCGGTTCGCCGTCGGCGACGAGGTGTTCGGGATCAGCCGGGGTTCGTTCGCCGAGTACGCCGTCGTCCGGGAGGACAAGCTCGCGCACAAGCCGGCGAACCTCAGCTTCTCCCAGGCGGCAGCGGTGCCGGTGTCCGCAGGGACGGCGCTCCAGGCCCTGACCGATGTGGGGCAGGTCGAACCGGGCCGATCCGTCCTCGTGGTCGGTGCCTCGGGCGGCGTGGGCAGCTACGCCGTCCAGGTGGCCAACGCCCTCGGCGCCGTAGTGACGGGTGTCTGCAGCACGGCCAAGGTGGAGCTCGTGCGCTCGCTGGGTGCCGCGCAGGTCCTCGACTACACCAGAGACGACTTCGCCGACGGGACGCAGCACTGGGACCTGATCGTCGACATCGGCGGCAACACTCCTCTGCGGCGCCTGCGTCGGGCCCTCACGCCCACCGGCACGCTCGTCGTCGTAGGCGGCGAGGAGGGCGGACGCTGGACCGGCGGTTTCGGGCGGACGCTGCGGGCGCCGTTGTGGTCGCCGTTCGTGCGCCAGCGGCTGACCATGCTCGCCAGCAAGGAGCGGGCCAGCGACCAGGAGCGGCTCACGCCTCTGCTGGAGAGCGGTCAGGTCGTTCCGAGCATCGACCGCACCTACCCGCTGGACCAGGTGCCGGTGGCCATGCGTCACCTCGAAGCCGGCCATGTCCGGGGCAAGGTCGTGATCACGCTCTGAGCCAGGACCGGCCGTGAGGTTGCGGAGACTTTCCGGCTGTGGGTGCCGAAAAGGCTCCCCAACCCGGCTCACCGCCGGGTGCCGCGCTCCAGGAAGGCGTCGACGAGCGCGTACGCCGCGCGACGGGAATCGTCCTCGGCGGCCCTTGCCTGGGCAACGAGTCCTTCCCGGGTCGACCCGGAGTCGGCCACGAGCTCGGGGAAGCGTGAGCACCAGTCGTCGAGGGTCTCGGGCAGCACCTCGGGGTGGAACTGCACGCCCAGGACACGTTCCGTCGCGAAGGCCTGGGCGCCACAGCCGTTCTTCGCAACCACCTCGGCGCCCGGTGGTGCGTCGATGACGTCGAGGTGGAACGCCCACCACGGGCCGGCGGGCACGACGGACTCGTCCGCGGTCTCGACGGTCACCAGGCCGATCTCTGGCTCCGGCGCCTGAGCCACCCGGCCACCGAGGGCCGCGGCGACGACCTGTCCGCCGTAGCAGAGGCCGAGGACCGGGATGCCGGCCCCGACAGCCGAGCGGACCAACGCGCACTCCGCGTCCAACGCGGCGCGGTCGACCGGTTCGGCGACCGACCACTCCGAGCCGAGCAGCAGCACCATGCCCACCGACGGATCCGGCTGGAGCGGGACCTGGCCACGGTCGCGGTACACCGTCACGAGCCGGAGGCCATGCTCGCGCAGCCGCTGACCGACGTACCCGCTCTCGCGGTCGATGGTGTTGGCAACGACGAGGACGTCGGAGTACGGGATCACAGGGCTCTCCTGGTGCGGAGCTCGACCACGCGGCCGACGGAGACACGGCCGGACGGTGGTGGTGTGCGCACCGTGATCATCGTTCGGTCGGCGCGGAAGAGGTCGTGCGAGGACTCGAACGGGACGCCGTCGTGGTCGCACGTGATCCGCGTGATGGAGAGCAGTGGAGAACCGGGCTCGACCGCGAGGATCGCGGCCTCGTCGGCGGATGCGGCGGTGACCTCGATGTGCTCCTCGGCCTCGCCGGGGAGGGTGTCGTAGTGCTCCTCGAGCAGGTCGTACAGCGACCCGCCGAGCGGCATCTCCAAGAGCCGCGGGAAGCGCTCGGCCGGGAACCGCGCGTGCTCCAACGAGATCGGGATGCCGTCCGCGAGCCGGATGCGGACCACGTCCAGCACGTAGGCGCCCTCCGGGAGCGACAGCGCCGACCGGGTCGCCTCGTCGGCGGTGACGATGCCGGTGCCGACGACCCGCGACCCCGACGTCATGCCCTGCGAGCGCAGCAACGCAGGCACACCGACGACGCGCGACAGGTCCCGCTCGACCTTGCGGCCGCTCACGAACGTTCCGCCGCCGCGGCCCGGCACCCGTCGTACGGCGCCGGCCCCCTCGAGCGCGGCCAGCGCCTGGCGCACCGTCGAGCGGCTCACCCCGAGCTCGGTGGCGAGATCGCGTTCGGCGCCGAGCCGCTCACCCGGGCGCAGCTGACCGCTGCCGATCTCCTCCTGCAACCGGGCGAGGACCCGCTCGGCCGCAGGACCGATCGCTGCACCCGTCGAGGAGCCCTTGGCGGCCAATCAGCCCTCCATCGCAGCCATGGCCTCCGGGGACTCCGGCAGCACCTGGCCGCCGTCGATCACGATCGACTGCCCGGTGACGTACGCCGCCTCGTCGGTGGCGAAGAACAGGGCGGCGTAGCCGATGTCCTCCACCTTCCCGAGACGCCGCTGCGGGATGGCCGCCTCCATGCCGCGAATGTAGTCCTCGCCGAGCTCGTCGAGGCCCTCGGTGGCGATGTTGCCGGGGAGTACGGCGTTGACGGTGATGCCCTTGGGCCCGAGCTCGATGGCGGCCGTCCGAAGGAACCCCAGCTGGGCCGCCTTGGTGGCGCCGTAGTGGGACCAGCCGGGGAAGCCGGTGATCGGGCCGGTGATCGAGGACGTGAGGATGACGCGCCCGTGGCCGCTGGCCTCGAGAGCGGGGATGCACGCCTGCACGGAGAACATGTTGCCCTTGACGTTGGTCGCGAAGATCGCGTCCCAGTCGTCCTCGGACATGTCCTCGAGCTTCGTGTCGGGGAAGACACCGGCGTTGGCGCACAGCACGTCGATGCCCCCGAACGCCGCCACCGTCTCGGACGCGATCCGCTTGCAGTCCTCGACCTTCGCGACGTCGGCGATCATCGTGGCGACCTCGCACGCCTCGTGCTCGCGTGCGAGCTCGTCGGCGGCTGCGGCCAGCGTTCCCTCGTTGCGGGCCACGAGCATGACGCGTGCACCCTGGCGCGCGAAGACCCGCGCGATGCCCTTGCCGATCCCCTTGCTGCCGCCGGTCACGACGACCGACCGCCCCTGCAGTGACGTGAACATGTCCCTCCTCGAAAGATCCTCAGCCGAAGCGTGCGAGGTAGTCCTCGGCGAGCTCGCAGCTCTGTGCTGTGTACTCCTTGCCCATTCCCTTCGCCAGGTCGGTCCCCGCGTGGGAGCCGATCCAGGCGACCAGCAGCAGCCGCCGCATGAGCACGAACGTCTTGAGCTCGGCCTCGTCCCCCGGCGGCAGCTTGCGCACCGACCGGTATCCCCGGACCCAGGCGTCGGAGAGCTCCGGCACCCGCGGGTCGTGCTCGAAGAAGCTGACCGCGGTGCCGAAGTCGTAGAGGTACCAGCCCCATCCGCAGTCGTCGAAGTCGATCACCGCGACGTCGCCCTCGTTCTCGAGCAGGTTCGCGAGCCTCAGGTCGGCGTGGATGAGGCCGTACCGGTTGGGCCCGGAGCCGAACCGGTTCAGGCGCTTGTGCAGCACGGTGTCGAGGCGTCCGAGCACCTCACGCTCCTGCGAGCCGATCGCCATCCCGTCCTGCCACCGGCCCCACCGCGCGACCGTGCCGAAGGCGCCGTCGTAGTCCCAGGCGAAACGCGTGAACCCACGCGGGCGGTGCCAGCGCTTCACGTGCTCGTGCATCCGTGCGGTGATGGCGCCGAGCATCTCGAACGACTCCGGCAGCGCGGGTCCGGACTCCTCCGGCTCGCTGCCGGGCAGGAACTGGAAGTGCACCACGTGCCGGGGGTCGCGACGACCCTTCTCGGGCACCGCGAGCACCCGCTCGCCGTCCCGTGTCGGGATCACCTGCGGCGTCTCCACCCCGGCGTCCTCGCGGAGCGCGTCGATCCAGTCGAGCTCCGAGGAGATCGCGGCGCCGTCGTGGTAGCCGTGCCGGTGGACCCGCAGGATGGTGCGCACCCCCTCCTCAGGGTCGTCCACCGCGAACGTCGCGTTCTCGCTGAGGTTGATCAGCGTGAGCGTCGAGTCGGGCGAGAGGCCGTACGCCTCCAGGGCGCGCGTCGTGACCGGCCGCAGCCGTTCGGCCACCTCGATGTCGGACGCCTCCGACAGGTCGTGCAGGCCTTCGGACCTGGTCACGCGTCCCTCCCTTCCACCGCCTCCAGCACGCGAGTGATCTCGTCCCGAGCCTTCACCACCGAGTCAAGCGCCCCGCTCATGTAGACGCGACCCGCCGCCCCGATCATCGACACGTCGACGAGGGTCACGTCGGGCGCCGCCTTCTCGGCCGCGTTGGCCGCGACCGTCGCGAACAGCGCCGGCGTCATCTCGTACACGAGCAGGGTCTCACCTGGCATCACCATCGACGCCTGTCGCGTGCGATTGAGGAGGACGGCGTGCTGGTCGGTGAGGTCCTCGATCACGTCGTGGAACAGCACCTGCGGCCGCAGCTGGTCGCTCGCCGAGACCCCCAGGCCCTCGAGGATGGCCGCGCCGGCCTTCTCGACCTCACCCAGCGACGAGGCATGGACCTCGAGCACGCCGAACTGCCGCTCGACGTACAGGATGCCCGGCTCGACCGCCGGCACCGCGCGCACCGCGAGGTCGAGCACCCGCTCGATCGCGAGCGCCGGGGCGACCTCGACGATCAGCGCGTGCTGACCTGCGAACGGCGGGTAGCCGCGCGCCCGGGCGGGCGTGCCCATGTACGCCGCGAACTGCGCCTGCAGGTCTTCGAGAAGCAGGTAGACCCGGAGGTCGGTCACGAACTGGACGTGTCGAAGTGCTGGCCGAGGTCCGCGTGCGGCCGCGGGATCACGTGCACGGACACGAGCTCGCCGACCTGGCCGGCTGTCTCCGCGCCGGCCTCGGTGGCCGCCTTGACCGCTCCGACGTCACCGACGATGCTCACCGCGACGAGGCCGTCGCCGACCTCGGTGCGCGCCACGATCGTCACGTTGGCAGCCTTGACCATGGCGTCGGCCGCGGCCAGCGCCGCGACGTACCCCTTGGTCTCGATCATCCCGATGGCTTCGTTCGCCATGTCCTCTCCTTCTGTTCGCTGACCCTCGCGCGGTTTGCTCGACGGTCACGTCTCGTCGATGGATCCGATCACCAGTGCGTCCAAGGGCGGGTGCGGGTTGGGGAAGTACGCCGCGGCCACCGACCCGGTGGCCACGAGCACCCGCTCCCCCAGGCCGCTGCCGAGGACGTCGAAGGCCACGAGGTGCGCTCCGCCCTCGTCGACCTCCACCTCGAGGAACGCCCCGTTCGGCAGTCCCTCGACCTTCTTGGTCGACCACACGTTGCCGACCACCGTCGCCTTGAGCATCAGTGCTCCCTCTCGATCTCGACGCCCAGCACCCGGGCCCGGTCCCGGGCCAGGGGCGTCAGCACGGCGCGGGGCCCGATCACCAGCCGGGATCCCGCCGCTGCCGCCTTGGCCACCACACGTTCGGTCACTGCTCCCCGCTCCACCCTCGTGACGTCAGGTGGTGCCGGTGGTCGAGCAGCCGAGCCGCCAGGCGAGGCGTATCGAGACCCCTCGACCAGGCGGAAGCCGTGGTGGCCGTCGCGGATCGCGGCCCGACGGTCCGGGTCCTCGCACAGCACCGCGACGCGGCGTACCAGGGTGTCCAGCTCGGCGTCCGACGACACCGACACCTCGGTCGCGACCGCGCCTCCGGGCAGGGCGTCGGGGAGCACCTCACGGATCACCGCGCGGACGGCGGCGCGCAGCTCGTCGGTGCTCCACCCGGGGCCCGCGCCGTTGCTCGCGTGGGTCGTCATGCCGGCTCCAGTCGCCGGCCCAGTGCCTGCTCCGCGGCCTCCGCTGCGGCCCGCACGTCGGCCTCCTCGCCGGTGAGGTACACCCGTCCGGTCGCGCCGATCATCCGGTAGTCGACGACCTTGATGCGCGCGGCCTTCTCGGCCTCGTTGGTCGCGAGGATCGCGTACGACGCCGGCTGCATCTCCAGCACGAACAGCGACTCACCCGGCAGTGCCATCGACCCCAGCTTCGAGCGGTTGATGAGGAACGCGTGCTGCGGGTCGAGCCGCGACACCACCCGCGACGCCAGGATGCGCGGCCGGGTCGCGTCGGACGCCTTGGCGTCCAGGGCGTCGAGCACCGCGCCGGCGGCGGACCGCACGGCCTCGGTGTCCCGGGAGTGGATCTCCAGGTAGCCGAACTGCCGCTCCACCACCAGGATCCCTGCCTGCACGTCGGTGTGCTTCAACGCGACGTCGGTGAGCGGCTCGATGTCGAGCCCGGGCGCGACCTCGATGATCTGCGCCGCCATGTCTGCACGCGGGAGGCTGCCGCGGATCCACGTGCCCAGGTAGCACATGGTCTGGGGTTGCAGCTGGTCCAGGAAGATGAACGACCGCAGCTCGGCGGTGTCTGTCACGTCTTCAGCCCCTCACGATCGCGTTGAGCTCTTCGATGATGAGCCGTCGTAGCTCCTCGCGGAGCTCGGCCGGCTCTTGGCCTGTTTCGGTCCCCGGGGTCTCGATACCTGTGGTCCCGTTCCTGCCTGGTGCCGCTCGGTGGTCGCTCACAGCGACCGCGTTGCGGTCCGCTTCGTTGCTCGCTGTCGGGTACGGCGGTACGGCCGGCGGCGGGACGTGCCACGGCTCGATCCCCGCGTAGTCCGGGAACACCTCACGCACGTCGCTGTTGTAGGCGATCCGCGCATGGTTCAGCAGATGCCTCGGCTCGAGGTTCTCCCCCAGGCTGCTGCGTCCGGTGAACCCGGTCCCGATCGTCATCGACGGTGCCAGTCCGGTGTCGAAGCCGGCGCTCCCTGTCGACCCGCCGGCATTGACCGTGACGCGCAGCACGTCGACGGTGGCGGCGTACTCCATGACGACCTGCGGGTCCTTGCTGTGCACGACCGCGGAGTGGCCGGCTCCCCCGATGCGGAGCACAGCCGCGGCAGTGCGGACGCCGCGGTGCGCTGTGGGTGCGCGGACCACGCCGAGCACCGGGCAGAGCTTCTCGTGGGCCAGCGGCTCCTCGTCCACCACGAGGTCGAACGGCGCGACCAGGATCCGGGTCCGGGGCGCGACGCGCACCCCGGCCTTCGCGGCGATGTCGGTCGCGGAGCGACCGACGAGGGACGTGTCGAAGCGACCCTGGGGGAAGACGGTGTCGCGGACCTTGTCGCGGTCGGCGTCGTCCAGCACGTGTGCGCCGCGTCGGGCCATCTCCCGGAGGAAGCGGTCGGCCACCGCCTCCTCGAGGACGAGCACGCTCTCGTTGGTGCACAGCACCGAGTTGTCGAACGCCTTGCTGGCCACGAGACGCTCGGCCGCCTTCGCGAGGTCGGCGGACGCGTCCACGAGCACCGGCACGTTGCCCGGGCCGACGCCGATCGCGGGGTTGCCCGAGGAGTAGGCGGCGCGCACCATCGCGACCCCGCCGGTCGCGAGGATGACATCGGTGCGCTCGTCGCGCATCAGTGCCTCGACGAGCGGGACGGACGGCTCCTCGACCACCTGGATGACGCCGTCCGGAGCCCCGGCGGCGACGGCGGCCTCGGCCAGGGCATGCGCGGCGTCCGCGCAGCACTCCTTGGCGAAGGGGTGCGGGCTGAGCACGACGGCGTTGCGGGTCATGAGGCTGAGCAGGATCTTGAAGTACAACGTCGACACGGGGTTGGTGCTCGGGGTCAGGGCAAGCACCACCCCGGCGGGTCGCGGCACCTCGACGATGCGGCGGTCCGCGTCGATCCGCGGGGTCACGAAGTCGTGGTCGCGGTAGGCGTCGGCGATCCCGCGCGAGCACAGCCGGTTCTTCACGACCTTGTCGGCCTCGACGCCGAACCCGGTCTCACGGACGGCCCACGCGGCGTACTTCTCGGCGCCCTGCTCGGCGACCGCCGCCACCGCCTCGACGATCCGCTTCGTGGTCGCGCGGTCGTATGTCGCGAACGTCCGGGCGGCCCACCGGGCCCGCTCGAGCATCTGACGGGCCCGTGGCACCCCGATGCCCTCGGTGGGGATCCCGGTCAGGTCGGCGGGCGTGGTCATCGTCGTGGTCATCGTCGTGGTCGTCGTCGTGCTCATGCCGGCACCCGGCTGCGGTTCCCGGTGGGGTGGACGCCTCGGACCTCGGCCCAGGCCTGACGGATCGCGACCGACGTACGGTCGAGCAGCTCCTCGCAGAGCTCGGGCCGGAGCAGGATCCCCGGCTTGAACTGCAGCACCCGTGGGTCGAGCGTCGAGAAGATCGCCCACACGCCGTTCTCGTAGAGGTGCCGCATCACGAACTTCGCCCCCTGGGGGTGCGAGAACTCCAGACCGATCACCACGCCGTTCTGCCGGATACCGACGAACCAGTCCGGCAGCTCGGCCTGGATGTCGCGCAGCCCGCGACCGACGAGGTCGCTGATGTAGTGGACCATCGAGCGCGTCTCGGGACGGTTGCAGATCTCGAGCGCCTTGAGTGCTGCGATGCACCCGAGCTCGGCGCCGCCGAAGGTGGAGATGTGGCCGAAGCCGTCCTCGGTCAGCCACCCGGCCACGTGCTCGGCGAGGAGGACGGCGGAGATCGGGTACATCCCGCCCGACAGGCCCTTGCCGGTGACGAGGAGATCGGGCGTGATGCCGTGCTTCGTGATCGCCCAGAGCTCGCCGGTGCGCATCAGGCCGGTCTGCACCTCGTCGGCGATGTAGAGCGTGCCCGCGCGCTCGCACAGCCGCTTGACGCCCTCGAGGTAGCCGGGGTCCGGCAACGGGAAGCCGTACGTCGCGGGGATGGTCTCCATGATCACCGCGGCGACGTCCCGCCCGGACAACGCGCGCTCCATGGCGTCGAGGTCGTTGAACGGCACCTGGACGAACTCGTCGGGGCGGTCGGCGAGGAAGAGCTTGCTGAACCGTTCGTCACCGGTGGCCACCGCCAGCCCGGTGTGGCCGTGGTAGGCCTTGACGATCGACACGATCGGCCGCCGACCGGTCGCGTGCCGGGCGGTCTTGAGCGCGATGTCGATCGCCTCGCCCCCGCCGCTCCCGTAGACGACCTTGGTCAGTCCCTCCGGCGCCGTCGTCACCAGGGCCTCGGCGAGGGCGGTGCGGGTGAGCGCCGGGAAGTGGTGGTTGCCGATGTCGAAGTGCGCCATCGCCCCGGCCACGGCGGCCGTCACCTCGGGGTTGCGGTGCCCGAGGTTGTAGGTGCCGCCGTTGAGGTGGACGTCGAGCAGTCGCCGCCCGTCCATGTCGTAGATGAAGTAGTCCTCGCGGCGGTCGATGACCAGCGGGACACCGCTCTCCACCCAGAAGTCGGTCTTGCCGGGGTTCCAGAACTCCCGCGCCTTGGCCAGCACCTCGTCCTTGGACTCGAACGAGAACTCGCCGTAGTCGTGGCTCATCGGCACCCTCCGTGACCCGGGTCGCTCGAGGACCGCCCCGGCAGAAAAGGTCTGTTCTTCTAGACCAAACACTCAAACGGTATGCACAACGGTTGTAACAGGACCGCAACGGTCTCGTCAACGTCGGCGGCGATGGTGCCGTCTGAGCCACCCGATCGCGGAAAAAGTCAGGTCCGATTCGGGACCCGAGCCTCCTTGCTCCGCGGGGCTCCGGCTGTCAGCATGCGGCAAGGGGTGGCCTGGGTCACAACGGCGTGATCCGGGTCGGGGCTCCGGAAACGGTTCGCTCGTCCGTGACGAGCGGCCGTTCCGGTTCGCTCCCACCTGTGTTGCGACCGAAGGAGACCGACGTGACCACCAGTGACAACCGCGCGCCGGCCGGCACCGGCCCCGAGGGGTCCGGCCCTCGGCACCCGCATGCGCTGAAGGCCGGCGCGATCGGCCTGTTCGCCGTGCTGTTCATCGCGGTGGCCAACGCCGCGCCGATCACCGCGATGACCGGCAACAGCCCGATCGCGATCGGCTACGGCAACGGCATCGGGGCGCCCGCCGGATTCCTGGTCGCCACCATCGTGCTGACGCTGTTCGCGATCGGCTTCGTGGAGATGGCCAAGCACATCACGACGGCGGGTGCCTTCTACGGCTTCATCACCCACGGACTCGGCCAGGTGTGGGGCATGGCCACCGGCGTCCTCGCCACGGTCGCGTACGTCGTGTTCGAGGGGTCGCTGATCGGCATCTTTGCCTACTTCTCCAACTTCGGCCTCGAGCGCTGGTTCGGCTGGGACGTCAACTGGCTGTTGCTCGCACTCATCGGCATCGTGATCGTGGGGATCTTCGGGTACTTCGACATCAGCATCGCCGCGGTCGTCCTGGGGGTCACCCTCATCGCCGAGGTCGTCCTGCTGGGCGCTCTTGCCTTCGCCGTGCTGTTCTCCGGCGGCGGCCCCGACGGGCTGGTTCCCGAGGCGGTCAATCCCGTCAATGCCTTCAAGTCGTTGCCTGAGGGCGGAGGGTTCGGACTCGAGGGCATCGCGGCCGGAAGCGCGGCCATCGGCCTGTTCTTCGCCTTCTGGTCGTGGGTCGGCTTCGAGACCACCGCGGCGTACGGCGAGGAGTCCCGTGACCCGAAGCGCATCGTCCCCCTGGCGACCATCCTGGCCGTCGTGGGTCTGGGCGTCTTCTACACGTTCGTCTCCTGGATGATGATCGCCGGCAACGGCCCTCCCAAGGCGATCGAGCTGAGCGCGGCGGGCGACCTGAACCTGTGGGTCGGCCTCGCCGAGGAGAAGCTCGGCGGCAGCTTCATCGGCGACATCTACGTGTTCCTGATCATCATGGGTTCGTTCGCCTGCGCCCTGGCTTTCCACACCGCTGCCAGCCGCTACCTCTACGCGATCGGCCGTGAGTTCCCGATGACGGAGAGCAGCCTCGGCCGCACGCACGACACGCACGGCACGCCGCACGTCGCCTCGATCACGCAGAGCACGATCACGCTGGTCCTGACCCTTTGCTTCTACTTCCTGGGCACCGACGGCAAGGACACGCTCACGGGCGCGTACATCTACCAGTACGGCTTGCTGGCGATCCTCGGCACGATGGCGATCCTCATCGTGCAGGCGATCTGCTCGTTCGCCGTGATCTGGTACTTCCACGTGAAGAAGGAGCATCACGGCAACGGGATCACCACCGGTGTGATCCCGTTCCTCGGCGGTGTCGGGATGCTCTTCGTGGTCTACCTGCTTATCGACAACCTCGAATTCGCCGGCGGGCTCGCCGCCGAGTCGCCGTTCTTCAAGGCGATCCCGTGGATCGTGGCGGGCACCTTCTTGATCGGCCTGGTCGGGGTGCTCGCGCTTCGGTCCATGAACCCGGAGCTCTACCGCCGGGTGGGCCGCACGGTGATGGAGGAAGCCCAGGAGCGGGACGCGGCGGAGGGACTCTGACCAGCCGTCGCGACCTGCGGTGACAAGTGACCGACGAGATCCGCTTCGAGCCGGACGCCACCGGGGACCCGTCCCGGTTGGCCTACACCTTCGGGGGTGTGGAGCCCCTGGTGAGCGTCCGGCCCGGCACCGTCGTGTCCACCTGGACCCTGGACTGCTTCGCCGGCCGGGTCACCTCGACGTCCGACCTGGTCTCTGAGGTCTGCGACCCGGCGTACCTCAACCCCCAGACCGGTCCCTTCTACGTCGAGGGCGCCGAGCCGGGTGACACCCTGGTCGTGCACTTCCGCAGCATCAGGCCGCGGGGTGGCCGGGGGGTGAGCACCACGGTGCCGTTGTTCGGTGCGCTCACCGCGACGACGTACACCGCGCTGCTGCACGACCCGCTTCCCGAGATCACCTGGATCTACGAGATCGACAACGATGCCGGCCTGGTGCGGTACGACGCGCGCGACTCGTCGGTGCAGATCGACCTGCCACTGGACCCGATGCACGGC
>Ga0190270_10000404_pt1 | contig 18591 bp, 14 predicted proteins | sample Popmic320T_FD_133748 | JGI IMG/M metagenome (GOLD analysis project Ga0190270, IMG submission 133748) | Populus adjacent soil microbial communities from riparian zone of Weber River, Utah, USA - 320 T | ecosystem: Environmental > Terrestrial > Soil > Riparian zone | place: USA: Utah | collected...
CACCCTCCTGATCTTGTTCATCTTGTAAATCCTGTCTATTTTTATTGTTCCTGGACGTCGCTCATTGCGATATGAACGACTCCTTCGGAAAAAGTCAGGATTTGACGGATGTTCACTCATATTTCTCGATCAGTCCTCTTTATTTCTCTGGCGCTGGCCGTGATCACAGCGCTCGCCATCGTCCGCGCGAGACAGGGGCAATCGTCCCGCGACGTTTTGACTCGTCCCGCTCCGCCAGCCGACCATCGCATCGCTTACGGCCAGAACGAATTCCAATTCGGCGACCTTCGGCTGCCCAAAGGCGAGGGGCGTCGCCCCGTCGCCATCGTGATTCATGGCGGGTGTTGGATGGCGGAGTACGGCCTTTCGTATATGGGCCATCTGAGCGGGGCGCTGGCCGAAGCCGGCGTCGCGACCTGGAGCGTCGAATACCGCCGGGTCGGCAATCAGGGCGGGGGCTGGCCGGGCACTTTTGAAGACGTGGCGCGGGCCGCCGATCATCTGCGGACGATTGCGAAGACCTATCCGCTCGACCTCAATCAAGTGGTCGCCGTGGGCCATTCGGCGGGCGGCCATCTTGCGCTGTGGCTCGCGGCGCGAAAGCTTTTGCCGAAAGACAGCCCCGTCTATTCGCCGGATCCTTTGCCTATGCGCGGCGTGGTGTCGCTCGCGGGCATAACCGATCTGCGGCGCTCCGGCACTGCCTGTGACGCGAACGTCACTCAGTTGATGGGCGGATCGGCGAATGATAAGGCCGCGATCTACGGCCAGGCGTCACCGATCGAACTGCTGCCGCTGGGAATCCCCTCCGCGATTGTCCAGGGCTCGATAGACTCCATCATCCCCCTCGCGATGGCGGAAGATTACGCCGACGCCGCAAAAAAGAAGGGCGATGGCGCGAAGCTGGTCGTGATCGAAAAAGCCGGACATTTTGAAGTCGTCGACCCCAAATCTTTCGCCTGGGAGGCTGTGAGAGATGAAGTGTTGGCATTGTTGAAAACTGGCGTTCCGGCAAAAAGCAAGTAATACTTAAACATTTCCGCCATAGGATTCTCCACCCATAGCGAGTCTTCGAGCTTGGGTGGAGAGGAATTTGGCATCGTCGAGTCTTCGAGACGATAATTTCTTTGCCGTAGAGCCTATTTGTCTATATGCTGCGCCCTCATGAAACTGACTTTGCAAATTCAGCTTCTGCCGGATAAAAAACAGGCCGATCAACTCAAATCCACAATGGAGCGGTTCAACCAGGCCTGTTCCTGGCTCGCCGAACAAGCCTTTGAAATCAAGACAGCTCGATCATGCGGATATAGTCGGCGCAACTAATATTGCCACTGCCGCCAAAGTCGCCTGGCGGGAAGTCGCGGAACAACGGCTGCCGTCAGCCGCATAGTACATCGACAAACTCCACCTACAACGCGTTAGCCTTTAGGTGGAGTGGGTAACTCCCAAGTCCCAATCTCAAACCTCAAATACGAATCGCTTAAGGAGAGACATCAATGTCCCTGCAACCCGACAGAACCCCCTCGCAAACGACGGGCGGCAAACATGCGACGAATGGCGAGTTAGACGGCCGGTCGCAACCATTACACGCCACAGGGCCGGCAGACGGCGGCAAATTGATCGTGTTGACGGCCCCACTCACCGAGACGATTGACCATGCCGGTTATTTCATCCAGATGGGAATGGCTTCGATGCCGATCTGGATGGAGGGCTGGATGACCAAAAAATATCCGCACTGGCGCGAGGTCGAATACAACCCGGATGGCTCGGCGCGCTACATGCCGGCGGGCGCGCGCCTGGTCGAGGCCGCGCTGCTGCGGGAATTCCGGCCGGATGACATCGTCTGCTGCTACCCCGACGACCTGGACAAATTCATAGGCCCCGAAACGCGCGTCGTGGCCGTCTCGACGCACAACCCGCTGGGCGTGACCTTCGCCGCCGGCGTCTACACTTCGATCTTCGGCACGTCGAAGATGCCGATCAATTCGCATTACGCGCGGCTGATGTTCGCCAAAATCAAGGACAGTCCTTACCGCCGGAACTTCAAAGTCATCGTCGGCGGCTCCGGCGGGTGGCAGATCACGCAGACCAATTCATTCGACGAACTCGGCGTCGATTGCGTGGTCGAGGGCCGCAGCGAATCGGCGGACACGATGGCGATCTTCCGCAAGGCGATCGGCGGCGAAGAACTGCCGCGCGAGATCGAGGTCGGCCACCCGAAAGAGCGCGAGGCGCTGCTCGTGCCCGACAAGCGCACCACATTCGGCGTGGTAGAGATGACCACGGGCTGCGGACGCCGCTGCAAATTCTGCGTCCCCGACCTGAACCCGCAGATCGACTTTCCGAAAGAAAAGATAATGGCCGCCGTGCGCGCCAACCTGCGCGAGGGCAACAAACAGATCAGCCTGGCCACCGAAGACATGTTCATCTGGGGGCAGGTGCATACAGATGTGCCGTTTTACTTCCCGAACCGTGACGCCCTGCTCGACCTTTATTCGTCGGTGATCAACACGCCAGGCGTCGAACAGCACGTCCTGAGCCACGCGACCATCGCGCCCGCCGTCGTAGACCCGGTGATGATCCAAAAGCTGTCGGAGATGCTGCTGCCGAAAAGCCCGATTCATTTGCCGTATCTGAGCTCGCATCCGCAGAAGAAGGCCCTCTCTCCGTTGATCGGTTTGGAGACCGGCTCGGTCCGGATGGCGAAGAAGATCATGCCAAGCAAAGGCATTCCGTTCTCTATCGAGGATTGGCCCAGCATCGTGCTCGAAGGGCTGCGAGTATTGAACGATAATAACTGGTTCCCGGTGATGACGTTGATCGTCGGCAGCCCCGAAGAGACCGACGAGGACGTGATGGCCACGCTCGACCTGATTTACGAGTTGGAGCGGCGCGGCCTATTCGCCTTCCTCGTACCCTCGATCTTCACGCCGCTGCACGACACGCGGATGGAGAAGGAGAAAGGAGTAGCCGAGACTCACCATCTCACCTCGCTGCAATGGCAGTTGATGATGAAATGCTGGAAGCTGAATTTGCGCCCCGGCCTGTACAGTTGGTGGGGGCCGATCGCCTGGCGCACGGGCGCGCTGGCGCTGTGGGCCTGGAAGCTGCGCAAGATTAACGGCCCGAACTTCACCTGGCCGCTATTTATGTTCGCCTCGGCTTTACCGGAAGAAACGATGGCCAGTATGGGCAAGATTTATCTAGGCAAACGGCTCAAGACGAAGACCCGCAAGGAGTTGATCGCGACTATCCGCCCAAACCAGTGGCAGCACCTGCGCGAAGATTGCGGCGATCTGCCGGACGGGTGGATGCCGCATAAACCGCTGAGCGAGTTGAAAGCGGGCTTGATTGCGGCTGATTAACGCTCCGTCTTTGTGGTAAGCTAGGCGGTCCAAATTCAACTACCATTTAGGACAGGAGACGGATATAAGAATGCTCAATGCGATTGCCATTCAGGAATTGCGGGAAATGTACGAAGGCCTGAAGCCGCGGGTGGCCGAATTGCGGAGGTTTCTTTGACGTAGAAGCCAAGCGCGTGGACTTGCAGAGACTGGAGGCGCAGGCCGCCGCGCCCGATTTCTGGAACGACCAGGAGAAGGCTCAGAAAATCTTACAGCAGCGCGCGCGCCTGGAGCGCGCGATCAACACCGCCGAGGGGCAGCGACGCCTCGTTGATGACATCGCCGTGCTGTTCGAATTCGCCGCCGAAGACGACGCTTCGGACCGCGAGTTGCGCGAATCGCTCAACCGCCTCGCCGAAGAGGTCGATGAGAGCGAGACGCGAATGTTGCTCGGCGGCGAAAACGATTCGCTCAACGCCATCGTAGCGATCAACGCGGGGGCCGGCGGGACCGACGCGCAGGACTGGGCCGAGATGCTGCTGCGAATGTACCTGCGCTGGTGCGAGCGACACGATTTCAAGACAGAGATGTTCGAATATCAGGCCGGCGAAGAGGCCGGGATCAAATCGGCCGGCTTCCGCGTCGAGGGCGATTACGCTTACGGGCTGCTCGCGGGCGAGGTCGGCGTGCACCGGCTGGTCCGCATCTCGCCGTTCAACGCCGGGCAGAGCCGGGAAACCAGCTTCGCCTCGGTCTTCGTCACGCCCGAATTCGACGACAACATCGAGGTCGAAATCCTGGACAAGGATCTGCGCGTCGATACTTACCGCTCGACCGGCGCCGGCGGCCAACACATCAACACTACAGATTCGGCGGTGCGGATCACCCACCTCCCGACCGGGATCGTGGTGACCTGCCAGAACCAGCGGTCGCAGCACCAGAACCGCGACGTGGCGATGAAAGTCCTTAGGTCGCGCCTTTACGAGATGGAGTTGGCGAAGAAGCGCGCCGAGACCGATAAGCTCGCCGAATCGAAGCGCGACATCTCGTTCGGGTCGCAGATTCGCAATTACGTGCTGCACCCTTACAAGCTGGTCAAGGACGTCCGCACAAAACGCGAGACGGGCAACGTCGACGCGGTGCTCGACGGCGGAATTGACGATTTTATCAAAGAGTATTTGTTGTCGAAGAGAATCATTCAATAGGACTTAGAGGACTTATAGAACCATGAGTCCTATAAGTCCTCTAAGTCCCATAATTCTTCTAAGTCCTATGGCTCGACGTAAGATCATAAACAAGCAAAACGCCACCGGCCCGTGGAATGAGATAATCGGGTTGATCCTGATCGGGATCGGTATCGTGATTTTGCTTGCATTGATAAGTTACGACTCCGGCGATCCGTCATGGAATTCGGTGAGCGAGAGGGCTCGCGCGCGCAACTGGGTCGGGCCGATGGGCGCCCATGTGTCCAACGTGCTCTTTCAGGCTTTCGGGGCCGCCTCGTGGATATTGCCCTTGATGTTGTTTATCATCGGGCGCTGGCAATGGGACGACGACGAATCGGAAGTTTCAAAGCCGAAGATTCTGGGATTCTTTCTGATAATCGTCGCCTTAACAGGATGGGTCACCATGTTCGGCCCTGAAAAACCCGGCTCGTTTTATTGGGGCGGGTTCGTCGGTCAGTTCTTGATGTATGGGGAGATATCCAAGATTCCGATCGGGATGGCGCGGCTTCTGGGAACTCTGGGGGCCTTCGTCGGGTTAACCATTCTCTTCACCGCGGGGCTGCTCCTCGGGACTAATTATACGCTGATCGGTATGGTGGAGAACTGGTCCCGGTCTCGTCCTGACGGGGCAGTGGCGGAATTGACCAACCGATTGCGCGGGTTGAAGCAAGGGCGCAATCCGCAGCCTGTAGACGCGGTGCAGCCCAGACAGGTTTATGCAAAGTTCGATCAACGCAAGCGGGCGAACCGGCAAGGCGCCCCGCTCGGCGGGATGAAGGTGACGGTGCGTCCGGGAGTCCCCGCAGGGCGAAATACGGCGTCGCCCGCAATCCAATCGAGGCAGGAAGTCAACGGTGAGGTTGGTGATCATCAGGAAGAGGCCGGAGTGATAACGACGGACGAGGGCTCCTTGCAGGTCGCCGAATCGGCCCAGGCCAACCCCGACGCCGGCCAGCAGGCGGCGCGCATCCCGCCTTCTACGGTTACTGGGCCACGCGGTTCCAAGACCGGCAAAGAGGACGAATCGACCCAGGTTGACGAACCGGCCGATCTCGGCAAGGGCGCCTTCGACCTGGACGACTTATCGCCTCAGCGGAGTGTGGATGAGATGATGGCGACGGCTTCGGTCAAACGCGTTGAAACCGCCGAAGCGCTTGTTGAGAAGGATGAGAAGGGCGGCAAGTCGAAGATCGGCCGGATGGTCAAAAACATTTCGCGCGTCCTATCCCATTACAAATTGCCTTCGACGGAAATGTTGACCCCGCCTGCGACGCGTTCCGAGATGGCCGAGGCGGAGTTGATGGAGAGGGCGAGGCAGTTGGCCGAGAAATGCGCCGAGTTCAACGTGTCGGGGCAGGTCAAACAGATCAGCCCGGGACCCGTCGTCACGACTTTCGAATTCAAACCGGACCCCGGCGTGAAATACAGCCGCATAACCAACCTCGTCGACGACCTGTGTCTGGCGTTGAAAGCCGAGTCGGTCCGCATCGACCGCATCCCTGGCAAATCAACGGTCGGCATCGAAGTCCCGAACTCCCACCGCGAGATGATCCGGTTGCGCGAGGTCTTGGAGTCGAAGAGGTTTCACGAGTCGAAATCGAAGCTGACGCTCGCGCTGGGGAAGACTATAGACGGGGCGAATTACGTAGCTGATCTGGCGAAGATGCCGCACCTGCTGATAGCCGGCGCGACGGGCGCGGGCAAATCCGTGGCCCTCAACACGATTCTCACCTCGATGCTGTATAAGGCGACGCCCGAAGAGGTCAAATTCATTCTGATCGACCCGAAGCGGCTCGAACTCGGCTTGTACGCAGACATCCCCCACCTGCTCTCGCCGATCGTCACCGACCCGAAGCGCGCCAGCTACGCGCTGAAGTGGGCCGTCTCCGAGATGGAGAACCGCTATAAGCGCCTCGCCTCCTTCGGCGTCCGCAACATCGAACAGTACAACGCCGAGGTCGAATCGAATTCGAAGCGCGTCTCGGAATCGATTGACGAGGAGGAGACCAAGCCGCTGCCGTACATCGTCGTGATCATCGACGAACTGGCCGATCTGATGATGGTCTCGGCGCGCGACGTCGAAGAGAGCATCACGCGTCTGGCCCAGATGGCCCGCGCCGTCGGGATACACCTGGTGCTGGCCACCCAGCGGCCCTCCGTAGACGTGATCACCGGGTTGATCAAGGCCAATTTCCCGTCGCGCATATCGTTCCGCGTCTCGTCGAAAGTGGATTCGCGCACGATCATCGACACGAACGGCGCCGAGCAGTTGCTCGGGCAGGGCGACATGCTCTTCCTGCCGCCAGGGACTTCCAGGCTGGTGCGGGTGCATGGCGCTTACATCGACGAGAAAGAGGTCAAACGCATAGCCGATTTCGTCCGCACGCAGGCGGCGCCCGCTTACGACGATCATATCGGGTTGAGCGAGAAGGAGCTTCAAGGCGATGAGTTCAGCGAGATGAAAAAAGACGAGAAGTATGACGAAGCCGTGCGCATAGTCATCGAGATGGGCCGCGCTTCAACTTCCGTCTTGCAGCGAAGATTACGAATCGGTTATGGCCGCGCCGCTTCGATCATTGATATGATGGAGCGCGAGGGGATCGTTGGCCCTGAAGACGGCAGCAAACCACGTCAGGTCCTGGTCAAAGCCGACTTTTTAGAGCGGCTCGATCAAATTCGGGAAGAAGACGACCTGTGATCTGCTCCCGATCTGTGGAAAATCGAAAAGATATTAAAATTCCTAGCATTTTCGAGGATTTCATTAAGGCCCGATGGGTAAATACTGAAATAATAAGGCTTACAAAGTTGTCGAAAATGTGTGCAATCTGCTATAAGTCGCGATTTTAGATAGATTTAAAGCGCAAATTCACAGTTTTTCCACAGAGTTTTCCACAGCAAGTGTGGAAAACTCTGGACCTGTGCGAATGACCTCTGAGCCAGTACCGCGAGCGGTGGCGAGCGAGGCTTTCGCATAATGATCTATAACAGGACTTCGCTCGCCACCGCTCGCGGTACTGACTCGAGATAAGCGAACCTCGCTCGCTACTGCTCGCGGTACTGACCCTTTAGAACTTTTGAGTAAGAATCAGAAGGCGATGAAACTGCAACTGGCATTGGACACCCCCGATCTTACGCATGAGCTGGAGCTGGCTGGCAGAGTGGCGGCTTATGTCGATCTGATCGAGGCGGGGACGCCGCTGCTCATCCGCGAGGGCATCCGAGCCGTGCGGGAGTTGCGACGCCGTCATCGCGGGCGTCCGATTGTCGCCGACATCAAAGTGATTGACGCGGGTGAACCTATCGCCGAATTGGCCTTCGCCGCCGGCGCCACGGTGGTCACGGTTCTCGGAAACGCCTCCGACGAGTTGATCGAGAGGGTCGTGCGTTCCGCGCATCGCTATGACGGGCAAGTGATGGCAGACAGCTTGACGGTTTCGGACATCGCCGCGCGCGCGCGCCGGCTGCGGGACCTGGGCGTCACCTCGCTATGCGTCAACCGCCGCGGATTCAAACGGGCGAAAGGACTCGGCCGCGAAGAGCGAATCGATCAGGTCGCGGAATTGATCGAAGGTATCGAACTGCCGGTCTATCTCGCGGGCGGAATAGACGAGGCCGAACTCGCGCTTCTGCGTGAACTGCCGCTGGCAGGAGTGATCGTCGGCGCCGCCATCGCCAACGCCTATTCTCCCGTCGCGGCGGCGAAAAAAATGCGAGCCATCCTCGATGGGAAATAGCCAAAACTCTCTGTCTTTGCCTCAGGCCTTTTGGGGGAAACTGTTCGATTCTTATGCATCGGCGATGTACCTTTAGCCAAAGCACCTAGCGTTGAGCCACGAACGACTCGGTCCGATGTTATATACGTCTTAAATCTTCCATTTAGGGCTTGAATATATCGGGGCGAATTTTTCTATCTCTTCAGGGAGAAGGTATACTTGCGGCCTTCTTCCGCAGCTCTGGCAAGCAGTTTGAATACAATTACAAGGAGAAGTGAATCTATGTTTCGCTTACTGCCAAGGGAAGACAAATATTTCGACATGTTCAATCGCATGGCCTCGCACATGACGGAGTGCGCGCTGTTGCTGCAAAAGCTTTTTTCGGATTTTGATAACCGCGTCGCTTATGCCGACAAGATTAAAGATGTCGAGCACAACTGCGACCTGCTCACTCACGAGATTGTCAAGAAGCTGAATCAGACATTTATCACGCCGATTGACCGCGAAGACATTCACGCCCTGGCCAGCGGTCTGGACGACATTGTTGACGCCATCGAATACACAGCCAAGCGCGTCATTCTTTACCGCGTCGAGGGGCCGACAGAACATGTGCGCAGGATGATCGACGTGTTGGTGCGGATTGTGGCCAGTCTGGAGACCGCCGTCAGGTCGCTCGAAAATGACAGCGATCAGGTGTTGAAAGAATGCATCACAATTCACGGTCTGGAGAACGAGGGCGACACTTACCACCACGAAGCCATCGACGAACTATTTGCCCAGGAGACCAATCCGATCACACTCCTGAAAATGAAAGAACTGTACGCGAAGATGGAGCGCACGATCGACAAGTGCGAGGACGTCTCGAACATCCTTGAATCGATCGTCCTCAAAAACGCTTAGACATAACTCTAAATATAGAGAAGAAGAATTTTCAGTCACGAATGAACACGAATGAACACGAATCTTTTTCTTGGCCTCGTGATCCATTTGTTCCCCACCATTCTTGCCGCTATTCGTGATTATTGATGTTCAGTCGGGGCTGATGTCCCTTTTATCGAATTCTACAGAACCGGAGTGCCTCGAACATAGAGGTCTTTATGAATTCAACGTTTGCGATTGTCGCGGTAATCGTGGCCATCGCTTTGATTTTTGACTTCACCAACGGATTTCACGACGCGGCCAATTCCATAGCCACGGTCGTATCAACCCGCGTACTCTCCCCGGGGCGCGCCGTTTTGCTGGCGGCCTTCTTCAATTTCATCGCATTCTTTCTGGGCACACATGCCGTCGCCAAGACCGTCTACAGCGGCCTGGTCGACCCGAAGCAGGTGAACGAATGGGTGGTGCTCGCCGGGTTGATCGGCGCCGTGACCTGGAACCTGATCACGTGGTATCTGGGGCTGCCGACCAGTTCGTCTCACGCGCTGATCGGCGGATACGCCGGGGCCGCAATATCAAACGTCGGGTTTCAGGCGCTGGTCTTCGACGCCAAATGGCCCAGGGGATGGTTCGGCACAGTCTCATTCATCATCATTTCGCCGACCGTCGGACTGTTAGCAGGTCTGGCGCTGATGACCGCGGTCTTCTGGATTTTCCGCCGTGTCGCGCCGTCGCGGGTGGACAAATATTTCCGCTTCATGCAATTGGTTTCGTCGTCGCTCTTCAGCCTTTCTCACGGCAGTAACGATGCTCAGAAAACGATGGGCATCATCATGGCGGCGCTGGTCACCGGCAAATATATCGACCCCAAGGCCGACATACCTTATTGGGTCGGGCTGGCGGCCTTTACTGCCATCGGACTGGGGACGATGTCGGGCGGCTGGCGGATCGTGAAGACAATGGGGTCTAAGATCACCAAGCTCAAACCCGTCGGCGGGTTTTGCGCGGAGACCGGCGGCGCGGGGGCCGTATTCCTGGCCACTCACTTCGGCGTCCCGGTTTCGACAACTCACACGATCACCGGCGCCATAGTCGGGGTAGGCACGACGCGCCGGCTATCGGCCGTCCGATGGGGAGTCGCCGGGCGCATCGTCTGGGCCTGGGTGATCACTCTCCCAGCCGCCGGATTAATCGCCTCTGTCGCCTATTTCATATCCAAGCTCGTTCATTGATCTAGTTCCTGCGCGTCGTTTTCGTCTTCATCAGGCGTCTCATCCGACGACCCTTTGCCGCGGCCCGGTCGCTTGATGCCGAACTTATCCAACCGGTATTGCATCGTGCGGAACGACAGCCCCAGCAGCCTCGCTGCCCGCGTGATGTTCCACCCGGTCTGTTCCATCGCCTGGATCAGCAGCGAGCGTTCGAGTTCCTCGAACGAGATGCCTTCGGGCGGAAGTTTGAATCCGCCCGCGCCTTCCGATTGCGCGCTGGCGCGGATTTCGACGGGCAGGTCTTCGGCGGTGATCTCATCGCCTTCGGCAAGCAGCAGCGCGCGCTCGATGGCCGATTCCAGTTGGCGCACATTGCCAGGCCAGGCGTAATTCATGATCAGGCTCTTCGCGTCGGCCGAAATTTTCATCGGGCGCGACGGCGTCCCGTGTTTGGCCAGGAAATAGCCCATCAACACCTGGATGTCGTCGCGGCGGCTGCGCAGCGCGGGCACGCTGATAGGGATCACGTTCAGGCGGTAATAGAGGTCCTCACGGAAGCGCCCGTCCTTGACCATCGCTTCGAGGTCGCGATTGGTGGCGCCCAGCACGCGCACGTCGACCTTGATCGGTCGCGTGCCGCCGACGCGCGTGACCTCTCTCTCCTGCAAGGCGCGCAGGAGTTTGGCCTGCATGCTCGGGCTGACTTCGCCTATCTCGTCCAGGAAGAGCGTGCCTTTGTCGGCTATCTCGAACAGCCCTTTCTTCTCGGCGTGCGCCCCGGTGAACGAGCCTTTCTCATGTCCGAAGAGTTCCGATTCGAGAAGGTTTTCGTTGATCGCCGCGCAGTTGACGGCCTGGAATCTTTCGCCCGCGCGCGGGCTGGCCTTGTGTATGGCGCGGGCGATGCGCTCTTTGCCGGTGCCTGATTCGCCGCGGATCAGCACCGTCGAATTGGACGGCGCGACTTTGACGATCATCTTCTTGACCCGCTCCATCGCTTCCGAAACGCCGATGATCTCTTCGTCCACGGCGCGCATCTGCGCCATCGCTTTCGAGACCGCCTCGAGCAGTTTCGTGCGGTCGACGGGTTTTTCGAGGTAATCGAACGCGCCCCCGCGCAGCGCCTCTTTCACGGTGTTGATCGAGCCGTGAGCGGTCATTAGGATCACGGGGGTGGAACTGTCAAGCTGCGACAGCTCGTTGAGCAGTTGAATCCCGTCCATCCCGGCCATCTTCAGGTCGGTCAATACCAGGTCGAAATTTTCGTTTTTGAACGCGCGCAGCGCCTCCTGACCGGAGCTCGCGATCTTTACTTCGTAAAGCGGGGCGCCCTGTTCGTCGCGTTCACCCGAAAGGATCAATTGGAGAATGTCGCGTTGATTTTTTTCATCATCAACGACGAGAATTTGTTTTGCAGACATAGTTTCCTCATCTGACGCGCCGGTAGGTAGCGGGGAGCGGTAACGACCTGGCGCCTCGTAAGTCGTACACTCCAAGGGCGCCAGGTCGCTACCGCTCCCCGCTACCGTACCGGCGCGCATTCTTCTTGCGGCAAGTACTACGGCTCGCGTAATAGTGTAACTGTAAACGTCGTGCCCCGGCCAAGGCCGCTTTCGACGTTGATCTTGCCGCCGTGTTCTTCGATGATCTTTTTGGTCAGCGGCAGGCCCAGCCCGATGCCGGTTTCTTTGGTCGAATAGTAAGGCTCGAAAATCTGGCCCAGGTCTTCCGGCATGATGCCGACGCCGGTGTCGGCGAATTTGATTTCGAGGAATCCGTTGTCGGGCCGCAGCGAGATGTTCAGCGCGCCACCGCTCGGCATCGCCTGAATCGCGTTGATCATCAGGTTCGAGAAACATGTTTTGATCAACTCGGCGTCGCCTTGAAGTTTCGCGTCGCCGTGGCCGTCCTGTTCTATGTTTACCGCCACTCCCTGCTGTTCGGCCTGGGTGTTGACCAGGTCGCGGACCTCTTCGATCAAGGAGCGCGCGTCGACCTCGCGAATTTTGAGTTTCGCCGGGCGCCCGTAGCCCAAAAAATCGGTGACCAGGCGGTTGAGCCTTGCCAGCTCGTCCTTGATCGTAGTCAGCATGTGAATGTATTGGGCGCGCGACGGCTCTTCCTTCGGCGCGAACGACGCGCGCAGGTGATCGATCGAGAGGTTGATGAAGTTGAGCGGATTGCGGATCTCGTGCGCGATGCCCGAAGCCAGCCGCCCGACGACGGCGGAACGTTCAGCCCTCTGCAACAGTTCTTCCAGATTGCGTTTGCTGCGCAGCCCTGAAAGCATCTCGTTGAATGTTTGCGACAGCGTCCTCATCTCCTTCGGCCCCGAAACCGGCGCGCCGAAGTCCAGATTGCCCTCCGCCACTTTTTCCGCAATCTGGCCGAGTTCCGTGATCGGGCGCGTAATGCGTTTGGTGAAGATCGCGATGGTCACGATCAGCAACAGCCCCAGAAAAGCAAAAGCTATAAGACGATCGCGCTCCGCCAACTCTTTGACCTGCTGCAGGCGCTTCATAGAGAGGACGATATAGATGTCTCGCTTCGCGCTCTTTTGGACGCCGGTTTCATCACCTTCCGGACCTTCCGGTGAGGTGGTGATGGAGAAGTGAAGTTTGCGAAATTCCTCGTCGCCGATTTTTCCGACGTCGCCCCTCAAATCTCCCGTACTGATAGATTGAGCTATCTCGGGATACTCTTTTGCGAACTGTTTCTCGTTGTCCTTCTGGTCAGTGCTGTCGAAAATCTTCCCTTCCTCATCGACAATAAAGATGTGACGGATGCTGCTTTCGGAGTTGACAGCCAGACTGTTCTGACCCGGCTGGTTGACCAGGACGTAAAGGTTTTCCCCTTCAGATAAAGAGCGATAAACCAGATCGGTTGCAAGAGGAATTTCCCGAATGTATTCATTGACCACGCGGGTCGTGCGCTCCTCCAGACGCTGGTTGTAGAAAGATATCACGGCCATCGTCAAGGCGAGCATGAGGGCGATGAACGCCACCATCTGCGCCCGGAAGCTGGAAGGCGATTTGAGAAAATCGGAGAGCTTCATAACTTGGCGATCAGGCGTTTGGCCTTCTCCTGGACGTGGCTTTCGGCCTTGGTCGGCGACTGTTTCTGGATGACCTCCTGATACATTCGCCGAGCGTCTTCCTTGCGCCCCTTTTCCTCATAAGCCTGTCCGAGCGCCAGCTTGATTTCCAGATTGTGTGGCGCGACGCTCACACCCTGCTCCAACCGCTGGATCGCCCTGTTCATATTGCCCCCGATGATTCGCGGCAACTGGCGATCCATTTCGCCCAACGCCAGGTAAGCCCCGCCGTCCTGATAACGGTCGTTTAACTTGAGAACCGTCTCCATCTCGGAGCGAATCTTGCCGACTGTGGTCAAAGCCTTGAACACGCCCTTCTGCTCGCTGTAACCGCCGTAATTGACCCCCAGCCAGAAATGGCCCTCGACCGCATTGGGCTCGGCGGCGACGGCCCGCTGGCCCGCGTTTATGCCCTTCTCGAAATACGACACTTTCTCCGATTTCGCGGCCTTGTCGCCGACGAAATAATAGACGCGGGCGGCGCGCCACAGCCATTGGTAATCATTGCCGTTCGCGGCCATCGCCCGTTCGATGACGCCCATCGATTGTTTGTCGCGCGCGGCGTCGTCGCCGAGGGTGAACAGATTGTCGGCCTCCTGATACGGGTTCGTATTTGCCGGGGCCGCGACGTTTTTGGTCTTCGGCTGCGCGAAGACGGGCGTAAGGAGGCAGCAGACGGTTAAAGTCAAAAATATCGCTATTTTCATCGGACAAAAACTAACAACACGTTTCGTGTTTCGCAAGCTGGGAGCGTAGGGTTTAAAGGTCGGAACCAGGGCGCCTTGCGCGCCATCGGCGGATTCCCTTTCAACATTCACGTAATTTGCTAAATCTCAGCCTATCGTCAAAAATACTATTTTCTTTCATAGCGAGGAAAGCGCGCATGAACAAGTTCTACATTACAACACCGATATATTACGTCAACTCGCATCCGCATCTAGGCCACCTCTACACGACGCTGGTGGCCGACACGGTGGCGCGGTACAAGCGACAGCGCGGCTTCGAGACCTTCTTTCTGACCGGGACCGATGAGCACGGGTTGAACATCGAGCGCGCGGCGGAAAAGGGCGGTCTGTCGATCAAACAGCACGTCGACAACTTCGTCAACGAGTTCAAAACCGCCTTCGCGCCTTACGGCATCGCCTACGACCACTGGATCCGCACAACGGATGATTACCACAAACGCGCCGTTCAGGAGCTTTGGCGGCGGGTGCGCGAGAACGGTTACATCTACAAGGGCAAATACGAGGGTCTGTATTGCGCCAACTGCAACGAATTTTACACCGAAAACGAGGCCAAAGCAGCCGACGACGGCCAACTTTACTGCCCGCAGCATGACCGCCCGCTGGATCGGGTGGCCGAAGAGAGTTATTTCTTCAAGCTCTCGGAATTTCAGGGCAGGTTGCTTGAACTCTATGAGAAGAACCCGACCTTCATTCGCCCCGAAACCAGGCGCAACGAGGTGATCAGTTTTGTGCGGGGCGGGTTGAACGACCTTTCGATTAGCCGAGTCTCGGTCAAGTGGGGGATCCCCGTCCCGGACGACCCCGGCCACACTATGTACGTATGGTTCGACGCCTTGTCGAACTACATCACGGCGATCGGATTCGGCAACGAGCAGTTCGGCGGCCTGCAGCATTTCAAAAAATTCTGGCCAGTCGACCTGCACCTCGTTGGCAAAGACATCCTGCGTTTTCACACCGTCTACTGGCCCGCCTTCCTGATCGCCGCGGGGATCGAGCCGCCGAAGACGGTCTTCGCGCACGGCATGTGGCTTTCGGGCGGGCGCAAGATGTCGAAGACGCTCGGCAATGTGATTGACCTGGCCGTGCTGCAAAAATATTTCACGACGGACGCGGTGCGCTATTTCTGCCTGCGCGAAATGGTCTTCGGGCAGGACGGCGATTTCACCTACGAGACGCTCCTGGAGCGGGTCAACGCCGGGTTGGCGAACGGCCTGGGCAACCTGGCCAGCCGCACTTTGACGATGGTCGCGCGGTATTGCGACGGAGCCGTTCCCGCGCCGGGGAAAGCCGGGGCGGAATTGACTCGGCGGGCCGATGAAGTGCGCGAGTCCGTCACGCAGGCCGTCGCGCAATTCGACCGCGAATTCGAAGAGTACAATTTCAGCCGAGCGCTGGAAGCCGCGTGGTCGGCCATCGAGCGCGTGGATAAATTCATATCCGACGCCAAGCCCTGGGACCTGGCGAAGCAGGCTGACGGGCGAGGCCCGCTCGAACTCATTTTACATACGGCGGTCGAAACGCTGCGGCATCTGACCGTCCTGCTCGCGCCCGTTTTGCCCAACGCCACTCAAGAGATTTGGGATCAGTCGGGCGAAGCGGGCAAAGTCTGCGAAATCGCGCCGAGCACGCTGCGGTGGGGCCAATCCACGGGCAAGCGTGTGGGCGAAATCAAACCGATCTTCCCAAAACTGGACAAAAAGAAAGTCATGGACGAAATCAAACAAGATGAAGCGGCCAGCCAGGTCGCGCGAACAGAAGAAGGCAAAGAACAACCCGTTCAAGCTCCGGCTCCGCCGCCGGCGCAAAACGTGAGCGAGCCGGCGCCGCCAGCCTACATCACGATTGACGATTTTTCGAAAGTCGAATTGCGCGTGGGCCAGATTCTGACCGCCGAGCGCATACCGAAGGCCGACAAACTGCTGCGATTCACGATTGACCTGGGCGAGGCCGAACCGCGCCAGATACTGGCCGGCATCGCGCAATATTACGAGCCGGAGAAACTGGTCGGGCGCAAAGTGATCGTCGTCGCCAACCTCGCGCCTAGAAAGATGCGCGGCCTTGAGTCGCAGGGAATGATCCTGGCGGCTGCGGTGGGCGAAGAAGGACGGCCCGTGCTGGCGGGGTTTCTGGAAGAGGTTCCGAACGGGGCGAAATTGAAATAGACTTGGATTTAGACAAGGTCGGGTGGCGTTAAATCAGTGTCACATTTTTTAGCGCCACCGGAATGCGAAAGGGGGAGATGAAATGTCAAAAACCGCCGTACAAACCAAGCGCAAACAAAAGCCCAAGGTTAAGGTCATTGTTGTAGAAACCGAGTCACCGAAGCCCTTGCCGCGGCGTAATCCAGAGATTCCGCCGATCACCACTCATCCTGAGAGACTCGGTGGCACGCCGACGATTGCAGGCACGCGGCTTCCAGTGGCGACTCTGCTCGATTACTTGATGGAGGGCGCAACGGTTCAGGAGTTCATAGACGACTTCGACGCGGTCTCTTTGGGAGATGTGGAAGCGGTGTTGGAAAAAATCAAAGAGGCGCTCGAAGAAGGTTGGCTGGCGGAAAAAGTTCATAAATGACGATGAAGCGCAACATTCTCTTCGATAACGGAGTTCCTCGTCCGCTGCGCAAACGACTTCAGCCGCACCGTATTGTCACGACTCAGGAGCTTGGCTGGGAGCAATTGAAAAATGGCGAACTGTTGCGGACTGCTGAGCCGGATTTTGATGTGTTGATTACGACGGATTCTAACATCAAATATCAGCAATCTCTGCCTGCCCGCAATATCGCATTGATTGTGTTGCGCGCCTTCCGAATCTCGATGAAGTACTATGAGCCACTTCTATCACAAATATTGGAGACTTTGGAAACAATTGAGCCTGGACAAGCCGTGTACATTTATGCCGATTCCAAGCTAGCGCAGAAGGATCAACGTAAAGGTCGTCGTTGATTCGAAATATATTCAGAGGCAATTACCAAGGATTGGAATCGAAAGGATATTGAAGAATGAACACAAGTCCCCAATTCTTTGCGCTGCAATCACCGCGTGACATGCTGGAGAAAGCCCGGCGGGAGTTCTCCAGACTAAAAAACGATCTTAGCACTGATAATGTCTTCAACTTTTTCGTAACGGTTCACCACATCAAAGACTACGCTAAAGTTTCTGGAGTTCCAGATGACCAATTGCCCGGAGGCGGAGATTTTCAACTTTGCAGGATAATGTGCAATTTGGCGAAACACCTGGCTGACCATGGAAAATATAAGGACAACAAGTTTAGCCTTGAGAGTGTCATGCTCTGGGATGAAGGCCTTTGGGACGAATCTCTTTGGGAGGGCAAGCTAGCCACATTTTATTTCGAAGGCAAGCATGTGGATATTCTCGAAATCGCTGAGAGGGTAATCAACGATTGGGATGCCTTTCTTACGAGACAAGGGCTGTGATTCGTTTTCGAGGCGCATAATTCTCGACAAAATGTTTATTCCGACTAGAATCGAATGGAGAAGCCCGCGAAATGACAAATGTTTTTGCGGGTTTTCCTTTGCCCGCCGAATTTTGTAAAGTAAAAAAAAATATGACAGGCTAGCAGGCGGGCGCATCGCTTTGCCTGTAGGGCGACGGCGCGAGCAATGGAGATTTAAGTGTTTATTGATTCCCACGCTCATCTTGACGTTCCCAATTACGACGCCGACCGCGCGGCGGTGATCGACCGCGCGCGCCAATCCGGCGTCGAGTTGATTCTGGAAATTTGCGGGAGCGACGTCGCAAAAGGCTCGCTCGACGTCGGATTGAAACTGGCAGAGGAATATCCGTTCATTTACGCCGCCGTCGGCGTACACCCGCACGAGGCGAGCCTGTACGATGAAGCCCTGGAGCGGAAGCTGCTCGCGATGAGCGATCATGAAAAGGTGATCGGCTGGGGCGAGATCGGGCTGGATTACCATTACGACCACAGCCCGCGCGACGCGCAGCGCCGGGTCTTCAGCCGCCAGTTGCGATTGGCGCTCGAACGCCGGGCGCCGGCGATAATTCACACGCGGGAAGCCGAAGACGACACGATTCAAATCCTGCGCGAAGATTGGGCGGATGGGGGAGGCGACGCCGTCGGCGGGATCATTCACTGCTTTACCGGGACTCAAAGGCTTGCCGACGCCGCGATCGGGATGGGATTTCACATATCGTTCTCCGGCGTGTTGACGTTCAAAAACGCCGCCGACCTGCGCGAAGTGGCGCGGTCCGTTCCAATGGAAAGATTGCTGGTCGAAACCGATTGCCCGTATCTGGCGCCTTTGCCGCATCGCGGCAAACGCAACGAACCGGCCTTCGTGCTGGAAACCGCCGCAAAGCTCGCCGAATTGAAAGGCGTCGGCGTCGAGGAGATCGCG
>Ga0190270_10000405_pt1 | contig 18581 bp, 16 predicted proteins | sample Popmic320T_FD_133748 | JGI IMG/M metagenome (GOLD analysis project Ga0190270, IMG submission 133748) | Populus adjacent soil microbial communities from riparian zone of Weber River, Utah, USA - 320 T | ecosystem: Environmental > Terrestrial > Soil > Riparian zone | place: USA: Utah | collected...
CTCGATTTCCCGCACAAGGACCTGCGCCGCGCCCGCGCCGCCGCGCTCTCGATGATCCCGACCTCGACCGGAGCCGCGAAAGCGGTCGCGCTCGTCCTGCCCGAACTGAAAGGCAAATTCGACGGTATCGCCGTGCGCGTCCCGACGCCTAACGTTTCGCTGGTCGACGTGGTGATGGAGGTCGAAAAAGAGACTTCCACTGCGGAAGTCAACTCAGCGCTGAAGAACGCCGCCAACGAAGAACTGAGAGGCATCCTGGCTTTCGAAGAAGCCCCACTCGTCTCTTCAGATTTCAAGAAGAATTCCAACTCGTCAATCGTCGACGCCGAGAACACCAAGGTCATCGGCGGCAATATGGTCAAAGTCCTCTCGTGGTATGACAACGAATGGGGCTACTCGTGCCGCGTCCGCGACCTGATCAAATTCCTAGCGTCGAAGGGACTGTAGCGTTCGTAGTCCCGCCTTCAGGCGGAAGTTCACGATATCGAGCCATTCCGCCTGAAGGCGGGACTACTAGCATATCCCAAAATCGAAAAGCCGCAGCGTCAACATCGAAGTTCACGCTGCGGCTTTGTGTTTATGATTGCTGGAGCGGGAGACGGGGATCGAACCCGCAACCCCCGGCTTGGGAAGCCGGTGCTCTACCATTGAGCTACTCCCGCTCGGATTGATTCAACTTGTCAAAAAGCGAGCGTAAATTACCACAAGTAATCTTCGGCTGCCAAGCAACCTTTGATCTGTCCGTTCTTGGCCGGTGAAATCCTAATTGACAACCCTTGCTTGCCGCAAAAGGCATCCGGCTCGAACCAGCAAACCTTGTCTATCTTTGGCACATAAACTACCAGGGCATCAACCTCGCTCTCGTTGTAGGGGCAGTTTTTATCTTTCTTGATTTGTTTCCGCAGGTTGACATATACCACTCCGGTGGCGCGGTGCCGCTTTCCATCCGCATACTTGACCTGAGCGCGATAGAGCTTGCCATTTCTTTCGATGATGTAATCGTATCGGGCGCCTTCAAAAATCGGTTTGCTGACGAACGCGCCGACCTGCAAAGCGCGCATACCGACTTTCATCATTGCGATCTCCGCTTTTCTGATTTGATCGGGGAGCATTTATCCAGACTCCGAGGGTGGTTTGAAAAAGCACTCATTCTCGATCATTCAATGGCTGTTGTCTATAGGCGCTATGACAACAAATCGCGCACCGCCTCCCGAATCACTGTTGGCGCGACGTCGTCACGCACGATCACGGAGCCGATCTTCGTAGGCAGAATCAGGGGCAGCTTGCCTTGCGCGACTTTCTTGTCGTGAGACATTGCGGCGATTACGTCTTGGGTCTTCAGGTCGTCGATGCGGGGCAGGGAACCGAGTTTATCGACGCCGAACCTGATGGCTTCGGCTTCGGGGGGCGGGATTATGCCGGCCCTCTCGGCGATCGTCGAAGCGCACTTCATGCCGTAGCCGACGGCCTCGCCGTGTTTCAAACGGCGGTAGGCCGTGACGGCTTCGAGCGCGTGCCCGACAGTGTGGCCGAAATTGAGGATGCGGCGTAAGCCCGATTCGCGCTCATCGGCCGCGACGACCTCGGCCTTGATCTCGCAACTGCGCGCGATGACACGGGAGAGCAACGCCGGATCGAGCGCGTTGATCCCGTCCAAATTCTCTTCGATCAGGGAGAACAGCTCCGCGTCGCGGATCACGCCGTATTTGACCGCTTCGTAAAGCCCAGCGCGCAACTCTCGCGCCGGCAAGCCGCGCAGAACGCTCGGATCGATGACGACCGCGCGAGGTTGATGAAAAGCTCCGATCAGGTTCTTCCCGAGCTTGTGATTCACCGCCGTCTTGCCTCCGACGGAGCTGTCGATCTGCGCTAGCAGCGTCGTGGGGATCTGGACGTAATTGACTCCGCGTAAAAAGGTCGCGGCGACAAATCCCGCAAGGTCGCCGACCACGCCGCCGCCGAGCGCGACCACGCCGTCGGATCGTTCAAAACGATTGGCGATCAGAAAACCCCAGGCGCGTTCGGCCGTGCGCAGAGATTTCGCCCGCTCGCCGTCGCCGATCAGATGCGTGAGCGTCACGAAGCCCGCCCGCTTCAAATTCCTTTCTACAGTCTTGCCGAAGAGCGCATGAATTTTCGGATTCGAGACGATCGCCAGCCGGCGAGTCTTGTCGCCGAGCGCGGCGCGGGCGATCTCGCCGGCTTGAGACAATGCGCCGTCGGCTATGGTGATGTCGTAACTACGTTCGTCTAACGCAACGTGAACTGTTTGTGCCATGAGCATGCTTGTTGATTTTCAATTAAATCAGATCGCGCCGATTGGCTCCTTCCTCAGGTCATATTGGCTGGTTGATGTATGCGTTGTCCACCAGAGTCGGCGCTCACTCGCTGACGTTCAATTCTGCAGCGATCTCTACTGAGATGGCTGATGACAGCGCCTGCGCCCACCCAATCTTCAAAGGCCGGGCGGAGCGAACCGTCATCCCACCGCTCTCCGGCAGGGATCACTGCGACACGCGGGCCGTACTTCGCGGCGGCCATTGCGACCGCGCGGCAATTTCTCAAACAAGCGGTCAGGGTCGAAGTGGTTCCGGTCGCCAGGCTCAGCGCCGAGCCGATTGGCGAAGGCAGCGCCAATCGGGTCCCCGCGGAAATATTGGTTAACGACGCGGGCGAAAGGGAGTATCCGACGCCGTCGCGCCGTGGGCCAGCCAGTTCGGCGTTGACCGACGCCGCGAAAGCCGCAGCCGACTCATCTTTCCAACGATAAGGGAAAACAACGGCGCCTCTGCTGGTGGCGATATCGATGCAGGTGGAGAACGAAAGCACATCCACAATAATCACCGCGTCGGCGCCGTGGGCGAGATGTCGAACTCCGTTCTCGGCCCACTCGCATCTCACATCGAAGACGGACTGATCGAATGTCATGCGGATCGCCCTTCTATCGACTCCAACGATTCGGAAGCGAGCCAATCGAAATCCAGCGCCCCCATCCCGATCATCGAAGCAAGCTCTTCGACCGTGTGCCGCCGCCCCGTGTTCCACAGATCGATCAGCGTCTCGCCGGCTTTGCGCGTAGCCCACCAGCGTTCGCCGAAACGCGTCTTCAAGTATTCGCGCATCTGCGATTCAAAAGCCGAGGCCCGCAGAAAATCCGCCGAATGGAAAGCGTCGTCGAGCGAGCGCAGGCGCTCCGTTCCGTCGAATCGGACGCGCGCGGCGTCGGTCATCAATTCGGCGTAACGCGCCCCCGCCACGCTCGCCGGGACGCCCGAATGGAATTCGATCTCGTAATCGAGCAGCGCCGCGCGTTGTCGCAGCCGAATCAGCCTGAAGACCGCCAGCGCGCGCCGGAACTCCATGTTCTCGACGAACCCGAATGTGGTCATCAGCCAGCGCTCGTCAAGGGCTAGATTCTCGAAGAGCAATCCCCAGGCTTCGACAACCGCGCGGTCTCCGCCAAGGCGGAATTCGGGATAGAGATTGCGCGAAGTCCAGGCGTAAAGCTGCGCGCGACCGGCTTCGCGCAGTAGTTCACGGTAATTGGCCTGCCCGCCGGCCAGGTTGACGGAAAGCTTTATTTCATCGGGCACGCTAATCGGCGAGCAGAAGGCTCGAGGCTGTTTGCCCGGGCGCGACTCCGAATCGATGGCCAGGTTCGATTGCTTTTCGGAGTTGAATCCGAGCGCGGCAAAAAGCTCCCGGTAGACGCCGAGCATTCTTTCGCGCATAAAGAAATGGTCGAAGCGCGTGAACTTTTGCAGGAATCCCAGGTCGGCCTGTGTCGCGTCATCAACCGAGACGCCGGTCTCTCGGGGGAGCAGATTCGCAAGCGCGTTTACGTAGCCGCCTTCGGTCTTCGACAGAACGCCCCGCGCCCGCGAGGCCGTCCCCTCGTAATCAAGTCCGCGCAACTCCCGGAGCATAGCAAGGCGATTTTCATAGCCCAGTTCTCGCGCGCCCTCGCGCAACTTTTCGAGCCGTTCAGCCCGTAAATCCTGGACGGCCTCGATCACTCCGGCCCGGCGGGCGAACAGGTCGCGGCGTCGGGCAAAATCCTTTTCATCTGCGAGCAGCGAGGCGGACGCGCGAAAAGGGACTCTCCGCCCTAGCCAATCGACGAGCGCGTCCGCTTCGTAATTTTCGATCTCGTCGGAGACCTCTTGCGCGCGGGCTGATAGAGCGCCTTCCACGGCGAAGGATATCAACCGCTTGACGCTCGCCCTTTCAGTCTCTCTATGCTCGGGAGTCTCTTCTAGTTTTGCGCGCAGTTCGGCGATAGTGGAGGACTTGAACAGATCGCTGTGTTCGCCGCGGATACGCGCGATCTCGCTGCTCCGCTCGTGGCCGGAACGGAAGAGGTAATCTTCGCGATGAAGTTCGGTATGAAAGTCGCCGAAGCGTTGACGATATTCGCTAAGCATTGCGCGCTCTCGATAGGGCCTTCGGTGGCCTTGCTAATTGAGTAGTCGAAGAGCGCAACATATCTAATGGTGGGATATCGAGTCAAGAAGCTGAGACCGTCAGACAGTCTGGTCGACGCATGCGCTGCCTGCGGCGCATCCCTAGCCGCAATTCTTCACTAGCCCGCAGTCATGCGTCGGCCACACTGTCTGTTTATGGAAAAAAATAAAAGGCGCTACAATCGTGGGAATGTGTAGCGCCTAATAAGTGTGGTTACCTTCCTCACCCTGGTAACCACCTGACACCGTCAGTGGAACTAACCACTTGGTATCTCGTTGCCCCACCCTGCCTAAAGCAATCACGGCGCCACGGGATCTCGGCAGACGAGAAGACGTGGGAAGTCTAATAAATATAGACCCTTCGCGCGATTTGGCCTTTCTCGGCCATAAAGCTTGGCCGAATGCTTTGAGTAAAACTTACGCGATCAGGAAAAAAATGCTATGAAATAATTTCCATTCAGGCGCGTCACTTCAGCAATCATGGTTTTCTCGAATATGATAGAATCGCCTGAAAATCTCCCGACCGATGACAGTACCGCGCGCGTAAAGCGGCGGTTTTATTGGTCAACCGCGCAGCAGGCGCGCGCGGTACTGCGCCAATGTCCTATGAACCGTCGGAGGCATCCATTGCCGCCGCTGTTTTTGACATTCGAAAAACGTATGAACCTGAAAATGTCTTACATCTGTCTTTCGCTTTTGTTTATCACTTTCTGTTCGCTCGACGCGCGTGCGCAGATACAACTCGACCGGCCGAAGACCGAGCCGCCGCTCGATAACCCGTACGTCATCAACACGCCGCGCGAACAGATTTTGCAAACCGTGCGCGAGGTCTTCAATACCTGCGCGATTGAGATTGACGACACTCTGAGCAAGCCGAGCGAAGGAAAGATCGTTACTAAAAGCGTCGTTTTCACACGCGGCGTGACGGCGAGAGCCGATCTGGATCACCTGGCGAGGATGCCGGCCCGCGAAGTCCGCAATTGGCAACAGGGCCGCTGGCGTCTGGAGGTCATCGCCCTCCCGCTCGACGAGAAACGCTCTCAGCTTTCCGTAAGCGCGCAGATCGAGGGGAAGGTTATCGAGGCGTCTGGCGGGACCCAGTGGGTCCAGGGGCAATCAAACGGCTTGCTCGAAGACGAGACGCTGCGGGGGTTGGCGGGAAGAATCCTCGGCATCGACTTGAGCATCAAGGTCAGCAGCGGGCGTCCCACACGTCGCATTCTGAATTGCGAGTATTGACGGGCCGAGCGGCCGAACGGATGAGAGTTATGACTCTACGAATCCTGTTCTCCATTATCTTCCTGCTCTTCGTCGCCTCGGCCGCCGGGGCGCAAGGCGCGAGCGACCCTCCCGCCGAAGAGCAGAACGAAACGATGCTCGACACGCTCAAGCGCATGCAAATCAAGCGCGAAGAGGCGGAGCACAAAAAAATCCTGGACAAAGGCGCGCAGATCGAGCGCGACGCGGAGAGCCTGGCGAAAGAGGCCGTGAACGGGCATCTTCCGCGCGAGGGCGAGAAGAAGTTGCGCGAGATCGAAAAGGCCGCCCGCCAGATCCGCTCGGAGTTCGGCGGCGGAGGCGACAACACCCCGCTCGACCCCATGCCGGCCAGCCTGGACGACGCGCTTAAACGTCTGGACGACGCGAGCGAGCGTTTGAACAAACACCTGAGCAAGACTTCGCGCCGGGTGATTTCCGTGAGCGTCGTAGAAGTCGCGAACGAGGTCACTCTACTGGTGAAGGTCCTTCGCGGTTACCTACTATGATCCCTCCCCGGATCGCGTAAAAAATCATATGCGACTTGGTCTGGTCATCCTGTTCTTGTCCGTCTTCCTTTCGGGCGACTTTGTAACGACGCCTGGCGCGCGCGCGCGCCTGCAAGACCCACAAAAGCCGCAAGACCCTCAGAAAAAAACCGAGCCAGGTGAAGACGTGATCTCGGTGGAGACCAATCTGATCGTGGTCAACGTAACGGTCACCGACGCGCTCGAGAATTACGTCTCCGGCCTCAAGGCCGAAGATTTCAAGGTTCTGGAAGACACCGCCCCCCAGCGAGTACTCGATCTCACTGTAGACGAGGCGCCTTTCGCCGCCGCCATCCTGCTCGACGCGAGCGGAAGCATGGGGCATAAGCTCTCGCTGGCGCGCGCGGCCTGCGGCAATTTCCTTTCGGAAATGCGCGACGGCGACATGGCGGCGGTCTACAGCTTCAGCGGATTCAAAGTAAAAATGCTGCAGGATTTCAGCGAGTCGCGCGACGCGCCCGACGCCGTCTGGGACATGAAGGCCCGCGACGAGACGCCGCTTTACGACGCCATAGTCAAGTCTGCCGAGGCGCTCGCGCAGCGCCCCGAGCGGCGTCGCGCCGTCATCGTGGTCTCCGACGGCGCCGACACCAAGAGTAAAGCCTCGCTCGACGAGGCGGCGCGCAAAACCCTGGACGCGAACGCCTTGATCTACGCCGTCGATATGAGCGACCGCGCCGTCTTCAGGTCGGAGCGGAAAGACAACGGCGCCGAAGTGCTGAAGATGCTCGCGGCCAAGACCGGCGGCAGATTCATAGCCACTCCCGGGGGCGCCGGGTTGCGCGAGGCTTTCGCCGGAACGGTCGAGGAACTGCGCCGCCAGTACACCCTTACATATGAATCCACCAACGAGAAGCTCGACGGCAAATGGCGCGCGATCGAAGTCCGCGTGGGCCGCCCCGGAGTCAACGTCCGCGCGCGCCAGGGCTATTACGCGCGCAAGAAAGAAGATAGAAAATAGAGGATAGAGGCTCGAATAAACGACGCGATCTTCGATCCTCGATCTTCGACCCTTTACCTTGACTGCTCAAAATCCGCTGCTTGACGCGCTCTCAACGCGTCACTTATAGTTGCCGCAGGCTCAGTTGATATTCCCAACAGGGGCTTGAATTCTCCTAAAAATCAGTACCGCGAGTGGTAGCGAGCGGGAGGCTGCTGTTGAATCTTCGCTCACGGCGCTGACTCATAAAGAAAGAGAGATTGTTATGGGCTTAGGAATGGGAGAGGTTGTCCTCATTCTTGTTATCGCATTGGTCGTCTTCGGCCCGCGCAAGCTGCCCGAACTCGGCAAATCTCTGGGACATGCGATGTCGCAATTCCGGCGCGCGTCGGAAGACTTCAAGCGCACCTGGGAACAGGAAGTCGATTTGGAAAAGGTCCGCAAGAGCGACACGCCGACCGGCGGCGATTCGAATTACGGTTACAATGAACCCTACGACCCGTATAATTCGTACTCGGACGACACGAAAAGCCACGAAATTCAAAATAACGACGTCGAATCGAATCCGGCAAACGCGTCTTCGGCGCAGAATAAGGCCGAGACCGAAACCGCGTCCGTGGGCGCTGAAACGGCAAACTTGAAGGCGCAGCCGGAGAAGAAACACTGGATATAATTTTTGATGAGTAACGAAAACGAAGAGAAGGAAGGGTTGCAGATGTCCTTCCTTGACCACCTGGACGAGCTGCGTCAGAGGTTGATCCATTCCGTGATCGCGATCACCGTGGCTTTCGCGCTTTGCTTCACGTTCTCCGAATATATTTTCAACTTCCTGGCAGTGCCTGTTCAGAAAGAATTGCGCAATGCGCGTAAGACGAAACAGGCAACCTACGGCAATCCGACGATTGATGCGCTCAAAGTCGGCGAGATTGTTCAATATTCTTTTGTCCAGGAGACTGTCGTTGAACGCGTCCCTGTCCCGCCTGGAACCACAATTCGTTTAAAAGTCGCTACCCTGGATAACAAGAAGGCTCTGGTTCTGGCGGAGACGTGGACCGTAGGTAAGAACACGCTCCCGGCGGAGACGCCCCTGAGCAGGATCATCGAAGACGGTAAAAAACAGGAAGTCTATGGCGAGCAGGATGACCTTGTTCTCACCAGTATCCCCGGCGGATTCACGCTCTACATGCGCGTTGCGCTGTACATCGGCATAGGGTTGGCGATTCCGTTCCTGCTCTATCAAGTTTGGGCTTTCATCTCACCGGGGCTTTATAAGCATGAGAAACGGTATGCGGTGCCGGTGCTGACAATGACGGGATTCTTTTTCCTCGCCGGCGCGGCCTTTGCTTATTACATTGCGTTTCCTGCCGCCTGTAATTATCTGCTCGGTTTGCAAAGCTCGGGCGGGTTCCGCACATTGCCCGACGCCGAAAGTTACTTCGATCTGATTATCCTGATCATGATCGGCCTCGGCATAGTCTTTCAGATTCCGACGGTCGCGTTCGTCCTCGGGCGAATCGGGCTGATAACCCCGAGGATGATGCTCAAGGCATGGCGCTATGCGGTGGTGCTTATCGCGATCATCTCGGCGCTCCTGACGCCGACCGCCGACGCGTTCAACATGGTTCTCTTCGCCGCGCCGATGCTCGTCCTCTATTTCCTGAGCGTCGGCATCGTCTGGATATTCGGCAAACAACGGCGCACGGACGAAGAAGTTACCACGCTCGCCACGACGGAATAAAACCGCCATGGACGGAATGCGGAATGCGGAATGCGGAAAAAGGATACCATTCCGCATTCCGCATTCCGCATTCCCCACTCCTGCTCAATCCCCATTCCCCTTCTCTTTTTCCTTGAAAGGCTGCTTCAATCCCTTCTCCGCCTGTTCGCGCGTGTCGTAAACGTTGGGGCGGGTGAGGACTGCCTTGTATTGGGCGACCGCGTCGTTGCGCTGTCCGGCCAGGTCGTAAATCTGGGCTGTTCTGAGGAGGGCGAGCGTCGCCAGGTTGGCGTCGGCGCCTTTCGATTTCGGGACTTCCAGGAAATGCTCAGCCGCGCGTTTGAAGTCTTTGCCTTGCGCCAGGGCTTCGGCGTACTGGTAATGAACCAGGTCGACGGCCGGAGCGGCCGCGGGGTCTTTCAGTAAATCCTCGAACGCGGCGTAAGCGTCATCGGAGCGCTTGAGCGAGACCAGCGTATAAGCGCGCTCGAGTTTTACCAGATAACTGCGCGGGTATTTGGCGCTCAATTGATCGAGCAGCCCGAGCGCGTCTTCGTACCGTTTCTCGTTCTGGTAGATCGCGAGCAGCATGACGCGGGCGTCGTCGGCCGTGGCGGTCTCTTTTTCGATGACCCCCTTCAGGCGTGTGATGCCGCGCTGTTTGTTCCCGCGAGCGCCGACGACGGCCGCCAGCGCCTTGTACATGAACGGCAGGCTGCCGACGATGTAATCATACATTCCCAGCGAGAGGTAGGCGTCGTTGTAGCTCGGATCGAGCTTGACCGTCTTCTCGTGCGCGTCCACGCTGCGCGAACCGTTGCGCATCGCGGAATAAAACTTGCGGGCGGTCGAGGCTTCGTAACCGGCCATCACGCCGTAATAGGCGCCGAGGAAATATTGCGCGTCGGCGTCGTTCTTGTTACGGGTGACCAGGGCCAGGGCTTTGGTCCTCGCCAGAGCCATTCGGTCGCGGAACGCGCGGTCCACGGCCGGGTCAACCGCGTCCCCCTCGTTGTCCTCGTTCGCCTTGTCCGCGCCGGCGTAAAAGCTCGATTCGTCTTTGTAAAGGCTGGTTTGAAGGCGGCGGCTCTTGTTCAAGTGTTCGAGCCAGATCACGGTCGCGACATAGAGATCGCCCGCCGGATGATGCGGGGCTCGCTTCTTTATCTCTTCGAATTTTGCGCGCGCCGTCGCGTAATCCATGTTGTAAAGGGCCTCGTTGCCCTCTCGCCGCAATACGACCACGTCCTGAGGCAAGGCGGCGCTGATTGCCGGTTGCGGATCGCTGATTGTGGATTGCGGAGTCTGCGCCGAGCTCGGCGCTGGCGCGAGCATCGCTGCGCATAGAATCAGCGCAGTGTGTGGGGCTCGCCCGCATGCGACGCGAACGCAATCCGCAATCCGCGATCCGCAATCCGCAATCCACGATCCCAGAGTCCCAATTACGCGGGCCGCGCCGCGGACGTTCGACGGCGTCAGGAAGATCGCCGCGTAATAGACTGTGACGAACATGCTGTCGATTGAAGAAAAAATCCGATTCATAGTCCTCCTAAGATCGAGGATAGAAGATCAAGGATCGAGGATCGTAAATAGAAGATCGCATCATCCCCCGATCCGCGATCTTCTTTCCCAGTTCTTCTATCCTCGATCCTCGATCTTCTATCCTCGATCCTCATTTTGTCGGCGCGATGATCCGCAGGGCGCCCGGCGCGACCTCGAAGCGCATCGGCAAAGTTCCCATCACGTCCCCGTCGAGTTGGACGAGCGCCTTGTCGTTCGAATTAGCCAGCGCCTCGCGCGCCGGCTGGTAAACCACGTTGGAGATTCGTGTATGAAGCCCCCTCGCCATGCTCAGGAACGCGTATGTCAAATAAGCGAGGCGGCTGCGCGAGTTGAAAACGCAGACGTCCAGTTTGTCGTCATCCATTTTGGCGCCTGGAGCTAGCGTGAAGCACACGGCGTAACTGGCGGCGTTCGAGATTACGGTGAAGGTGCTCTCATGCCGCCGCCCGTTGAGGTCTATTGAAAAAGGCGTCACCGGCATCCGAGCCAGATAGCCCAAGCCCGCGGCCAGATAAGCCCCCGCGCCGATCAACCGCTTTAACCCCAGATCTACGCCGTTGACGATCGTCGCGTCCAGCCCGATGCCGGCCATCAGCAGAAAGTAGCGTTGCCAACCGTCGCCGGGTTTCACCGCCCGCCCGACGCTAATCGTGCGGGCGCTTCGGCCGGCAATCAATTCCGACAACGCGTTTTCGTCCAAAGGCAAACGCATCTCGCGCGCGAGCACATTCGCCGTGCCGCATGGCCACACGGCCAGCGCGGTTTCGGTTCCAACCAGGCTCTGTGCGGCCTCGTTGATGGTGCCGTCGCCGCCGCAGACGATGACGGTCTCTGCGCCGTCATTAACAGATTGCGCGGCCAATCGCGTCGCGTCTCCCACGCAGGCTGTAGGCAGGGGCTTGGCGGCGATCCCCTGCCTGGCAAGCGATCGCGTCAATCGCTCGATCTTTTCCGCGTCACGCTTTAACGCGCCCGCTGTCGGGTTGTAGATCAAAGGTATTTTCTTTTTCCCCATCTTTAAAATCTCTCGCTTCTCGGTTTCTCGACCATCGCAACTCAGGCGCCAGCCGCCGGCACAAGTAAACATGTTTAGAATCAGGCATTTACGTCGCTAGGCTGCGGGAATGCCCGCAAATTAAGCGCGCGCGTGGCAAGATTCGCCTGACAGTAGTTAAGTTTACCCGGCGGCGGCCCCTGTGAAAAACAAAGCCGGAGGCTGAAGAATGCGGAATGCGGGATGCGGGATGCGGATTGCGGATTGCGGATTGCGGATTGTAAGAAGACCGATACACTCGTCAATCCTCTTCATTCCGCATTCCGCATTCCGCATTCAGATTACTGCTTAGGCGTTTGGTCTGTGGCGAGATTCAGGGATTTATCCGTGCGCAACAGGAAGACGGCGCCCTTCTCGACCTTCAGATTCTTGCCAGTGAGTGACAAGGTCGAATTGCCGCCGGCTTCTGCGCTGGAGGTCGAAGTTATGGCGATCAGCCCTTTGGCGTTCGCGGTCGCGCCATTCGCGGTCGCGATCACCTGGCCTGTCACTTGACCCGTCACTTGACCCGTCGCGTCCACCACTCCGCCGACCGCGCCGGTCGTCGCGTCCACTACTCCGCCAACCGTGTTGTTCACGGTTCCGGTCACGCCGCCGAGCAACCCGCCACCCGACCCGCCGGAGGCGGACCTTCTCGACCCGGCTGCGCCGCCGGCGTTGGCGCCAACTCCCCCACTAGCCCCCGAGGACGCGCCCAGGTCATCGATCTGACTCTGAGTGTTGACGGAGACTTGTGTGATCTGCTCAATCGTCGCAGAGAAGGGCATCGACAAATTCTTATTCCGCAGTTGATCAAAGCGGAGTTGCAACCGCGAGGCTCCTTCTTTGCCTTGGACCTTGGCCGATTCGACAACGTGGCCGGTGAGCGCTGAACCTTTGGCGATCACCTCTTTCCCGCCGACAATCAGCGGTTTGAGCGTTCGCATTTTGAACTCGTCGCCGGGTTTGGCCTTCCCGGCCTCGAGCGTGGAGAGCAATTCCGCGCTCAACTGAGCCCCTGAATCCAGAACGACCGCCTGGTTGGCGTTCTGCGCTTCGGCCTTTGCGCCGCCTCGCGCCGAGGCGGCCCCCTTGGCGGATCCTTGAGCCAGGGCTGAAGAGCAGACCGCCACGGTTACGGCAAAAAGCAATACAAGTCGTTTCATTAAGCTTCCTCCTAAAGGATGGGAAAATGACGTGGCTATGCGGCCACGCCGAAAATGCAAGGGGTTAGGATTCAATGTGGGTTCAGCCGGGCAATCGGAACTAAGCAAGCGGCATACCCTCAGACTGGCATCAAGGCTAAGGTCTCAAATTGTCGCGCTTAAGTGTTTTAGCGGTACCGCCGGAAAAGCTATGCGACAGGTCTGGAGATAAATTGATAGGAAAGACTACAAAGGTAGGCGCGGAATGACTGATAGTGGGACATATTCAAAGCCTGACTTCGCTTCGTGGCGCGCGGCCTGACAGAACGTCAATCGCATTTTCAACCGCAAGCATCGCCATTGCCGTTCGGGTTTCCAGCGTGGCGCTGCCGATGTGGGGCAGCAGCACGAGGTTGCTCATCTCCAGCAGCGGGGCGCTGATCTCAGGCTCACGTTCGTAAACATCGAGGCCCGCGCCAGCGATCCGCCGCTCCCGCAGGGCGCCGACCAGCGCGGCTTCATCGACGACGGGGCCGCGCGAGGTATTGATCAGGTAGGCCGTCGGCTTCATTCGCGCGAACGCGCCGCGGTCAATCAGATGGCGCGTGGCCGCGGCCAAGGGGACGTGGAGCGTGACGATGTCCGCCATTTCGAGCAGTTGATAGAAAGAGACGCGACGGGCCGCAAGCCCGTCGAGGCGCGCGCTCTGGCTGAGCGGGCTTGTATTGCCCTGTCGCGCGATCATGATCGAGTTGTGGCGTGGGTCGTCGCGAAAAGCCACGTCGTCGCGGCCGCAATAGATCACCTGCATTCCGAACCCGGTCGCGCGGCGCGCCACCGCCCGACCGATACGTCCGTAACCTACCACGCCGAGCGTCTTGCCGGTGATCCCGCTGCCCAGCATCATGTCGAAATCCCAGCCCGTGAATTTGCCCGCCCGCGTAAAGGCGTCGGCTTCGACGATCCGGCGCGTCACTGCCAAAATCAAAGCCCAGGTCAAATTGGCCGTCGCCTCGGTCAACACGTCGGGCGTGTTTGTTACGTAAACGCCCCGCGCGCGCGCCGCCGCCATGTCGATGTTGTTGTACCCGACCGCGACGTTGGCGATTACTCGAAGCCTCGTTCCCGCCTCGATCACTTCGCGGTCAATTGCGTCGGTCAACAGGCAGATCAGGCCGTCGACTTCGCGCACGCCCGCCAGCAAAGAGTCGCGATTCAACACGCCACGTTCGACGCCGATCTGATAATCACAGACCTCGGCGAGCCTGCCTATCGCGGGCGACGGGAGTTGTCGGGTGACGAAAACTTGTGGTCGCATATCGTTTCACCAGCGGCGCTAGTTTTGGGACCTGGATCGGATAGCAAATGCGTGTAAGGTGTGGGGCGATTTGTTTAATCGCCCTGTTTGAGGCCTTATCCGATCAGGAATCCAATTACGAAAGAGGCGCGAGTAAACAACTCACGCCACAATACAGTACCAGCGTCGGGTTATTTTATATTTGAGTCGCGGTCGCCAGATAAACGTCGCGGTCTTGATTTCCCTGTATCGTCACGGCATCGATTGTTTGCAAAAGCTCGAATGTGTTTCTCGGTTTAAGAGGGCCGTAAAGAATGTCCCCGAAATTTATAAATCTCTCGACTGTTCGACGTTTCGCGTCAGCAAGAGCCGCCTTGAGCGACAGGACATTTCCGTGAATGTCCGACAATACTCCTATTTTCATCTTGTTTCGACATTGCGCAATTTCGCCTGTCGCGCCGGATCACATATTGTCGCGCCTAAGCTCTTCGACAATATATTCGCACGCCCGCACGGTGAGCGCCATCATCGTCAGCGTGGGGTTCTGGCAGCCCTGCGAGACGAAGCATGAGCCGTCGGTGACGAAGAGGTTCTTCACGTCCCAGCTCTGATTGAATTTGTTGAGCACCGAAGTTTTCGGGTCGTCGCCCATGCGGGCCGTGCCGACCTCGTGAATGCACAAGCCGGGGTTGGCCAGGTTCTGGTTGGAGTATTGCATTTCCCAGCCGGCGGCCGTGACCATTTCTTTCATCGTTTCGATCTGGTCTTTGGCCATTTCGCGTTCGTTGTCGCCGTAGGCGCATTCGATGTGCGCGACCGGGATTCCCCAGGCGTCCTTCCGGTCCTTGTTGATGGACACGCGGTTTTCCGCGCGCGGCAGCATCTCGCCGAAGGCGCCCATCCAGAAGGTAGGCGCGCCGGGCGTTTCGCGCACCATCCGTTTGAATTCGGAGCCGAAGCCGGGGGTGTTGCGCATATGCGTGGGATGCATTCCCTTCGCCGCCGTGGACTGGACGCCATAGCCGCGAATGAATTTCGGGTGTTTGTCGAAGACGTTTCTGAACTTCGGGATGTAGATTCCGTTGTTGCGCCCGTCGCCGTGATCGTAAGGGTATTTCGCCACGGCGGGCACTATGCCGCCGACGCTGACCGAGTAGGTGTGATCCATCAGATACTGCCCCAACACGCCCGATGTATTGTTGGCCAGCCCGTTCGGATATTGCCGCGTCGCCGAATTGAGCAGCAGCCGCGTCGATTCGATGGTCGAGGCGCAGAGCACCACCACTTTGCCGTAAACTTCATGAGCCTTCTTCGTGACGCGGTCGACGAAGGCGACGCCCTTGGCCTTGCCGGTGTTGGAGTCGACGATGACGTGGCTGCAGACGGCGTCGGGGCGCAGAGTCAGCTTGCCGGTTTTCATCGCGGCGGGCAGAGTAGAGCCGGGCGTGTTGAAATACGAATAGGTGTCGCAGCCGCGCTCGCAGTGGCCGCAGTAATGGCAGGCCGCGCGCCCGTTGTGGGGACGGGTCAGCATCGCGACGCGGCCCATGATCACGCGGCGATCTTTCCACCGGCCCTCGACGGCGTTTTTCAGCAAACGCTCGCCGCAGGTCATGGACATAGGCGGCAGGAAGACGGAGTCGGGCAGTTGCGGCAGGTTCTCGGTCCCCCCGCTGATGCCGACGAAGCGCTCGACGCGTTCATAATAAGGCGCGAGGTCGGCATGGCTGATCGGCCAGTCGACGCCGAATCCGTCGCGGCTGGCGGCCTTGAACTCGTAGTCGCTGAAGCGGTAAGACTGCCGCCCCCACATTAAAGTTCGGCCACCGATCTGCCGCCCGCGAATCCAATCGAAGGATTTGCCTTCGGCGGTGGTGTACGGGTTGTCAACATCGTCAACGAAAAAATGGCTGGCATACTCGTCGCAGGCGTAACACTTCGATTGAATCGGCTGCCGCTTCCTGAGCAGCTCGGTCTGCGGAATCAGGTTCCGGTATTTTAAGTCGTAGGGGAAGGCCAGCATTCTGAAATCTTTCGTGGGATCAAGCTTGCGCCCGGCTTCGAGCATAATCACGCGCAGGCCTTTCTGGGTCAGTTCTTTCGCCGCCCACCCCCCGGTAGCGCCAGAACCGACGACTATCACGTCGTAAATTGTCTGCTTCGGCATCATCTCTCCTGTTTTGCGTGTGAATCCTGGAGTAAAGGAGATTGCGCGCAAACTCTATTACAGTCAGGGGCAAAAAGGGAATGGGAAATGTGATTGCGGATTGCGGATTGCGGATTGATAAAACTTTTGATCTTAATATCGCTTCCACGGTTGGACAGATTCACAAATCCGCAATCCGCAATCCGCAATCCCACTCCCCACTCTCCACTCCCCTGCGATATGATGCCTGAGGATGCGCAAAACGATTCTTTATTCACTCGCCTTTATCGCTCTTGGTTTGGGGGTAGGTTCGTTGGGGCCCACGCTTCCGGCGCTGGCGGCGCAAATGAACGCCGAGACGAAGCAGATCAGCAATCTGTTCATCGCCCGTTCGTTCGGGACGATGATCGGCTCCTGGATGATCGGGCGGTTCTACGACCGGATCGCCGGGCACCCGCTGCTGGCTTCATCGCTGCTGGCCGCTGCTGCGGCGCTGGCGCTCGTGCCGTCGGCGCCGCAATTGCCGATTCTGCTCGCGCTGTCCGCGTTTCTGGGGGTCGCCCTGGCTTCGATCAACGTCGGCGGGAACGCGCTTATCGTGATGGTTCACGGCGAACGCGTCGGGCCGTTCATCAGCGCGATCCATTGCGCTTTCGGGCTGGGCGGATCTCTGGCCCCGGCGCTGGTCTCGCAATTCGAGCGTCGGGCCGACGGTTTATATCTCACATACTGGCTGCTGGCGCTGGCCATCGTCCCCGTGGCGCTGATCACGTTTCTTTCGCCCAGTCCCTCATTGCGCGAACGCCGAACCCTGGTTTCGACGGCACGGGCGCCGGCGCTTATGATCACGCTCTTCGCCCTCCTCGCTTTTTTGCAGATCGGCGCCGAGGCCACGGCCATGGGATGGTACTTCAGCTACGCCGTTGAACGTGGAATGAATGGGCGGACGGCGGGCCACTTGAATTGGGGGTTCTGGGCGGCGTTCACAGTCGGACGCCTGGCGACTATCTGGTTGAGCCTCAGGTTCAAAGCCGCCCCGCTGATCGTCGTGAGCCTCTTGATCTCGCTGCTTTTGGCGCTCGGGCTGCTCGTCTTCCCGCCTGCGCCATTTGTCTTGTGGCTCGGCGCAATCGGATTGGGACTGGCCATAGCGCCGATTTTTCCGAACGTGTTCGGACTGGCGGAGCGCAAGCTAGGGCTGTCCGGCAAAATCACGGGAATTTTCCTGGTAGGCTCTTCGGCCGGCGGCATGGTTTGTCCGTGGCTGACTGGACAGTTCTTCAAATCGCACGGCCCTCAGGTGATGGCGGTGGTGATGGCGCTGAACTTTTTCGGCGCTTTGGCGACCGTCGCGCTTCTCATTTCGCTTTCGGATAAATCGGAGAAGGAGATAAGTTAAGTGTGGACGAGCGCCGGCGCCCCCAAGGCTGCCGCCGGTTTTGATGTCCAAACTTAACGCCATTGCGCTATCGCCCCCCATACTGTTTAACCGCCGCGTCCCGAAAAGCCTTCGGCGTCATTCCGGTCGCCTCGCGAAAGATTTTAGTGAAATGGCTCTGGCTAGCGTAGCCGACCTCGGCGCCGACCTCGGCGATCGGCAGATCGCTCTCGGCCAGCAGCCGCCGCGCGCGCTCGATCCGCAATGAGGCCAGGTAGGCGTGCGGCGTCGCGCCGGTGATCTTTTTGAAAAGCCGCGCGAAATGAAACTCGCTCAGATAAGCCGCCCCGGCGATCTCAGCCAGGCTGAGTTCGCGCCCGCAGTTGTCGCTCATAAATTCGATGGCGCGGCGCAATCGGCGGTCGACTATCCCCACGCGCGACAACTCGATTTCGTCCGACCGCTGCGCGTTGATGTGCGCCCGGAGCAGGTAGACCGCGAGCTGATTGACGAGCGAGCGGATAAGCTCGCGCCAGCCTGCGTCGCCGCCCTCAAGCTCGGACGCGATTTCTTCAAGCGTGGCGCGCAGCTTCGCGTCTCCGGTCAAAGGCGTGAGCGGCGCGCGGAAGAGCAAATTCAACCCCGTGCGGTAAGCCCGCAGCCGCGACGCCGTTTCGACGAGCAACGCCGGAGCGAGCCGAACCACCAACAGTTGGCTGTGGCCGCGACCCGGCGCGAATCGAACCGCCTGGTTCGGGTTGGCGAGCAGGCTTGCGCCCGATGGGATATTCGGAATTCGAGATTCGATAAAATGGACAATTAGGAAGTCGGGTTGCGAAGGCGCCTCAATCGAGTGGCGCGCCAGAACACGTCGCTCGATTGAAAAGTCCGATTCGATCAGGATGCGCGAAATCATTGAAAATCCCCGGGAGCGTCATGAATGGGATTTACACAAATGGGTCCTATAGGACCCATTCATGGATGATACACGCGGTAATCGATCTCCTGAAAGATCGAATCTTTGCCTTCGACGTCGTTCAGCCATGCCTCGTCGATCCGGCCGGCGTTGATCGTCTCATAAAGCCGCGTGAAGC
>Ga0190270_10000406_pt1 | contig 18571 bp, 4 predicted proteins | sample Popmic320T_FD_133748 | JGI IMG/M metagenome (GOLD analysis project Ga0190270, IMG submission 133748) | Populus adjacent soil microbial communities from riparian zone of Weber River, Utah, USA - 320 T | ecosystem: Environmental > Terrestrial > Soil > Riparian zone | place: USA: Utah | collected...
GTCCGCACGCCGCTGCTGCAGAACGACAATGTGTGGGACATTGCCGGCCGGATCGCGCCGCCGCTTACTTTGTCGAACGGAATCGTCGCGCTGATGCGCCTCTTCCCCGGCGCGGGCGCGGCGACTTTCCAGCTTCCGCCGGGCGTCTCGGCGCTCGACGCCTTCGGGCTGTCCGACATGCGCTACGGGGTGCGGACCGGCGGGTCGCCGCCGCTGCCCCAACAGACGCTCTACACCGGCGCGACGATCGTCTCGACCACGCCCTGGGATCCGCCCATTCCGTTCGTCCTCATCGAAAAGGTGGGCGTCAACTGGCTGGTGCGCTGGCGCGGCAGGACGACCGACTGGTCAGCCATATTGTTCGGCACGATGCGCTTCGGAGCGAAGACGGCGGACGGGACCGGACCCGCGATCATCGCCAATGCGCCGACCGACGCCGACGGCGATCCCATCTTCCTCGACGTGTCGGTGACCATCCCCGGCCTCGACATAGTGGCGGAGACGCGCGGCGCCTTCGCGCTCGGCATCGACGAGGCGATGAAAGTCTTCTTTCCGAACACCGACCCGGCCGTCGGCGGCGACCTGATCGTCGACCATATCGGGCTCAGCGCCTCGATCCCCCAGAAGACCTTCGGCGCGACGCTCAAGGCCCACGGCACCTGGGCGATCCCGATCGGCAAGGTCACCTTCACGCTCGACGAGGTCAGCTTCGAAATCACCGTCGCGCCGTCGCAGATCTGGGGCGGCCTCGCCGGGGTCGTGGGGGTAAGCGTCGAGGGCGCACAGAAAGCGCAGCTCGCGGCGGGCGCTTATTATCCCGGCGACGGCAGCTGGCTGTTCCAGGGCGGGCTCGCCGCGGGCACGCTCGACCTCAAGGAGTTCGTCTTCGCCTTCCTCGGCCAGACGGCGCCGGCCTGGCTCCCCGCGCTCAGGCTGACCCGGCTCTGGGCGGATTATTCGACCGGCGCCGGCAACCCCTATTCGGTGTCCGTCGCCGTCGCGGTGCAGTGGGACCCGGACATTCTCGGCGTCAAGCTGGTGCTTGCCGCGGAGGCGGACATCCGTCGCCGCCCCAAGGCGAAGCTCCCGGCGGCGGCGGCCCGCGATGTCCTTCGCCTGAAGTCGCTGGCCGTGCACCGGCCGGAGCTTCACGCAATCCTGCTCGCCGAGCAGGCGGCGGGCGATGTGCCCGAGATGATCTACGAGGGCGAGGTGAAGGGCTCGTTCGAGCTCAACAACCTGATGGTCACCGTCGGCCTGTCCTTCATCTCGCAGGAGAAGAGCTGGCTGTTCCGCCTGCAGCTCGACCGGTTCGCGCTCGAGGCGCGCACCTCCTGGACCGGCGAAGGGATAAAGCGCCATCAGGTGCTGACCGTTGAGATGAAGGGAGTGACCCTCGGGGCGATGATCGAGAGCCTCGCCGCGCTCGCCAATCCCAATGCCAATTACCGGCTCGAATCGCCCTGGACCTTCCTCAACGGCATCGACCTCGGGCGGTTCACGCTCGTCGTCGATCCGACCGAGCAGTCGGTCGCGCTCAATTACGCGATCAACCTCAACCTCGCCTTCATCACCATCGAGACCGTCGGCCTCCGCTACGACCGCAAGACCGGTGAGCCTCAGGTGAATGTGGAAATAAGCGGCAACTTCCTCGGTAAGGACTATGGCCGCGAGCCGGGCATGACGCCGCTGGCGTGGGACGCGCTGAACGACAGCCCGCCGGCGATACCGGGTGAAGGCGGGCGGCTCGTCGCCCTGCGCTATCTCGGCTTCGGTCAGCATGTGTCGCTCGACGGACTGACGCGGCCGGATTCGCTCGCCGAGATCATCAAGCTGATGCGCGCGCAGCTCCAGCCGAGCGACGACCCGATGCGCAACCCGCTCGATCAGCCGAGCGGAAATCAGCTGCATTTCGACGAATCCAGCCAATGGCTGATCGGGCTGGACGTGACGGTGATGGACACGGTCACGGTCAAGCTCGTCATGCACGATCCCGATCTCTACGGCGTTCTGATCGCGCTGGCCGGGCCCGAGGCGGGTTCGCTCTCCGGCTTCAGCTTCGAGCTGCTCTACAAGAAAGTCACCGACGACATCGGCGTCTTCCATGCGCGGCTGCAGGTGCCGGACATGTTCCGTCGGCTCGACTTTGGCGCGGTGTCGATCACGCTCGGCATCATCACCGTCGACATCTTCACCAACGGCAATTTCAAGATCGATCTCGGATTCCCCCACGCGCGCGATTTCTCGGTCAGCTTCGGCCTCTCTTACGGTCCGTTCCTAGGCAAAGGCGGTCTCTATTTCGGCTATCTGAACGGCGACACCTCGACGAGCGTGCCGGCGATCACCAACGGCACCTTCTCGCCGGTGCTGGAGCTCGGCATCGGCCTCGCCGTCGGCGTCGGCCGCGAGTTCAGCAAGGGGCCGCTCAAGGCAGGCGCCTATATCCAGGTCGAGATAATCTTCGAAGGCGTGCTCGCCTGGTTCCACCCCAAGGACGCGTCGAGCTCAAAGGCGATGTATTATTGGGCGCGCGGCTCGGCGGCGCTGGTCGGCAAGGTCTACGGCACGGTCGATTTCAAGATTATCAGCATCGACATCAGCTTCGAGGCCTATGCCACGGCGACCGTGACGCTGCAGGCCTATCGGCCGACGCTGATCGAGATGAGCGTCGGGGTCAGGGTGCACGCCTCGATCAAGATCCTGTTCATCCGCATCTCCTTCTCCTTCTCCACCAGCCTCGATATCTCCTTCACCATCGGTTCGGCATCGACGCCGCCCTGGATCCTCGCGGCCGACCAGTCCGGCCGCAAGCTCGCCTCGCCCGCCCCGACTACCACCGCAGCGCTCCAAGGCTATCGCGCAATCGGGGCCGTACCGCATGCGAATGCGTCCCGCGGCCACCGCGCGCGCCGCCGCCGGCGTCCTGCCGACATGGCGCGCATCACGCGCGTTCAGACGCTCGCGCGGCTCGATATCGGTGCGGCGGCGGGTCTGCGTCATCCGCTCGGCGCGCAGGCGGCGATGCTCGACGACGTCGCGGCGACGGCGATCGATCGGTGCGCGGCGGGCGTCTATCGCCTGAGCTTCTCGCCCGGTGCCAGGGTCTATGCGGACGGCGCCATCGAGACGCTGGACGTGCGCGTCGTTCCCGGCTTCACCATCGCCGACATGCCGGTGTTCTGGCCCGGGGGGGCGGCGCCGGAGGAGCCCGTTGCGCCCGCCTATCGCATCGTCGCGATGCTCTCGATCGACGGCCCGGCACCGGTCGCCCCGAAGAACCTCGAGGATGCGCGCGGCGGCGCGTTCACGCCGACCGCCCGCGCCCTCGTGCAGAGCGAGACGCCCTTTGCCGTGCTCGCCGAAGGGCTGTTCCGCTGGGCCGTCTCGGCGATCGGACTCGATCCGCGCGACGCCACCCTGACCGCGGGGGACCTCGCCGAGCTCGCTGCGCAGATGGATTGCCCGCAAACCTTCGCCGACGGCTTCGCCTTCGACAATCTCAGCGGCTTCCTCGCCAACAACGTCTCGCTTCACCTGTCGGGCGTGCCCGGCGGGAGCGGTCCCGACCCGGTCAGCGGCGTCAGCTTCCCGATGCCTCCGGTGCTCGGCTGGACCAGCCCGGACCTGCCGCCGCCGGAGAACGAGCGCAACTTCGCGACCTATCAGCCGGTCGACGACACCTATGCCGCGCGTATCGCAGCCTATTTTCGCAAGCTGTCCCCGCAGCCGGCGGGCGACGGCGGCGAACAGCCGGGAGGAATCGGGAACGAGTCCCTCGCTTCCGTGATCTTCCGCGAATATGCGCTGCTCATCGCCAAGGCGATGGTGCAGGCGGCCCAGGGGCTGTTCGCACGCTTCCCCTTCGAGATCGACGGGACTTCCAGGCTTGCCGACATCGCCGACGACTTCCCGACGGTAACGGTCAATTATGTGATGCATGTCGGCGACACCGTCGAGCAGGTCGCGGAAACCTACGGCTACGGCGCGGCCGAGCTGGTCGCGCTCAATCCGGGCATCGAGGCCGCGCTCGGCAACGCGGCGCCGGGGACGCTGATCCCGATCACGCTCGGCGTCACGCCCGAAAGCATCGCCGCCGCCAATCCGGAACGGCTGCTGACGTCCGGCAAGCAGATCGCCGCAGCGGCGCTGGAGACGCAGATCCTCGCCGGCGAGACGCCGGCGGCGCTCTGTGCCCGAGTCGGCGCGGTCCCGGCGCAATGGCTGGGAACCGCGGCGGCGCTCGATGCGCTCGCCATCACCCGTGCCGGCGCCGCGCTCAACGTTCCGCAGGCATCCTACACGATCCCGGGCTCCCTTGACCTGACGCAGGCGGCCGCCTTGTTCTACGTGCGTCTGAAGTCCGGCACGCCCGCACTGGCGGCCGTGCCAGAATCCGCCTGGTACGCCGAAGCGATCGCGCAGCTTAACGGCGACACCATCGGCGCCGACGGATCCCTTCCCGCCATCGTGCTGCTGCCCTCGGCCTATGACGTAGTGACCGAGCCGGTCAGATGGACGCGGCTGACGGGCGACACTCTGGTCCTGCTCGCCGCAGCCACTTCGCTGTGGCAGACCCCGCAAGCCTCTCCCGATTTCGCTGCCTGGCTGGCGGAGGTCCAGCGAATCAATCCGGCATTCCAGCCCGGGACGGTCGTCATACCGGCGGCGGCCACGGCGTTGCTGCCGGTCGAATCGCTGCGCGCGCTCGCCGCCCGGCTGCTGCTCGTCACCGACGCGACCGCCGCCACCGCGACGCCGAGCGCCGCCTTCACCGCGCTCGTCGCACCCGCCGACCTCCTGGCGCCGCTCGCCAACGTGGTGGTGACGGACTGCACTCTGGTCACGCAAAGCGATCAGACGCTCCGCGCCTTCGCCACCGCCTACGACATCGCCATCGAAACGGTGGGACGCATCGGCGCGGAAGTCGAAGGCCTGATCGCGCCCGATCCGGCCGAAGCGCTGATCGTGCCGACGCTGGCGGCGGTCAGTCTGCCGATGCTGATGGAAAAGCTGACCGGGGACGTGCCGGTGCGCGACGTCGCCGGCCAGGTCTCGCGCTTCATGCTGCAGGGCCAGCGATTACCGGTCCCGCGCTCGCAGGACGAGGCCGACCTTGGCGGGCTCTACGACCTCGTAGGCCAGCAGGTGACCGGTCCGGCACCGGATCCGGAGAAGCCGGCCGACACGGTCCGGCTGGCGCTGACCTTCACCGAAACGGTGGCGACGGAATGGATCAGCTTCGTTGACACGTTCGTTGCCGGCCCGGAGGCCCCGGCGCCGCGCAGCCCGGAATTCGGCGCGCGGAACCCGGCTGCCGCCGCCGGGCGTCTGCGGCCCGGGATGATCGTCGAGCTGGGCGACACGGAAACGCTGATCCTCGCCGTCACCGAAGCGATGCTGACGGCGTGCTATCCCGCGGTGCCGCTCACTCCAGTCATGCCGCAGCCGCCGCAGGCGATGCAGCTTTGGCGAGACGTGCCGGTGCGCCACGGCCTGCCGCAAATGGTGCTGTGGCAGACCACCGTCCGGCCAGCGCTTGCCGCGCTCGGCGCGGATGCGCCCGCGATCGGCATGCCCTCCTTATGGCCGTTCACCCCGGGGCTTTCGGCGATCGCTGCGGCAGCGGACGACAAACCCTGGCAGCTTTACCGCACCGATCCCGAACGCGGCCCCGACGCCCCGGCAAGGCCGGTCGAGCATTTCGCCTGGGCGACGACGATCGACATCCGCCTCAACCGAATCCCCGGCCGTCCGCATACGGCCGAAATCCTCGGCGCGGACCCCGCGGGGCGTAACCTACTGCTCGAGCTCTGGCGGTACCTCAAAGTCGCCGGCGAGGCCGACACGGCCGATCTCTTCCTCGGCTTCCAATTGTCGCCCGCCGCAGGGCTCACTGCGGGACTCGCAACCCAGGCGGGCGATCCCGATGCGACCTATCTGGTGCGCACCAACCTCACCACCGAAACGCGCCAGGGTAACAAGGCGAGCCGCAGCAGGCGCGCCGTGGGCGAAGGCGAGCCGCCGCCCTCCGGACCCTATTTCGCGCCCATGTCGGACGCGCTCGGGTTCCTCACCCTTCTGTGGGAGGCAAGCGTGGTAGGAAGCGGCGGCTACTGGCTCGACATGACGGACGCCGCCGGAAACGGCTTCGACGAGGCGATCTGGGGTCAGGAGGGCAATGCCGTCATCAGCCTGATCGCGGTGCTTGCCAGCCAAAGCAGCGCCGATCCGGACCGCCGCCTCTACAGCTTCAACAATGGCGCCCTGATCGGCGATCCGGTCGACGCCGCGTCCGCAGCACTGTTCGTCGCCGCGCCCGACGACCGGGAGCTGACGCGGCAGGCGACCGTGGCGCCGGGAAATGTGGGCTTCACCCTCGGCATTGCCAACCCGCCCGACGGCGACGACAGCCCGGAGGCGATTGCGCGGCGGCTTTACAGTCTTTCAGGCTACGGTCTGGTGGAGACCGGGGCATTCGAGGCGAGCCGGGCCGGCCAGCCGGTGGCCGCGCAGGTCGATCGCGAGGCTGGGCTGCGCGCGATGCGCCTGGCTCCGACACTGCTCTCCGACGCCGGCGACGACGACCAGCAGACCATCGCGCAGGTGATCCCGATCCATCGTTTCGCCAAGTCGTCCAGCGCGCCGGCCGTGCCGGGCCTGCCGCCCGCCGCGGGCGATCCCTATGCCGGCATTTCCGCCGGCGACGGCGCCCCGCCGGTCGCCGTCGTGGTGCTGGGCTTTCACGACGTCTTCGGCAACGACACGTCGCAGCCGAACGCGGGCAAAGCGAGGCGACCCGTCGCCGGAGGCGCGCGGTGACCGGACCTCTGACCGTTGCGGCCCCGGGCCGCGTCGAGATGGCGGTCGGCTACACCGACCCGGTGGTCGCCGTTGCGGAATGGCCGTCCACCACCGTCGGATGGACGATTGGAGCGTCCTCCGGCGGCGGCGCCGGGGCGAGCGTGCGCTTCCGCGTCGCGATGCAGCCGAGCGGCCTCCTCCCTGGCGGGACATCGCCCGGCGACGCCGCCGCGGCGGCGGCCGCCGACAATGCGGGACGCTTCGCATCGATCTGGTACCAGATCGTCCAGCCCGACATGACGGCGGGCCTCTCCAGCTCGCTCAACCAGGCTGCCGGGGCGGAGCCCGTCGACATGCCGGTTCCGGTCGACGGGCTGCGCATGCACGTCGCCGGCTGCTATGCCTTCTCGTCGGCGGCTGCGACCCTCACCGCGGCCTTTGCCGACCCGCAGGCCGCTCCGACCCTGGCGGCCTGTATCGCTTATTACGGCGTCGACTGGCAGGCCCTCGGCCTCGCGGCCGGCGAGCGGCCGTGCGCCGAGCTGATGACCGTGCCTCCGGCCGGCATCGCCATCCCGCGTTTCGCCGTGTTCACCGCCGGCGGGACGGTGAGCGAGTTGGTGCCGGCAGGGCTCGACCCGGCCACAGTCCTGGCCGATCCGGACAATATCGCCCTGCCGCTCAATCCCGGCATCGAGCTGGTCGTGCCCGATGCACAAAAGGACCAGCCGCGGGACGGCCTTTCGCTGGCCGAGCTCGCCGCGCTGCTCAACCTTACGCCCGCGAGCCTGGTTACCGCCAACGCGGCCCGGCCCGCTTTGCTGGCGCCTGGTTTCGTGTTCGCCGCCCAGGGCGTGGAAGTCGAAGTGGCGGCCACCGGGAAGCCGGGCGCGGACGCCACGCTGGACGAGATCGCGCTGACCTTCCGCAACAATGGCGTGCCGTTCGACGCGGTGATGGCCGCGGTGGCAAATGCCGACGCGTCGGGGATGTTTCGGGGGGGGGTTAAGTTCGTCGTAAACCGGCAGATCGTCGCGGCGCAGTGGACGCTGGCGCAGAACGGAACCGGCGTGGCCGCCGGCGCGCTGGCGGCAGCCAATGTCGGCACGGTCGACCTGTTCGCGGCCGGCACTCCGCTGTTCCTGCAGGCGACGCCCGTCACCGGGCTGGAGAGCGCGCCGCTCGGAGCGACCGCCCGCGCCTATGCGATCGAGCCGGGCGACCTCCTGCGCCACAATGCGTGCCTCGCCCCTGCCGTCCCGAATGCGCAGGACGCCGGGCTGCCGGTCCCGGGCCTCGCCGCCCTGCCCGACTCCCCCGGGCTGCTGCGCACCCCCTACCGGATCTACGGCGGCCGCACGATGACCGAGACCGCCGCTCTGTTCGTTTCGGCGGCCCCCACCGGGTCGGGCCTGTCCCCGGAGCAGGCGCTGACCGAGGCCAATCGCGCACTGCCGGGCACCGTGGCAGGGGGGCGCACCATCATCGTGGCGGGGCAGGATCTCGCGACCGAAGCCGGCGACAGCTTCGACGCGGTGATCGCGCGCGCCGACCCCCCGGTGACCATCGGGGAGTTCGCGGCGGCGATCGCGGACGATGGCGAGGCCCTGGCGGCGGGTGCGCTGCTGCTGTGCCCGCCGGCGCGGCTCCCGACCGGGGTCGCAGGAGTCACGCCCGCCACGCTGACCAGCAGCTACGGCCTCGATGCAACGCTGGTGATAAGCGCCAATGCCGCAACCCGGGGCGCGATCCTTTCGGGCAAGACGCTGAAGCCCTCGCCGCTCGCCGACCTGCCTGCGGTGACCACCGCCGCATCCGACAGCATGAACGCGATCATCCGGCGCTTCGCAGCCGCCGGCGCGGCCGTCACGATCGGCGACGTGGTGGGCGCAAACCAGGACATCGCCTTCCTCGCCCCGGGGGCCCTGTTGCTGCTGCCGCCGGCCGATACGCAGCTCCACGCCGATTTCGGCGGGGCAGGCTGGCAGTTCCCCGACGTGATCTTCCCCGTCCGCACCTGGATCGCCCTGTCGCGCGATCGCGATCTGGTCGATCCGGCATTCCGCGGCACCGAGGCGGCGCCGGGGCCCGCGGTGCGGGCATCGTCCCCGGTCGCCGCGACCCGCAGCGCCGCGCCCGAGCGGCAGGAGGACGGCGCCTACACGCTCGACGTCTTCGCCGCCGCCGCCGAGACCGCCATTCCGGGCCTCAAGCTCGCCACCGGCCGAGTGCTTTCCGCCGAGCGCGATCCCGCGCCGACCGACATCTGGGCGGTGTCGTTCCTCGCGACGGGAGGGATCGACAAGGTCAGGATCGAACCGACCGCGAGCGTCCCCGGGGTCGAAGGCCCTCAGCCGCTCAGCTTCGCGCTGCGGCCGCTCTCGAACATGCTGGAGTCGAAATCGGGGGTGGAAATCAAGGTCCTCGATCCCGAGACCGGGCAATGGGGCCCGTCACAGCTCTACGACTATCAGGGGATCGACCTCGAGGTCTGGGCGCGCTCCTGGATAGCGGGAATGGACCTCATCTGCACCGCTCCCTATGCGGCCTCCGCCTATCGCGTGGCCCCGGCGCCGCTCAGGCGCCTGCTTGCCGCGAAGAAGCTGCTGGCCTGCGCCATCGCCGACGGGCTTTCGCCGATCCTGGCGGTCCAGGAATCCTCCGGCGGGACCATCGGCGGCGACCCCTGGAAGGCCGCCCGCGGGGTCATCTACCAGCGCCTGCTTGCCACGCTCGGCCCGGCCTACGACACCACGGCCATCCTCCAGTTTCGGGCCGAAGTCGAGTCGCCGCCGGCGGCGGCCTCGGCGCGCCTCGTCGGCGCCGGCAAGCTGCGCGACCTGGCGCCGGAACGGAAGGCGCGGCAGAGCGAGGCAGGCGAAGATCCCGAGGCCTGGAGGGTCTCGCAACTCGGCAACGCCAAGACTTCGCTGGCCGCGACGACGACCGGCACGGTCTCGTTCCCCCTCGACGTCACCCAGCCTTCCCGCCACCGCTCGGTCGCGCTCGAGCCGGTCTACGCGGTCAACGAAATCGAGTTCAACGTGGCGGAAGTCGTGGACGGGTACGAATCGTCCAACTGGCTGAGCTTCGTGCGGCCGTTCGACCGCAATCCGCCCGTGGCCTTTTCGGCGGACCTCGGCGCACCCTTGGCGCCGGTGCCGCTGCGCGCCTATCCGGAGCTTCCGGCTCTGGTGTCGCAGGAGGCCGAGACGGCGAGCGAGCCGCGCAACGTCGAGGAGGCGCTGCATTGGACCTACGCCTTCACCTACGCACATAAGAGCGCCGCGCAGGACCAGATTCGCCTCGAGATTGAATTCAATCGCAGGCCGCCGGCGCAACGCTCGGCCGTCCCCGACGAGACCCTGTTCCAGGCCCTCGCCCAATATGCCTCGGCCAGCGATACGCTGTGGCACATCCTCGCCGGGCTCCAGTCGCCCGAGCTCGATCCCGCGGACGCGGTGCTGGCCAACGCGCTCGATACCTATGCCGGCCTCGCGGAAACCGTCGCGGGCGCGTGGGCGGCCTGGTGGGGCCTTGGCAGCTGCGACGAAGCCGTCGCCGCCGCCGGCCGCGTTCGCCCCGCCCATGTCGGGCTCGTTCCGCCCTCGCGCAAAGCCGCGCCGCGCCATAAGGGCAGCGCCGACGACAGCGCCCCCCACGAATTCTACCATTATCTGGCGACGCTCGAATCGGCGGCCGTAGACGGCATCGACGCCTATGTGTCGCTGACGCTGAAGCGGCTCAGCGCAGACGGCGACGCGGCCTGGCCCGAGATCATTGTCATCCGGGAGGACGGCAAGGCCGTGCCCCTCACCGCCGCAGCGCCGGCCGGCGATATCCGCATCTACAGCTTCCCGACCGCAGACAAGACCGATCTCGTTCCCGCTTTCACGCGATTGGCGTTCCGCTGCGCCGTCCCGGGCCTTCACATCGCCCGCTACCAGAATGCCAGCTCGGCCGTATCGGTGATCCGCAACGCGCAGCTGCTCGGCCCGGACGGGCCGGAGACCTGCACCGCCTTCGTCTACATGACTCCGCAGCTCGGATTCCCCGAGCCGCTGGTGCCGCTGGTCACCGTCAGCAGCCGGCTCGACATCGGCACCTGGACGATTTCGGCCGCGACCAATCCGCTCGGACCGCTGTTCGACGCGGTGTTCGACGGCGATCCGGCCGGCCGCGAAATCGCCGTCGCGATCCGCTACGGCTATACGCTCGTTGCCTCCGACCCGCCGATCGAGACCCTGTTGCCGGTGAAGCTGCATCCGCGCTTCCGCTACGATCCGGCAACGACGGTGCAGAGCATCATCGATGCAGCGCAGAATTGGGAAAGCCAGGTCCTGCCTGTGACCGCCGGCGGCCTATGGGGTTTCGGAATCACCCTCTATTCCAGCACCGATCCGGCGCTGGACCGTCCGTTGCTCGAATTGCAGCGCGCGATGTCGCCGCTGCCCTGACGGATCTCTCCACCGATTCGAGGCTTGAAACTTCCCGCGCCGGCCGCGAGCTTGTATCGGAGGCCATGCGACGCTTTCTGACCTTCGCGGGACTTGCCCTGGCCGCATGCCAGGCCGCGCCGCCCCAATCCACGACCGGGTCGCCGCCGGTGCCGGCCGACACCGCTCATGCCTGGGCTGCCTTCGATCGGGCCGGCGTGCGCCGCAGCGGCGCGGGCGGGCTGGCCGAGCGCCGGCACGGGCGACGGGCGACGGTCGCGGATCCGGCGCGGGTGGCGTCGGTCTCCAAGCTGGTCGTGGCGCTGGGCGCGATGCGACTGGTCGAGCAGGGCCGGCTCGATCTCGACGCGGACGTGTCGCGCTGGCTGGGCTGGGAGCTGCGCAATCCGGCTTTTCCCGACACCGCGATCACGATGCGGATGCTGCTGTCGCACACCTCCAGCCTGCAGGACGCCGGCGAGGCCTATGTCATTCCCCTCGGCCGGACCGTGCGCGGCGCGATCGCCGACACCGTGTTCGATCGGAGCCATGAGCCGGGGACCTATTTCCGCTATGCGAACCTCAACTTTCCGGTCGTCGCCTCGGTCCTCGAACGGCTCTCCGGCGAGAGATTCGACCGGCTGATGCACCGGCTCGTCATGGCCCCGCTCGGCCTCGACGCCTGCTTCAACTGGACGACCTGCAGCGACGCCAAGGTCGCACGCGCGGTCACGCTCTACCGCGCCGACGGCTCGGTCGCCCTCGACGATCTGCAGGGCCAGCGACCCCCCTGCCCGGTTTTCCGCCAAAGCACGGACTGCGACCTCGCGAACTATATGCTCGGCGACAATGGCGCGCTCTTCTCCCCGCAAGGCGGCTTTCGCGCGTCGGTCCTCGACCTCGCCGCGATCGGGCGGCTGCTCCTCAATCGCGGGCGGCACGACGGGCGGGTCTTTCTCAGCGAGGCCGGCATCGAGACGATCCTGCGTCCGGTCTGGACCTTCGACGGAACCAACGGCGACACGAGCGACGGCTTCTATTGCGCCTACGGCCTTGCCGCCCAGACCCTGCCGGTGCGGGAAGAGGGCTGCAACGACGACCTGCTCGGCGACGGGCGCAGGCTCGCCGGACATGCCGGCGACGCCTACAATCTGAGGTCGGGGCTGTGGATCGACCGCGAGCGCAATGTCGGCATCGCTTATTTCGCGGCCAACAATCCGGCGCCGCCGCCGCCGGGCCGCTCCGCCTTCCTCGCCCTCGAGGAATGGCTGGCGGCGCGGATCGGCAATTAGTCCGCTTCAGGCAGAAGCCAAAGCGGAATGCTTTCGTCGCCGATCATCGCCTCGACGTTCCGCCGCTCGCGGACCACCGCCCATCGGTCGCCGTCGACCAGGACTTCCGGCGGCAGCGGCCGCGAATTGTAGGTGCTTCCCATCGTCGCGGCATAAGCGCCGGCGGTGCGGATGATCATCAGGTCGCCGGCCTCTACCCGGTCGAGGTCGCGCGCCGTCGCGAAGCTGTCGCCGGTCTCGCACACCGGGCCGACCACGTCGGCGACCATCCTTCCGCCTCTCGGCGCGACGGCGTCGATGCCGTGCCAGGCATCGTAGAGGCTCGGCCGCATCAGATCGTTCATGGCCGCGTCGAGGATGACGAACGGACAGATCGGACCCTCCTTGACGCGAATCACCTCGGTGAGGAGCAGGCCGGCGTCGCCGACGATCAGCCGGCCCGGCTCGAAGATCAGCCGCACGTTCCAGCCGCGGGTCACGCGGGCGACCATCGCGCCGTAATCGAGCGGGCCGGGCGGCGGCGGCGAGGACGGATCGTAGCGTATGCCGAGCCCGCCGCCGAGGTCCGCGGTGCGGATCTCGTGGCCCTGCGCCCGCAGCTCGCCGATCATGGCGCCGAGCCTGGCGAAGGCCGTCTCCAGCGGCGCGAGACTGGTGAGCTGGCTGCCGATATGGACGGCGAGACCCTTCAGCTCGAGGCCGGGAAGCGCCGCGACGCGGGCGCAGGCGGCGGGCGCGTCGCGGATCGGAATGCCGAACTTGTTGTGCGCGGCGCCGGTCGAGATTTTCGCGTGCGAGCCGGCGTCGACATCGGGATTGACCCGGAACGCGACCGGCGCCTCGAGCCCCAGCGCCATCGCGACCTGCGACAGCATCTCGGCTTCGGGAAGGGATTCGAGGTTGAACTGGCAGAGGCCGCCTTCGAGTGCGAGCGCCATCTCCGCCGCGGTCTTGCCGACGCCCGAAAAGACGATCTTGTCGGCCGCGATCCCGGCCGCGCGGGCGCGGCGATACTCGCCGCCCGAAACGACGTCGGCGCCGAGCCCCTCGTCCGCGAGCGTGCGCATCACGGCGCCGTTCGGGTTCGCCTTGACCGCGTAGGCGATCAGCGGATCGTCGAGCGAAGCGAGCGCCGCGCGCAATATCCGCGCCTGGCCGCGCATGGCGCCGGCCGAATAGACGAAGACCGGCGTGCCCACCGCCCCCGCGATCGCCGGCAGGGGCACGCCCTCGCAATGGATCGCGCCTTCTACGATGCGAAAATGATCGCTCGTCAGAAGGACACTTCGGCCGCGACGGTGAAGGACCGGCCCCGCGGATCGGCCACGCGCGGCTCCCAGGAGCTGCCGGCGCCGGTATTGCTGTCATAGGTGATCGCGAACGGCGGATCGCGATCGAACAGGTTGCGGATGCCAGCCGTGAGCCTCAGGCCCGGCGCAAAGCCCGTATAGCTGGCCGAAAGATTGTAGACGACATAGTCGCTCACCCGCGGATTATAATCGGGCCGCGTCGCCGAGGCCGGCAAGGCGAAGTTCCTGTAGCCGTTCCGGAAAATCTGCGAAAGCGTGAGGTTCCAGTCGTCGGCCTGGTAGCTGATGAAAGCGTTGTGCTTCCAGCGCAGGCCGAGGTCGCCGGTGAAGGTGAATACGCCAACCAGATCCGTATAGGGCAGGCTGGGCAACAGCTTCTCGCGCTTGTCGATCAGATAGGTCCCGTCCAGTCCGGCGGTGAGGCTGCCGCCGAGGGTATCCACCGCGCCGCGCAGCGAGATGTCGATTCCCTCGGTCCGCCGCGAACCGAAATTGCCCGTCCGCAGATCGACCCCGGTGATGATGCCGTTGGTGCGGTCGATGCGGTCGGGAAAAGCGGCGATGTTCGCGAGCAACTGCGGGATGGTGATCGTTCCGATCGTATTGTCCACCGCGATGGACCAATAGTCGATCGAAAGGCTGAACCGGCGCGTAGGCCGGATCACCACGCCGAGGGTGAACTGGTCGGAGGTCTCAGGCTCGAGGTTCAGATTGCCTCCGCTCAGCGATTCGGGGGTGATGGGAGCGCACTGAGGCTGCGGACCGGTGGTGTTGCCCGTCGGGCACAAGGTCGGATCGACCAAGGTGTTGCCCGGATTGGGCGAAATCGTCGTTCCGTTGAATATCTGATTGAACGTCGGGACGCGGAAACCGGTCCCGTAGGAGCCGCGGAGCATGATCGGCTGCCACGGGCGGAAACGGAACGAGATCTTCGGATTGGTCGTCGAGCCGAAGCCGGTATAATCGTCGATCCGGCCGGCGACGATGATGTCGAGGGAGGGCAGGACCGGGAACAGGGCCTCGGCATAAGCGGCAAGCACGCGGCGGCGCTTCGGGGTCAGCGCGTTGACGTTGTCGAACGCCACATTGAAGATGTCGGCCGTGCCCGCGGCCGCGGCCGGCGAGCCGTTGAACTCGTAGGTCTCGCGGCGATAGTCGACGCCGGCGGCGAGCTGGACGTCGCCGCCCGGGATTCGGAACAGCGAGCCGGACACCGAGGCGTCGAACTGGCGCACCTGATAGCGGCCGCCGTAGAGCACGGTCCCTTCGGCCGACACCGCATCGAGCCCCGCCAGCGCCTGCGGGGTCTGGCTGAGCGAGAACGGGTTGAGGATGCCCGCGTTGAGCAGGCCGATGATGCCCGGGCCGGAGGCGCCCGGCGCGGTGGGCGCGCGCGGGTCGTTGGCGCCGATGTCGTTTATCGGCGTGGCGGGATCGTTGGTGAGCTGGACGCCGCGGAAATGATAGCCGGTGCCAAGCACCGAAGAGGCTTCGCTCCTCGCATAGGACGCGCCGGCGCGATAATTCCAGTCTGCCCAGAGCGGGCCCTCGATGCCGAGCGCGGCGCGGAAGGTTTGGGTGTTGGTTACATATTCGCGCGGCCCGCACGCGACGCAGCGCCAGCGGCCGGCGATCGGAAGCCCGAAACGCGCGTTGAGGGCCGCAACCTGCACGGCCCGGTTCGGGTTGGTCGGAACGTCGAACGCGCTTCGAATCGCGTTGAACACCTGATCGTAGGTGGCCGCGGTCAGCGCGTTGCGGGGATAGGCCCAGGGCAGGGTCGTGGCGCTGGCGCTATACTGATTGGCGGAGAAGCTCTTGGCCGAATCCGCATCCGACCCGGTCACTTCGGCCGAGAGCATGTGATCGCCGCTGACCCGCAGGACGCCGCGGCCGTAATAGGTGAGCGTCTGGATCGGCTGCTGGATCACCGCCGCCCGGCCGGTATCCCAGGCGCAGGCATATTGCGCCGTCGGCACCGCCCAGAGGACTTCGTCATAAGCGAGGCCGCCGTCCATGCTCTCGCAGCCGGCGCCGCCGGGAAGATCGAGGATGTTGATTCCGCCCGCGGCGCCGTTCGACCCGTTGGGCAGAGTCAGCGTCAGCCCAGTGAGCAAAGTGCCGCCCGGCGTCTGGTTGACGTTCGCGCCGATGTTGAACGCGGTCGCGATCGGGGCGCCGCGGGTGTCGATCGAGAGGCCGCGATTGGGCTGGTTGCCGTTGACGAAATCGCGGCTCGAGCCGCGCAGGATCGGGTTCCAGCTATGGGCGACCGCGCCCATGATGTTGAAGCCGTCCTCGTCCAGATTGCCGTAGCCGGCAATCGCCGACAGCCGGTAGATGGTGTGGTCCCCCTCGTCGGCGATGTCGGTGAACGCCTGGATCCCGATGCCTTCGTAATCGGTGCGGGTGATGAAGTTGATGACGCCGCCGACCGCGTCGGTGCCGTAGATGGCGGAGGCGCCGTCCTTCAGCACCTCGACCCGCTCGATCGCGGTGAACGGGATCTGGTTGATGTCGACCGCGGAGCCGCTGAGGCCGTGGGCGGCGACGCGGCGCCCGTTGAGCAGCACCAGGGTCGAGGCATTGCCCTGGCCGCGAAGGTTGGCCGAGGACAGGCCGTTGGTGCCGCGCTGGGCGCCGGTGACGACGTCGGAGTTCGAGGCGAGATTGTCCGCTCCGGAGGCGTTGGTGGTGAGGTGCATCAGCAGCTGCTCGGGACTGCTGATGCCGTTGCGCTCGATCTCGGCGTTGGTGATGATCTGAAGCGGCAGGGCGCTGTTGTTCGGATTCTGCCGGATCCGCGAGCCGGTGACGAGGATCGCGCCCTGCGGGTCGGGCTCGGACGTGTCCGCGCCCTGATCCGGTGTCTCAGCGCCGGTCGGCGTGGCGGCGGGAGGCGTCGTGTCCTCGGGAGTCGGGGTCTGCGCGAAGGCCGGCGCAGCGCCGAGACATGCGAGCGCGGCAAAAGCGGTGCCCGAAAAGAGAATCGGCCTCAACGACGTGAAAGCGTGCATGATCATCCCCCTGAATCGGCCCCTGCGGTACTAAGTAACAAGAATGTCATGGCCCGTCATAGTTTCTGTTGGCCGATCCATAACCTGCCGTCATTGTGCGCGATGAAAGTGGCGTCGGCGCAACAGTGGCGGCGTTGACGGCGCCCCCGCAGCCGGCGAGTCTGCTGCCTGTGGAGGGGGCCCCGATGCCGTCAGTGACTGCAGAAGCTGGAACTCCGCCGACGCCGGTGGTGCCGAGAGGGATCAGGCGGCAGGCGCTCTATGTGCTGCTCGGCTTCTCCGCCGGGCTGCCCTTCTACATGTTCTCGACCGTGCTGGCGCTCCGCCTGCAGGCGCACGAGGTCGGCATCGTCGTCATCGGCTTCTTCGCATGGGTGCAGCTGCTGCCGACGCTCAAGTTCCTGTGGGCGCCGTTGCTCGACCGCTACCAGGTGCCGGGCTTCGGCCGCTTCTGGGGCAAGAGGCGCGGCTGGATCATGCTCGCCCAGCTCGGGATCTGCGCCTCTCTGGTCGCGATGGGCCTGACCTCGTCGGATCGCGACCTCGGCGTCACGGCCCTGTTCGCGGTGCTGCTGGCCTTCTGGACGACGACGCTCGAGGTCGCCGCCGACGCCTGGCGGATCGAGCTCGCCCCCACCCAGGAGGAGCAGGGCCCGATCGCCGCCGCCAATCTGTGGGGCTATCGCTCCGCCATGGTCGCGGCGGGAAGCGGCGCGCTGCTGATCGCCGACCAGCCGGCCTGGGGCTGGACCGGCGCCTATCTCGCGATCGCGGCCGTGGCCTTCATCCCCCTCCCTTTGCTTGCCTGCATGCGGCCCGACCCGGGCCGCGGCGGCAGCCGGGCCGCGGCTTTGATCGCCGGCGTCGCAGCGAGCGGAGCGATCCTGCTCGCGCTCGCGGCCGCGGCGGCGGCGATCGGCTGGCTGTTGCTCGGCGCGGCGGGCGGCCTCGGCATGGACGGGCAGACCAACGTCACACCCTATGTCCTGGCGCTGTGCATGGTGCCGTTCCTGATCATGGCGGCGGCGGTTCCGAAGATCCGCAATCTGCCGCCGACCGCGGCGGCGCGCCGGTCGGTGGCGGTCGGACCCTATGTCGATTTCTTCTGGCGCTACGGCTTCATGGCGCTGGCGATCATGGCCTTCGTCTCCATCTATCGGATGGGCGACGTGCTCGCGCTGAACCTTTCCAAGCCGATGATCAGGGAGCTCGGCTATTCGCTCAGCGAGATCGGCCGCGCCGATTCCTATGTCGCCCTAATCGCGAGCATCGTCGGCGTCGGCCTGGGCGGGCTGATGGCGGCGCGCTGGCCGATGACCTGGGCGCTGACCGTCGGTGCGATCGTCGCAGCAATCGGCAATTTCGGCTTCGTCTGGCTCGCAAGCCAACCGCCGGCGGAAACGACACTCTACATCGCGACGGCGCTCGACCAGTTCGGCAACGGCATGGCCGGCACGATCTTCGTGGTCTACCTCTCTTTGCTGGTCGATCCGCGCTATCCGGGCGCGCAATATGCCTTTCTGTCCAGCTTCGGCTTCCTGCTGCCGCGCCTGCTCTCCGGATCCGGCGGAGCGATGGTCGAGCGGTTCGAGGCGGCCGGCTATGACGGCTTCGCTTTGTTCTTTATCCTGTCGGGCGTGCTCAGCCTCGCCGCCATCCTTTTCCTGCCCCTGATCGCCCGCGCCCGCCCCCGTCCGCGGGAGGATGAAGCGGCA
>Ga0190270_10000407_pt1 | contig 18556 bp, 13 predicted proteins | sample Popmic320T_FD_133748 | JGI IMG/M metagenome (GOLD analysis project Ga0190270, IMG submission 133748) | Populus adjacent soil microbial communities from riparian zone of Weber River, Utah, USA - 320 T | ecosystem: Environmental > Terrestrial > Soil > Riparian zone | place: USA: Utah | collected...
CGTCTGCCCTAAAGAATGAGAAGCGCTATTGTCCGAATTGACGAAAGCCGAGTCGAAGTTGAACTCATCGATCTGGTGAAATTCCGGCCTGAAGCTCTCGGATGGCATTTTCGGTACCCACACGATGGAATTTTTGATAAGGACAGGTGTATCGGGCGAAAGGGGTTTAGTTATCTATTGACGATTTAACTAAACCAAGCTTAGACTTCGCCCACATCATTGGCTTGCAGTAAATAAATTTCTTCACTGAGTGTCAGCGATAATGCAATAAGCCTGTCATGGCAGCTTTGCTTGGCCCACATTGAATCAATGACCGCTCAGCAAGGTATGATCATATCTCCACAAGTAGTCATACCGATGAGCCAAACCCTGTTGAAGGAGATCACTATGCGAAACATATGCTCCAAGCGAGCGCTGCCGGCAAAAGCTTTGGGCGCGCTGCTCGCCGTGCTTCTGACAGTGGGTATGGCGCCCAGCTTGACCAATGCGCAAGTCCTTTACGGATCACTCGTCGGCAACGTGACGGATCAGAACGGCGCGGTCGTCGCCGGGGCGACCGTAACCATCATTGACAAAGCCACAGGTCTGACGCGCGAAACCGTTTCGCGTGAAGACGGCGACTACTCCATCACCAACATCCTGCCAGGCGCTTACGAACTCAAAGTGACCAAACAGGGTTTTTCCTCTTTCTCCAAGACCGAGATGGTCATCACGGCCAATAGTGTCACCCGAGCGGACGTGCAGATGAAGATCGGCAACGTTGCGGACGTGGTCTCGGTGACTGCCGATGCGACGGCGCTCCAGACCGAAACCGCGACGGTCAAGAGCGAACTCAGCGGCAAGGAGATCAACGCGGTGCCACTCGCTCGCTTCCGCAACTACCAGAGCCTGCTCAACCTGGTTCCCGGCACGACGCCGGCTCTATTCCAGAACGCCAATACCGACACGCCGGCGCGCTCGCTGACCACGAACGTGAACGGCACGGCGCGCAACAACAACAATACTCGATTGGACGGCGCACAGAACGTCTTCATCTGGCTGCCCCACCATGCTGTCTACGTTGCGCCCTCTGAAACGATCCAGGAGGTCAACGTCTCGACTAACAACTTCGACGCTGAGCAGGGGTTGGCCGGCGGCGCGGCGATCAACGTGGTCACCAAATCGGGAACCAATGAATTCCACGGCTCCGGTTTCGTCCACCACGACAACCACATATTCCGGGCGAAGAATTATTTCCACCGCAACGACCTGGGCCGCAACACCCCAAAGTATCTCGACACCATCGCCGGCGCCACCCTGGGCGGGCCGATCAAGAAAGACAAGCTCTTCTTCTTCGGTGGCTATGAAGGCACCTTCGAGCGCATCACCCGTCAGAATACCTTCACGGTTCCGACGGCCGATCAGCGCGCCGGCAATTTCAGCGACTACCCCAACACTACGATCTTCGACCCGGCTTCCGGCGCAATTGACGGCGTGGGCCGCACGCAGTTCACCAACAACATCATCCCGACCAACCGGATTCACCCGATTTCCCAGAAGATTCAGGCGTTGATTCCGCTCCCGAATCTGCCCGGAGTGACCAATAATTTCTTCAACTCGGCGCCACAGATCCTCGACCGCCACAACCTCGACGGGAAGGTCAACTGGAACCGCACTGCGAAGCACCAGATCTGGGGCAAGTTTTCGAACATGCGGGCAAACGTCACCGGCAGTTTCTCCCTCGGTCAGGCTGGCGGCGTCTGTCTGTGCGAGGGCGGCAACGGCACGGGCGATACCAAAGTCTATTTGGCGACCGTGGGCCAGACCTATACCGTCAGTAGCACCTTCATCATTGACGGCGTTTTTGGTTTCACCCGGATGAACCATGTCACGCATGGTCCGGATTTTGGCCAGAATATCGGCTCGGAAGTGTTGGGCATTCCCGGAACTAACGGCCCGGACATCCGCCAGAGCGGTTTCCCGCAATTCAACATTGCGAACTACGCCGCCCTGGGCAACCAGGACAACTGGTCTCCAGTCACCCGCAACGATCAGAGTTTCACCGGCAACGTCAACGCCACCAAGATCCAGAAGAACCATGAAATCCGATTCGGTTTCGACCTGGTGCGTCACGAGTTGAATCACTGGCAGCCGGAGATTGGCGCTGGGCCGCGCGGGCGCTTCAATTTTGCCGCCGCTGTCACCTCGGCTCCTGGCGGAAGCGAAAATCAGTTCAATGCTTATGCCGGGTTCCTGTTGGGTTTGCCGTTATCAGCGGAAAAGAGCCTTCAATACGAGGAGATGACAGGTCGTGAATGGCAGATCGGTTTCTTCGTCCGCGACCGGTGGCAGGTGACGCGCAATCTAACGGCGACTCTCGGCTTGCGCTATGAGCTTTTCCCGCTGATGCACCGCGCTGATCGTGGCATCGAGCTTCTGAATCTGAACTCACCCGTCAGGCTGAACGCGGCCGGACAGCCCGATGGCACGATGGAAGTCCTGCTCGGCGGGCGCGGCGGCAATCCGAGTGACCTGGGGATCGAGACCAGTAAGAAGCTCTTCGCCCCGCGCATTGGCCTGGCATATCGTTTGGGAGAGAACACCGTGATCCGCAGCGGCTATGGATTGACTTACGATCCCATGCCGTTTGCGAGACCACTGCGTGGATTCTACCCGCTAACCATCGCGCAGACTTTCGTCAACCTGACTCCGGGGGCTCACCCGACGCGTACTCCGTTCCAGGCCCTCGACAAAGGCATCCCTGCTTTTACCGGGCCAGACCTCAGCACAGGCAATGTGCTGCTGCCCGGCACTGTCAATATGAGGTCGCCGTACGCCGACAAGATTCATCGCGGCTACATCCAGTCGTGGAATCTCTTTGTCGAGCGCAGGCTCCCCAGCGACTTCATCCTTAATGTCGGGTACGTAGGCACGCAAACGACTCACCAGCTTAATACCCTGAACATCAACGCCGCGCCGTCGCCCGGTCTTGGCCGGAACGGTCAGCCCTTATTCGCCAGGTTCGGGCGTTCGACCACCACCTTTCTGTGGGACGGCTTCACTAGCGCGAACTACCACGCTTTGCAGATGGCGCTCAATCGCCGCTTGACGCGAGGCTTGTTCGTTAAGGCGGCCTACACCTGGTCGAAGGCGATCAATATGGTGGACGACACCGGCACGGATGGGCTGCCGTTGTTTAATGCCCCTTCGCAAATAATCCGGAACCGAGCGCTGGCCGGTTATGACATTCCGCACAACATCCAGTTCGGCTTCGCCGCGGAGTTTCCTTTCGGCAAAGGCAAGAAGTGGGCGCAGGATGGCGTCGCCGGCGCGCTACTGGGCAACTGGCAGGTCAACGGAGTCCTGAGTCTTGTTTCGGGCCGTCCGTTTACTATCACCGCATCGGACACTTCGCTCAACGCTCCGGGCAACAGCCAGACTGCGGACCAGGTGAAGTCGAAGGTTGAGAAGTTCAGTGGGATCGGCACTACCGTTCCAGGCGTTCCCGACCAGCTTTATTTCGACAAGACGGCCTTCGCGAATGTCACCGCCGTCCGCTTCGGAACAACGGGACGCAACATCCTGCGCGGCCCCGGATTGGAGAATGTCGACCTCTCGCTGTTCCGGGTCTTCTCAGTCACCGAGCGGTTCAAGATAGAGTTCCGCGCGGAGTCGTTCAACTTCACAAACACTCCGCACTTCAACAACCCTAATGGCAGCGTGACCGCTTCCAACTTCATGGTGATCACCAGTACCAACGCGAACTTCCCTGAAAGGCAGTTCCGATTTGGAGTGCGATTGACTTATTAAATCCACTGTTATCTATCGGGTAGGAGGGGGCCTCGCGGCCCCCGTCCTCCCACACCACCGGACGTGCGGTTCCGCATCCGGCGGTTCACGTTGAAAATTGAAACTTTCGTTGTTGATTTAGCAGTGACACGAGTCCTGACCGGACAAAGAATGACTTAGGGAATGCTTCGTTCATATGCGACGCCCCAGCATTCCACCACGAGCCTCGCCCGTTGCCGGCGCTTTTCCAAGCCCGTAGTTTCTCCAGTCCGCGTTTGATCAGTTCTTTCGCTCGGGTTTTCGGCATCTTCCATCGGAGCCAGATCAGACAGCGCAGCTTGCGCCGTATCCGGTTCTGTTGCAAAGAATGGATGGGGACGCAAAAAACTCGGTCCCGACTCCTCGTTAGGCGGCAACCTTGAAGAGGCCCTCCACGAATCTCACTTGTCCGCGAATGTCGCCTTTCCCGATTCCTTCAACCTGTCCCTTCCGAATCAAGTTGTCGGGTAAGAGGATGATATTGCTACCACCTGTCCCTACCGAAAACCTGATCTGGCTTCAAAATGATTGTTAATAACGTTCGGTTAACGGTTAATACCCAACCCTGTTGCTAGTAAGGCAAGGGTTCGACTTTACGGCTGTAAACCTATGAAAATATAGAGTGACGAAGTTTTCGCTAGGGACAGCGTAGACGCGCTCAGCGGCGCGGTCAGCGAACCGGCGTGGAAAAACAAGCCTAGCTGGTACCTGGTCGCCACAGAGGACAAAATGATTCCTCCACCAGCCCAGCGCTTCATGTCTGAGCGTGCGGGGGCGACAGTCTCCGAAGTCGCTGGCAGTCATGCAATCTACGTGTCTCAGCCAAACGCGGTGGCCTCGCTTATCACACAGGCCGCCAAAGGAGCGAATGCTGCTAGCTGAGGCTTGCGGCGGGAGCTGTTTTCCAGCGTCATAGTTGACCTGGCGCGGCGATTATTCACTCCGCCTCCTTTTCTCAAAGCCGATGAACTTCCCGATGGCCGTGCAGATCGCCAGCAATCCGGCGCGCACGGCCATCGGGAAGATTTCCGCTTGGGGTCAATTACGCCGTATTTTGCTTCCATTGACAAGATAAATAGCGACTCTTTCATGCCAGTAGATTGCTTGATCGCCTCAGTCGCGAGCGACACGCCGATCTCCTTCGTCACGTCGAGCGTCCATTTGCCGGCTGATTTCAAAAACTCGACCAATTTACCGGTGTCCTTCACCTACGCCGCTCTTTTGGCCGCGCCGATGTCGACTACGGCAACGTCATCCTCCTCGGTGGTGGCTTCCCTCTTCAAAGCCTGGCGTAACACTTCGAGTTCGTTGTGTCCCTGCAGTGAGCCCTCAAAATAGACAAGCATATCCTTTTCATCATGTAAATATTTCCAGCGGACAAATCAATCGCGTCAACATTTCGACTCTTATCAGAATCTCAGTGCAGGCCGCCGGAAACCGTGATCCTCTCGCCGGTCACCCATTCCGCGTCATCAGAGGCCAGGAAAACTGCGACCCGCGCAATATCTTCCGGTTGGCCCAATCGACCAAGCGGTGTGTTCGACACCATCTGCTTTTCAAAATCGCTGCCAATGATCCCTGCCTGATGAACGCCTTCGGTTTCAACGCCGCCCGGCGCGATGGTGTTGACGCGTATTTTTCTGGGTCCCAACTCCATCGCGAGCGATCGCGTGAGCGAATCCACAGCGCTCTTGGTCGCCGCGTAAACCAATCCCATCGCCGGCGGGTTCGAACTCGCAACCGAGCTGATATTGATGACGCTACCTCCTTCCGGGCCGAACTGTTTTACCGATTCCTGAGTTGTCAGAATCGGTCCCAGGACATTCGTGTTAAACTCTCTATGAAACTCCTCTTCGGTAACATTCTCCAGCGGATCGAATTGATAAACGCCGGCGTTGTTCACCAGGATGTTGACTGAACCGAACGCCTTCTTCGTTTCCGTGAAAAGGCGCTTCACGTCAGCCGACTTCGACATATCGCCTTGAACAGCGATCGCTTTACCGCCTTCTCTGGTAATCTCTTGTACAACCCTATCGGCGCCCTCTTTACTGCTGGAGTAGTTCACCACGACAGAGGCGCCCTCCGCGGCCATACCCTTAGCGATCCCCGCGCCGATCCCTTTCGACGCGCCTGTAACGACTGCTACTTTACCTGCCAATTTGCCCATATCTCGATCCTCCAATCTTCAGGCCAACTTCGCGCGCTGAATCGTCATTACCTTTTGAGCGGTATTTATTTGTATTCACACACATCGTTTCTCCGCGCATATTCGAATCAGGGTCTGAAGCTGGTTTCTCACCACGATTCAGTTTTCTACATATTCACGACAACTCGTAAATCGCAAAGCTTGTGCCGAATCTCTTAAGCCTGAAGCGGTTTTCGGTTATTTAACAACAGCGGCTGACGTGAACTGTTAGTTCTGAAATTTGCGCGCATGAAAGCGGGGCGCGAATCGCATCGCTGGCCGAATACCGACAGCGTTGGCGCTCGTCTTTCCGTCTATTCCGATAATCTCTAGCTACGAACGTGGCAGATACCCGTGGGGAATTTGTGGACGCCCTGATCGAAGTCAAACGCCGCCGTGCCGCCGAAGACCCGGAGCTGTTCGCCGCATACCGGACGCTGGCGGCCGATGCCCAATCCGTCGTTGACCCTTCGTGGGAGGCAATGGTCCCGCCGGCCGTCGCGCAGATTATCAAAACGAGAGGACTCTTTCGGACGAAATCCGCTCCGGCGCAGACCGCCTGGCGCCCGACAACACACCGAACTCAGGAGGTCGTGCAATGAATCAGGTCGAGGCTCCCGACTGTAACTGGGAGGCGTTCTGCTCAAGTTGGATAAGAGAGTGTGAAGGCGTCGCGATGAAACGATAATCGCGTCGAGATGAAAGCAGGTTGCATCGGGCATCCTCGTCTTCCTTTCATTCGCGCAGCGCTTGATGGACAAAGGCGACCGCGATCGCCCCTTCGCCGACTGCCGAAGCCACGCGCTTGAGGCTGCCTCCGCGGACGTCGCCGACCGCGAACACCCCGGGCAGACTCGTTTCCAGGAGATACGGGGCCCGGGCGAGCGGCCAATGCGCCATGGCCAAATCGTCCTGCGACAGATCCGGCCCCGTTTTGATGAACCCTTTCGTGTCGAGCGCGACGCACCTGTCGAGCCAGCGGGTGTTCGGAATGGCGCCTGCCATAACGAAGACGTGGCCGATGTCGCGCGTCTCGACGTTCCCGGTTTGATTGTCCCGCCAGCAAACGCGCTCGAGATGATCATTCCCTTCAAGGGCGACGATTTCTGTGTGAAGCCTTAAGACGACGGCCGGACTCTGTTCGATGCGGCGAATTAGGTAGCGCGACATAGTCTCAGCCAATCCGTCCGATCGGACGAGCAGGTGCACGCGTCTGGCGGTCTGGGCGAGAAACACTGCTGCTTGGCCCGCCGAGTTGCCTCCTCCTACCACAATCACTTCCTCATCACGGCACAGTTGCGCCTCAATGAATGTCGCGGCGTAATAGACACCCGCGCTTTCGAATTTCGACAAGTTATCGAGCGACGGTCTCCGATATTCGGCGCCGGTCGCGATGATGATCGTGCGCGCCGGCACACGCGACCCGTCGTCCATCTCAATAGCGTATGGCTTCCGGTCGCACACAAGCTGTTTGGCGCCTTTCGCGATGATCAGTTGCGCCCCGAACTTTTGCGCCTGCATGTAAGCGCGCCCCGCGAGTTCTTGACCCGAGATGCCCGTGGGAAAGCCGAGGTAGTTCTCGATCTTGGAGCTCGAACCGGCCTGCCCCCCCGGCGCGTTCGATTCCAACGTCAGAACATCAAGTCCTTCAGACGCGCCGTACACAGCCGCCGCAAGGCCCGCAGGTCCGGCGCCGACGATAACCAGGTCGCGGATCTGTGTCTGGTCAACCGCCTCGTTGAAGCCAAGACAATCGGCGAGTTGCTGATTGGTCGGGCTGTGAAGTACGACCTTGCCGAAACAGATCACAACAGGCACGTCAGCCGCGGTGACTTGGAAATGATCCAGCAACTCCTGCACGTCGGCGTCGCGGTCAAGGTCAATGGACGAATACGGGTGTCCGTTACGGGTCAGGAACTCCTTGACGCGAAGTGTCCCCGCACAATGGCTTGACCCGATGACCGCAACATCTCCTAGTCCATGAGCGATCAACTCCACTCGGCGGAGGATGAAGGCTCGCATGAGAATATCGCTCAACTCGCTGTCGGTTTGCACGAGAGCCAGCAAATGTTCGCGATCAACTTCAATCACTTCGCCCGCCTCGCCAGCCCGTATCTGCGCAAGCCCGCGGCGCCCCGTAAGAAGTGTTAATTCGCCGGTAAACATACCCGGACCATAGATGGCTATAAGCTCTTCTGTTGCGCCTAATAGCCGTATAATCTCGATTTGACCTGCGGTGACGACGAAGAACCGGGCAGTGCGCGTACCGGCTTCGACCAGCACCTCACCGCGCTGCACGCGCCGCGCGCGACCATACGCCGCGATCCGCGCGATCTGGGCCTCCGTCAGTGTCGGGACTATCTTGTCGGGCGACGCCTTGGCCGATTGGATTATTGGAGTTTTATCGGTCATAGTCCTGAGCGTATCCCCTTCGCTCCCTGCTGAATACTTTTCGGCCCATGTTTCCTTAGACTGCAGGGCGTCCCAAAGAATCGCTTCTAAGGCTGAATCGTTACCTACTCTATAATTTAAGGATACTTGAGCCGACGTTTCAATGGGTCATCGACCCGACGTCGCGCCGCTCTGTCTCTTTGATAAATAGCGCCAGCGGGGCGCACAGAATGCAGGCAAGATACTCAGGGCAAACATCACCACGCTGCGTCACAAGCCGAAGCCTTATCGATCTCGATCTCCTTGATACTGTCAGTGACGTTCGGCCAAGTTGTATGTATTTCATCGTCTATCCCCTTTCTTTGCCCAGTCGGGGCAACAACCCCCACAAGCTCTCACTGGTTTTGGCCCCTTACCTACGCTGAACGGAAAATGTTCAAATCATTCTACGGCCGCGACGCGCTCGCCATCCGTTCGTCCCTGTACGGATGAAGGCATAATTCTTGTGCGGAGTAATTCCATGGCCAGAATCAAGGGCATGTTGCGCCAGTATGACGAATTCAAACGAATATGTGCGGCCACGTACCGACACATTCGGATACATGTCCTGTCTGGGCGGGGCGACGATGGACAACGAGGAGAATTACCTGATCAAGAAATTTTATCGTGTCATCACACTGGCGCTTCTAGACATCTTCAAACGGATGGATCAGGCGCCCCAAATCGCGCTGACTGAACCGCCGGCGGTTGAACAACGGGCGGAATTGCTGAAGATTTATGGTGTGAACCCATTGTTTGATTAAAACCGCGAAAATTGAGGGATGCCCAACCCGTAGGCATACTGCTTGCCTGCTTGTCTCATTATGTCTATGTCCACGTTATGTTTATGTCCACATTCGCGAGACGGAGATGATCGGATAGGCAATTAAAGCGGCGCAGCAAGTGTGCGAGCCGAATGGGATCTATGTATGGGGTGGGACAAGATAAAAATGGCGCTATTTCGCCGTTGGACGAAGAACCATTCGGTAGAGGCAGGTGAGGCTACTGTAGAAGTTCTTCGTGCGAATTCCGAGTTAACCGTCGCCGTCGCCGGGCGCGTGACTATAGATTCATCGCCGCATCTCCGGTCTGTGCTGCTCGATCTGCTCCGTCGAGACGCAACTCCAGCCCTTGTCATCGACCTGTCCAGAGTCTCCTATTTAGACACCTCAGGCATTGCAACGCTCATTGAGGTTTCGAAGATCGCTCACGAACATTCGGCGCCGCTGCGCCTGGTGGGAATAAGTGGCGAACTCAAGACGATTACGGAGCTCACCGGACTGGATCGGGTTTTTAGAGCTTTGGGATCGGAGGTGAAGTTCAGTTGACGTACCTGGAGCAAGTCAGGCGATCTGTCATCCACCGGGCAGAGGATGTCGGCGCGTTGACGATGCAGTTATGGGTGGCGTTATGGAAGATTCCGCGCATATTACCGGTGGTGGGGAAAAGGAGGCGTTGGCTGGCCGCCGTGGAACAGATGCTCGCCATCGGAGTGAGCGCGCTGCCAATGGCGGGCCTCATGTCGCTTTGCATCGGCTTCGTGCTCGCGCTCCAGTCCGGCGCAGAATTGCGCCGGTTCGGCGCTTTAGAGTATGTCGTCGATCTGCTCGCGATCAGCTTCACTCGCGAGATGGGCGCGCTCATTACCGCCCTTGCGGTCAGCGGCCGATCCGCTTCAGCTATATCGGCAGAGGTCGGCACGATGGTCGTGACCGAGGAGATGGACGCCCTGCGCGTGATGGGGCTCGACCCCGTGGAGTTCACGCTTGCGCCGAAGTATCTGGGCTCTTTGATCACCGTGCCATGTCTCACGGCGCTATGCACGTTTTGCGGCATTTTCGCCGGGTATCTCTTCCTGGCGTTCAGCATAGACATGAGCTTTCGGGTTTACTTTCAGAAGGTCTTCGAGTCGATTCTGTTGCGCGACGTCTGGCTGACAATTGTCAAGAGCCTGGTTTTCGCAACCATTATCGTCCAGGTGGGCTATATGCAGGGCCTGCGAGTCCGCGGCGGGCCGGAAGCCGTTGGGAGCGCCACGACCGCCGCAGTGGTGAAGTCCACCTTCCTTGTGATCGTCGCGGACCTGGTCGCCACATCGCTTTTCTACCTGATGGGATGGAGCGCCGCAGGATGACAAACGCCAAGCCAAATGTCGCTGATGCTGTGATCTCGATACGCGGTCTATCCGTGTCGTTAGGCGCGAAGAGCGTGTTGGACGGCGTTGACCTGGACGTCTACCGTGGCGAGATCCTGGTCTTGCTCGGAGGCAGCGGGTCCGGAAAGACCACCTTGCTAAAACAGGCGCTTGGGCTAGCGAAACCCACTAGTGGGAGCATCCGAATCAACGGTGTGGAGATCACGTCGTGCTCGGCATCCGAGATGGTGGCTGTCCGCCGCCGCATCGGGGTCGCGTTCCAGGAATCGGCGCTCTTCAATTCCTTGACGGTCGAGGAAAACGTTGCGTTGCCGTTGCAAGAGCTGACACGGCTCGCCGATTCCATCATCGAGCTGATGGTCTGGATGAAGCTCCAGGCGGTGGGGCTGGTCAGCGCGGCCAAGCTTTATCCGCGTGAGCTTTCCGGAGGCATGAGGAAACGGGCGGCCATTGCCCGAGCCATCGCCATGGACCCGGACATCCTGATCTTTGACGAGCCTTCGGCTGGACTCGACCCGATAGTCGCGGCGGGCCTGGATGAGCTGATTCTGTTCCTGAAACGCGCCTTTGGCATGACGATTCTCGTGGTAACCCACGAGCTAGAGAGCGCATTCCATATCGCCGACCGGCTGGCAATGCTCTATCAGGGCCGCCTGATTGCGGTCGATTCGAAGGAGCAATTCCTGGCCAATAAGCATCCACGGATCCGCCAGTTCCTCGACCGTCAACCGGACTCCGTCCCCGGAGAGGCCGCCGAGGCATTTATCGCCGCTCTCGCGGAAGAGGGCAAACATGAAAACTGAGGCGAAGGTCGGCGCGTTCGTCATCGTCAGCCTGCTGACGCTTGGTGTTACAACATATTTCGTCCGCACTACGCAATCCGTGCGAGGGCAAGTTCCCTACAAAACCTACCTGCGTTACGCTGGCGGCCTCGCCCCCGGCGCCGCCGTGCTATTCGGCGGTATCAAGGTAGGCCAGGTCACTGCCGTGCAGCCCGGGCTCGAAGATCCTACCCGGATCGAGATCGCATTCAACGTAAAGACCGGCACTCCAATCAACCAGAATTCGACGGCGCGGGTGGGATCGGTGAGCCTTATGAGCAGCCCGGTGCTCTTGATTTCGACAGGTAGCAACGACGCCCGCCGCCTTAGCGCCGGCGAGGCGGTGGCCTCCCAGGAATCCATGGGCATGGATGAGCTTACGCAGCGCGTTGCGACGGTTGCCGATTCGGCGAATAGCCTGGTGACAGAACTCCGGGGAGAGGTCCCGGCGCTGACCGGCGAGGCGAGGAAATTTATCGCGAACTTGAATGAGATCAGCGGCCCGCGCAACCGGGAGCGCATCGATGAAATCCTCACACAACTCCATGGAGAGGTCCCGGCGCTGACCGGCGAGGCGAGGAAATTTATCGCGAACTTGAATGAGATCAGCGGCCCGCGCAACCGGGAGCGCATTGAACAGATCCTTGCGGAAGTCAACACGCTGCTGAATCGAGAGTCGCCCAAGATCGCGCAAATAACGGAGCGGATTTCCTTGCTGGCGCAACATGCGGACTCCGTCGTGGTTTCAGCCGGCCCGGTCGTCCAAAACCTCGACCGCACGGTGACGAATGCGAACAAGACCATTGATGCGATTGGTGGCCCGCTCACGAAAGAACTCGCTGAATTGGAATGCGCGATACAGGAAGCCCGCGCGCTGCTGGCCAACATGCAAAATTTAGTGCAGGCCAACGAGGGAGACATCAGCGAGACGATGCAGAACCTGCGGTCCGCTTCGGAGAATGCCCGCGCGCTGAGCGAGTTACTCAGGCAACGCCCGTGGAATCTCCTTCTCCCCCAGCAGCCCCCAGATCGGAAGGTACCCAAGTGAAGAACAGAAGCCAATTACATAATTCATTAGCAGTCGCATTTCTGGGATCGCTAATGCTTGTGGGCTGCGGGAAGGTTCGTTATCCCAAAAGCTATACCCTGAACATCCCGAAGTCGCCTCCCCGAACGTCGCCGCCGCCTGTAGTGTTGGGGCCGCTCGCTATCCGCGAATTTCGCTGCCCGGAGTACCTCTGCGAAGGCCGCATCGTGTACCGTCCAAGTCCCCAGGAAGTCGGGTTCTACGAATACCATCGTTGGGCGATGAGCCCGCGCAAGGCGATCAGCCAGCTCATCGCGGATAGTCTTCGGTCACAGTCGCTTTTCGTAAGCGTTGTGTTTAACGAGGCCGGTGTCGGGACGGCATACGTGCTGAGCGGCAATATAGAGCGGTTTGAAGAGGTGGACGAAGGGCGAGACGTCCGCGCCGTCTGCAGCATCTCTGCGCAATTGATTGATGCTCGAACCATATCAGTCGTTTGGAGTCACACCGCATCGGCGACAGTTCCGGTGGTGAAACGTGATGTGGCAGGCGTCGTGAGTAGCCTCTCGGCAGCGGCCCGGATTACGGTCGATCGTCTGGTTGAATCCCTGGAAAAGGAACTGGCGTCCGCGCGCACACGTTGAGCTATTATAGGTTCATGGCTATTGATAGAGGGCCAGGCAGGGCGTGAATGCGAGACCTCATCATCAGAGAATGGGCTCTTCATCGCAAAGATTGAATTTTCGGTACGGACAACACCGAGAACGTTATCTTGCCGACGCGGGTCGGGGAGCGGCATCGCCGGGAAGATCTCCCATGGACCAGCGTATCATGTCCACCCACATCTTCTGGATGTCGGGCCGTCCCCAGACCTCCTCACGATGCCCAAGGCCATTGTAGAGAACACGCCCTTTGCCGTACTCGCGGGCCCAGATGACCGCGAAGTCCTTGTCCTGACGATGGACGCCTTGCCTGGACAGATCGACCTTGTCGGCATCGAGACGCAGCAGTACGCGCAGGTTGGCGCGCGAGAAGTCCTTGATTTGGTATATTTCGTCGTGGAGCGTGAAGTTCTGGGACAGGTGTGTCATGCCGGGGAAGTTCGGATCCTCTACGACCAGCGGCGCCTGGAATTCTCCCCAGGGGTGGCCATCGAAGTAGCCGCCGAGCATCTTGCCGTACTCTGGCCAGGACGTGAACGTGATGGCGGCGCTATGGATGCCGATGAAACCTTTGCCGTCATCGCGGACGAATGACAACAGGTCAGCCTTCTGCGAGTCATCCATGTCCAGGTCGCCGTCGGTGAAAAAAGCCACGGCATCGAAGGCATCGAGGTTCTTAGCGCCCCACTTCAGCGGCTTTTTAGTAATGGCGGCGCAGTCGGTCCGAAAAAAAGTGTCCCAGTACTTCGAGCTTCGCCCGAGGTTGTAGAGGGTGACCATCGCGGTGGAGATCGAGTCGTGCTGATAGCCTTTGCTTTGGCCAATGACCAGGAGCCGCCGCTTCTTCTCTTCCCTCACCCCGCCATCTTTACCAACAGTTGTGGCGGTTGGGGGAGAAGATAGAGTGAGGGGATTCGCCACGGCCAAGCTGGCGGCTATCACCACGAGGCATCGAAACAGTCTCATGCCGGACTCCCGAAAGTCGTGCCGAAAGTCGTAGGTGACGCGCTGAGGGGGTCGCGGCTATCCGCCGACGCGATCAAGTCCCGCATGAACTCAGCCGCCAGTTGGGCCTGCTGATGGGCATAGCCGATGTCAACCGTCTGGCCATCCACAACGGGCAAATTGTGACACAGCTCGTAGCTCATATAACCCCCATATCCAATGACCTGCATGGCGCGGACAAAATCGCCGTAGTACTGGTTAGTATCTCCTCGCACCTTTCCGTCGAACACATCAAACCCGCGGATCGCTCCGTCCGGGAGGCGCTCGAATTCGCCGCCGAAGTGCGACAGCGCTTGCAACGGGCCGACGTCTCGCGCCGCCTGGTAAATGGCGTCCGTGCTTCGGTCAGGCATGAGGGGAGCATCGAGGCAGGCCTTCAGAGAGGGCGAGTCCACCTCGCGGACCATGCGCAGCATATCCTGGTGGTCGTGGATGACGGGCCGGTGATTCTGCAGGGCTAGCGTGACGCCGGCGTCCTCGGCGTAGCGCGCGCACTCGACCAGCGCCTCGCGGCACCAGCTCCAGATTTCCTCGGGCGGGAACGGCTCGTGGACGACCGTCCAGAGGCGCTTGGCAATGTCGTAGCTGGCCAGTTGCGGATGTCGCGTGACTCCCCACCAAGCCAGGAAGACCCGCAGCGTTGGCGCCCCCAGATCGGCCGTCATGCGGATCAGGTCGCGCACACAGCAGATCTGGGCTTCGCGGACCTCGGGCACGGGGTTGCTGAAGTCGTTGTTGGCCGCCACCGCGAAGATATCGATCCCTTCGCCGTCGGCGATGGAACGTAGTTCGCGGCACCGCGGCGTCGGCCAATCGAGCGGATTGCCGTGCGGCCGCTTGCCGTCGATCTCGATCCCGTCATAGCCGTATTGCTTCGCCCGGGTGATCATCGCAGGAAGCGGCAGAGCCTCCCCGCGGTACCAGAGTCCCAGGTAGGTGATGCTATAGAGTCCCAGTTTCATCGCAATTCCTCGTTTGAGGCGCCCGGAGAACAGACCCGGCCGCGCTCGTGATTGTCACTTGAGCCGTCCGGCCGCCCAGAGGATGGCGTTATGGACCATCGTCCGGTACTCCGGATTGCTAAAGATGGCGGGACCGTGTCCCAGTTGGATGGCGACCACCCGGGATGTGGCGCACGGGCCGATCCACGCCAGCAGACGGTCGCTGTTGGGGTTGTCCGTAATCAACAGCGGCCGGACCCGGGGAGAGATCCACATGTACTTGTAGGTTTCGTCCAGCGCCTGGAAAGGCTCAAGCGCCGCTGTAATCGGGTGCTTCCCTTCCGGGACGACGAAGATCTGCTGGTCTCCCTTGTAGCTGGATGATGGATTGACGCCCTCCTTTTGCAGTCGATAGCTGCCGCCGACCACATCCTCGTACCACCAGGGCCACTTTTGGTAGTTCAACAGGGCATGGTGTAGGACGACGACGCCTTTGCCGCCCTCCACGAAATCGCGGAGGTTCTTCCTATTGGCCTCGTTCAGGTCGCGTGAGAAATCGTACAAGATCAGCACGTCGTACTTGCCGCGCAGGTCACTCTGAAAAGCCGTGGCGCTGTCCGACACCGGTAATCGTCCCAGGTCCTTGTAGCCGTCGAAGAGTGAGTAAAACGAAGTCTCGTGTTCGTGTCCGCCGGTGATGAGCAGTGCGCGTACGTTATCTTCGGGTCGCGGTGGGTCGCGGTCTGGCAGCTCTTTGAGATAGACATTCTTGAACTGGATCAGGCTGGGCGGACCGCTCCAGACGCCCTCCTTGTTCTTTCCGCCATGATGCTGGAAGGCGAGGCGTCCGCGATCGGGAAGATCGGGAATTGAGGTCCCGGGAATGACCGTCTTTCCGTTCAGCACAACCTTGACCGTTTTCCCCTGGACGGTGATCTCGAAATGGTTCCATTCGCCGACCGGCCGGTCGGCCTTGGTGCGTGGCGTAACGGCCGCACGAAGATCGGGCGCTGTCTTCGGGTCGGCGCCGATGCCATATAATTCGCCCGAGCCGATAGGCCAACACCAGATGTTGACCTGTAACCTTCCATCGCCGCGCAGGAAGATGCCGGAATCCGCGTCCGGTAGCGCCATCCGCATCTCCCTGCCATGAATGTCGCGCGCATGGGCGCCGTCCGGTAGGATGTAGGGGACATTCTTGTTGAGGAAGGGCGTTTCTTTAAGCCGCCAATCCACGTGCAAGATGAAATCGCCATACTCGCGGTCGCTCCAAAGCGACTTGTCCCCCTGAGCTTCGCTTTGGGCATCGTAGTCGATGACCCCATCGACCTGCCAGTGTCCGTTATCGCCGGCTGGCGCTTTCCAACCAAGAAGGTCCTTCCCATTGAAGAGCGAGACAAATCCCTCGGGCGGCGTATTGTCTGTCGCCCATACTGGGAGGCCAAGCAGTAACCCCACGAGGGAAAGTAGGACGGCGCGGCGCGCTATCATGATTAACCTCCGATAGTAGTGCCCCGAAAACGTGCTTGCCGAAGCATGACTGTCATCATGTACATGGCCGGACTATCGCATTCGTGTGTTGTGAACACGGCGTCGCAGCCCAGCTTGTGTGAGCGGATGACGCGCAATCTGCAGCTTCGCGGGCTCGGCGCTTGAACACAGGAGGCCTATTTGCGGGCCGTGCGGCAACTGGCGGCATTCTACCGTCCGACGCCCAATCAATTCAATGAAGAACAACTGTGCGAGTATTTTCTGCGCCTCAAGAATCACAGTACGTACTCAAAATCCGTTCGCTGTCCGTTCAGCAGGAGCAATGGAGGTGTCTTCGTTACGCCGAGCGCGTCGCGACCGCCGTTCTGCCCCTGACCCCAGACCTCGGCAAGCTCCCGCTGTGAAACAGGACATAGGATTCTGACAGCGCGTCCCAGTACACCTGGCCGACATAGTGAACGTGACTGCCATCCACCAGTAACATGCGCTCGACGGCATCTTTTCCCTTGCCGATTGATCAAGCTCACGGTGTGGCCAGCACTTCTAACGTGTAATAGGAAGGACTTAAACAGAGTTGAAACTTTTACTTACATGGTTGGTAACGCCAAAGACCAATTACGCGTAATCGCCTGCTCGGCTTTTTTACTTCTTGAGCGTCGGCTTCCATCGCTCGTCATCGGCCTCGGCGGTTTATGTGAAAGGATCGTTAGCTCAGGCATTCTTTTTGTAAATTGACATCAAAGAGATTTTTGCATCGACTGCTTTGAAACTCGATGTTTGGCAAACGCTTTCACTTCCGGCAATTTCCGCACAACCTCCACAAAATTTGCCAGTAACGGGGAAACGTTGTTTTTCCGCCAGGCGAGAGACAATAGGAATGGAAGAATCAAATCTGTTACGGGTGAAATAATCACACCTTTGGGGCATCGCCAGCGCGCATTGTCAGTGACGAATGCGACCCCGACCCCATGTAACACTAGGCTCAGGATGGTCGCTTCATTCACCCCTTCCTGAACAATGTTCGGAGACTTCAAGCCTCCGCGAAAACATTCCTGCATCAGGTGGTCATAGTAGGCAGGGCTTTCCCGCCTTGGAAACCAAACAAAAGGCGTGTCGCCGATATCACGCAGTCGGAGTTTTTTTAATTTGGTTAGAGGGTGCCCCTCGGGGGCCGCTAACACCAGGTTGTGAAGCGAGACCGAGAGGTGATCAAAATCGGGATCTGTCTTCTGCAGGTTAAACACAAAGCCCGCATCCAGCCGGCCAGCGCGAACAGCCTCTACTTGTTCCATCGTGCTTAATGGATTGAGTTGCAATTCCGCGTCCGGTTGGCATTGGCGAAATTGCCGGAATGATTCTGGAACCACGCCATGCCAGGATGTGTTCTCAGTGAACCCCACTCGCAATGTGCCGGACTGGCCGCGCGCTACACGCCCGGCGCGCAGCGTCGCCTCATTCACTTGCTGAAGAATGCGTCGGGCATCTTCCAGGAATGACTTCCCCGCCGCGCTTATTTTCACTCCGCGCGGAAGGCGCTCGAATAGTTTAAAACCGATCTCGTCCTCCAAATCTTGAATCTGTCGGGAGAGTGCGGGTTGAGCCAGATGGAGCCGGTCGGCCGCACGTCCGAAATGCTGCTCCTCTCCCACTGCTACAAAATATCGCAAATGTCGCAATTCCATACCGATACTTTACAGGTATTAGTTTAATAGTAAAGATGTTTTGGAAGTACTAGAAATAATTTGGCATAGTGCCGCTATGAAATACGGCAAGAAAACGAAGAAGAAAAGAAAGAGGAAAGCTGGCAAACGTATGCGGAAGGCGCCCGAGCAAACGCGCATCCCTTTGCCGGCGCCGCCGTTGCCTACAGCTTGGGAACGTTAACGGACAACGCAGATTTAGACGGCAATTAAACAAGGAGAAAAATATGAAATACAGACTACTCGGAAATTCGGGCCTGCGCGTATCGGAAGCTGCACTTGGCACAATGACCTTCGGCGATGGTTGGGGCTGGGGCGCCGCAAAGGACGAG
>Ga0190270_10000408_pt1 | contig 18536 bp, 13 predicted proteins | sample Popmic320T_FD_133748 | JGI IMG/M metagenome (GOLD analysis project Ga0190270, IMG submission 133748) | Populus adjacent soil microbial communities from riparian zone of Weber River, Utah, USA - 320 T | ecosystem: Environmental > Terrestrial > Soil > Riparian zone | place: USA: Utah | collected...
GCTTCATCCTTCTCCAATCTCAATCTTACGCGCTGGCCCAGTTGAAAAAAGAAATTGCGAATTAAGGGGGGTTCGTTTTCTGATGGCTCAAAAAACCGGCTTAGTCCTTCAGGAATGTTGGAACCTGTTGAAATCACTCCTAGACCGTGTTCATGTGTGAACTCAAAATGCGGATACATCCGCTTAAGTTCATCCCACAGTTTCCAAACACCGAAACCAGGATCTCTGACATTCGTGTCATGGAAGAGGACGACTCCCCGGTCGCTCATCTTGGGGAGCCATTTCTCAAAATCATTCTTGACGGCCTCGTATGAGTGATAGCCGTCGATGTGCAGCAGATCAATGGTCCCGTCTTCGAATTGAGATACCGCTTCGTCGAATGTGCTTTTGATCAAACAAGAGAAATTCTCGTAGAGGGGATCATGATGCGCCTTAAGATCCGCGAGAATTTCAGGACCATAGGGGCCGCTGTTAGCGTCCCCTTGCCATGTATCTACACCGTAGCAGCTCGTCTCCAGATTCAACTCTTTGACCGTCTGACAGAAGGCGCAATAGGAGACGCCACTATAGACGCCGAGTTCGACGATCGTTCGCGGACGCAAGGCATCGACGACGAACATCGCAAATGGAACATGCGCGGCCCACGCGGTGGAAGCGAGGCGTAAAGGCCAACTTAAACAAATCGGATGATCTAACAAGTTGAGCATGATAAGAGCTGCGAGTTAAAGGCCATGCCCTTGAGATACGATGCAAGGTCGCCGGAGTGTACCATGCCAAATATCCCCCGCAGAAGTGCCCATGTCCTCAAGTTCCTATACCAAGTCAATCGACGTTTCTTGGTTCAGCTTCTGACTGCCTTGGGGCTTGAAACTGGGTTTACTGACACAGCGTGGGCATTGTACTGGGTAATGCAGGCATGAAGCTCGACATATGCGATCCAAATGCGCGGTACATAACAAAGTCCGGGGCTAACCGATTATGGATGACGTCCTGGAAGTTGGAGATCTGATTATTGATCACGCCGTTATTCCGGTGCGTAATCTTTATTCAGCCGCTGAGAACCGCAGAGATGTAACCCGGATAGCCGACGTTGCTGCGTTCCCAGCAGAAGTTCCCTGGGGCCTTTAAGATTCCAGAGAATCACTGTTGGCAGAAGTAATAAGCTAGCTGGATATGAAGCCTCGCTCAACCAGGTACGCGACTATCCGGCGTGCGTTTTCTTCTGCGGTCCGTTCAACCGTATCAAGTGCAAGCTCGGGATTGACGGGCGCTTCGTAAGGATCATCGATACCCGTGAAGTTTTTAATCTCGCCTTTCCTCGCCTGAGCGTACATGCCCTTTATGTCTCGCTGCTCGCATATAGCAAGAGGTGTGTCGACAAAGACTTCGATGAAGCGCTCGTCTTCCATCATGTTTCGTACATCATTGCGGGTTGTGCGGTACGGGCTTACGGCTGCGCATATCGTCACTCCCCCATGACGGACAATCTCGGAAGCCACAAATCCGATGCGTCTAATATTTGTGTCGCGATCTTCTTTGCTGAATCCAAGTCCTTTGGAAAGGTGACTGCGCACGACATCACCATCAAGCAAAGTTACCTGCCGGCCGTGTTCCAATAACAACCCTGTCAGTATTTCGGCTGTGGTTGATTTGCCGGATGCGCTTAGTCCCGTAAACCATATGCAAACACCCTGACGATCGCGAGCTGGATAGGCTTGTCTCAGGATGTTGGCAACCTCGGACCGGGTGAACCACTCAGGCAAAGCTCGGCCCTGATTCAAATATTCTTCTCGAACCTGGGTGCCGGAAAGCGTCATACCGTCCGTAGCTTTTGAAGCTTCCTCATAGCGATCGTCTCTAGCAAGATAGACCAGCTCCTCGAATGGCACTACTTTGACGCCAAGCTCCGGGCTGAATTGTTCTACGAGATGTTGGGCATCGTAGGGCCCGTAGAAAGGACGATTCTGGGAGTCGGTGCCGGGGCTGGCGTGGTCTCGTCCGACGATGAGGTGGTTAGCGCCGTAGTTGCGCCGAATGAGCGCGTGCCACAAAGCTTCCCTCGGCCCTGCCAATCGCATTGCCAGCGGTAACAGTGATAGCAGGATTCGCTCCCGATCATAATAACGTTCGGCGAGCACTTTATAACTTCGAACGCGAGTGTAATGGTCGATGTCGCCCGGCTTCGTCATGCCAACCACGGGATGGAGCAGCAGCACTCCGTCCACCTGCTCCATCGCGCGTTTAGTTAACTCTTCATGAGCGCGATGCAATGGGTTTCGCGTTTGAAAGGCCACGACATTTGGCCGTCCAAGAACTGCCAGTCTCTCACGCACATCTACCGGCGTAAGACGCAAATCCTGAAAGTCGTAATAACGCGGAAGTTGAAGCACACGGAGACGCCCGGAGACGTTGAGCTTGCCCCAACGTTGCATCTCCGCGATCAGGGGGTGTCTGGGATCCTGCGTACCAAACACCTTTCGACCGACCTCCTCCAAATTCCAGTTGTATATCGTTTCAACCGTTAAGATCGCGAGCAATTCATTCCGAGCATTGCGGAGTGTGACATCACTATCGAGTCGGAGCTCCGGCACAGCATCTACTGGGAGCGTCACTGGGATCGGAAAGAGATGTCCGCTTTGCAACCGCATCTCGTCGAGGATTCGGGCATGGTCCTCTTCGCCAACGAACCGGTCCAGAGGAGAAAATGCTCCGGTAGCCAGCAATTGAAGATCGCAAACGGACCGTTCAGAAATGTGCAGTGACGGCAGCCGATTAGCGTAGGATTTGAGTTCGTCGAGCTGTTCAGCCGGGATGGTGAGGTCAACCAAAACACCGCCACAGGGTGGAACAAGAAGGAAATCTTTCATGAGGTTTGCTGATGCAATTTCATTATTCAAGCTCAAATACAATCAAATACAGAACTCAGCGCGGTAGCGCGGGACTCCTGAGGCAACTCTCGCTGGATGTTTGTCCCTGAGCGCTGTCGCGCACCACTACGCTTCTGGTCAGTAGACACCGGCATGCCGGTGATCGTTATTTGACGGGTGACGACCCATTCGCATCCGGATCTTTCTGCGGCGCTGGTTTGCACAGTTGTTCCCATTCCTGCCTGCGCTCCTGGGCAAGTGTTTGCTCCCTCGGGGTGGCGGCGACTGATTCAGCCAAGGCGAGTTCTTCTCCAGCGCGAACGCACTTTTTGGTGGCCGTGTGAATCTGACTGGCCCACAGGTTTCCAAAAAAGTCGCTTGGTGCTCTGCTAAGAACCTCTGATATAAAAAATTCCGCTTCATCAAACCTCTTCTGGTGCATGAGAATGACCGCGAGCCGATCATGAAGGGACCTTTTGATCTCCGGCGTAGGATTCAATCCCAGGGCCCGCTTGTAATACTCCGCGGCCTTATCCAGATCGGTCTCCTGATACGTATTTCCCAGGTTCATTGCGGCTCGGGGAGAGTTTGGAACTGCTTTATAGTTAGCTGCCCATAAGGTGCGCTCATTTTTCCAGGTCCGGTTGTGCATCACGGTCATAACCGCAAGAATCACTATCCCCACTCCAGCGACTCCATAGGCAACTTTGCCGGCGACCCGGCTGAAGCGATTTATTCGTCGCACCAGGAGAGCTACGAACAACCCAAAGCTCATCAGCGGCAAGTATAAATAGTGATCCGCTAACAACTCGTGATGGGGAATGATTTGGCTAACTGGCAGGAGTATTACGAAATACGAAAAAATCGCGAAAGCCATCAATTTATCGCGATTCAGCAACAGGAATCCACAGACTAATACCCCGGCAACGACCACCAACGATATCGCGAAGCTCCAATCAAATATTGTCTGCGAGGGTTCAAAGGCTCCCAGGTACTGCGCGATTGGGGTGGGAAACACAAGTTGCTTTAAAAACCACGCGTGAACCCGTGTGACTGTCAAAAAATTGTTGAGCAAACTCCCGCCCCAGTAATCGATCTCTCCCCAACGTGCCTTGCGAGACGCTTGTTTGACAAATACCCAGTAGACAGTGAAGAGCAGTCCGCCGAAAAAAAGTAAGAGCCAAAACCACTTATCTCTTGTGAATGTCCTCCAGGCGGTCGTCGTCACCTGTCGCCACCACGATGGCCCTTGCTCCCAAGCCTCACAGTACTGCCAGACAAAAATGACAATAGGTAAGCTTGCCGCCATTTCTTTTGAGATGAGGCTGAGGCCCCAGAGTATAAGAAACAATGCGAAGTATGCCGCCGCCCGTACTGATTTCCGGCTGCGGTAATAGCTAATGTAAGTATGGAACGCCAGCAGATAGAAGAAGCTGAAAAGAAGATCGCGCCGTCCGGAGATATAGGTGACGGCATCGGTCTGCATCGGATGAACCGCAAAAATAAGTGCGGCGAAAATGGCTGAGACGACATCGTTACTAAGCCTGCGGATCAAAGTAAAGACCAGCAGAACATTCGCGCTGTGGACGATGATATTTGTGAGATGAAAACCAAATGGACCCTCACCCCAGATCCTTAGATCCAATGCATAGCTCAGATCGCGCAAGGGACGGTAGGTACCCAGTATGATCGACAGGTCGACGTTTCGTATGAACTTGTTATGAACTACCAGGTAAATGTCATCAAAGACAAAATCATTTCCCAGCGAATTCGCGAAGCAAAGAAATACGACAACAATCAGACCAAGGAACACAAGCGGTTGCATTTCCGACGATTGGAGTGAAACCACGGGCCCGCTTTTTTTTGATTGAGTCCCGGTTCGTTTGGCGACTTTACCCTTGGGCGTGCGAGAAGATTTCATATCGACGTAGGCTTAATTTACCTTCACTTAGCTTTTTAAAACTGGGAGTGTACTTACGAAGATATTATAGGACTGTCGCTTTGATGGATCGGGCTGGACGACTCTGCAGGCAACGATTCGGGCGGAGTAACAGAATGCTGGTAGTAATCGACAACTTCAGCGGCCGGGCCGATCTTCTCGAGTCGGCCCGCTCTGATTAGCATTGCGTTCTGACATAGTTGATTTATTACCGGCATCGAATGAGTGACCAGGAGTATTGTTCGACCACTCTTGATGACTTCGCGCATCTTCGTGAAACACTTCAGCTGAAATTCGGCGTCTCCAACGGCCAACACTTCATCAATAATAAGTATCTCCGGATTGAAATGTGCCGCTACCGAAAACGCCAGACGCACATACATGCCGCTGGAGTATCTTTTGACAGCCGTTTCGAGAAATCTTTCTATACCGGAGAACGCGACTATTTCGTCAAACCTGGCGTTGATCTCACTTCGTTTCATTCCCAGGACCGCTCCGTTGAGGAAGATATTCTCCCTGCCGGTTAAGTCAGGATGAAAGCCTGTGCCAATTTCAAGCAGGCTTCCAACCTGCCCGTACAGTTCCGCATAGCCACTGGTTGGCTCCACTATCCGCGACAGGATCTGCAGTAACGTGGATTTACCTGCGCCATTAGGGCCGATAATACCCAGGACTTCGCCGGGGTTCACCTCGAAACTTATATTCTTCAACGCCCAGAACAGCTCCTTCGTGTGACCGTTTCTTCCCAGTCGACTAAATGAGCTGCGAACTACATTTACCATCGACTCGCGCAACGTGTCATACCTCAGCGCCGAATTAGAGCGGGGGTCGATGATGTACCGCTTACTGATGTTTTCTACTCTGATGATTGGTCGCATGGGTCCGGACAGTTGCGCGAAACTAGATTACTTCGGCAAAACTCCTCTCCATTCTTCTGAACAAATAGGCTGCGACCACGAGAAGTACCAGCGAGCAAACCAGGGAATAGGCAAGCCCCCACCAATTGGGAGCCCGCCCAAATAGCGAGGCACGGAAGCCTTCGATGATGGCCGTCATAGGATTTAAGCTAATCATCCAGCGCCATTGCTCCGGCACCAGACTGAGGGGGTATATGATCGGCGAGACGAACATCCATACCTGGAGTAAGAAGGGAAGCGCATAGCGAACGTCCCTGTATTTCGTGTTCAGGGCTGAGAACAAAATTCCCACGGCCAGAGCTAACGCCGTCAGGAGTATTGACAGAGGCGCCAGCAGCAACAGGTTCCAGGTGAAAACAAACCCGTAGTAAATGAGCAGCAGCAACAGCAAAGCTGAAGCAACGGCCAGATCAACCAGGCCCGAGCACACCGCAGCGCTGGGGATTATCATCTTGGGGAAATAAACCTTGGTAATCAGGTTCGTATTGCCTAGTAAGCTGTTAGCGCCACTTATCGCAGCATTCGAAAAAAACATCCACGCGACGAGCCCCGTATAATAAAACGGGGCCGAAGGAATCCCTTCAGTAGGAATCCGTGCCAACTTGCTGAAGAAGAAAGTAAAAACAATCATCATCACCAGGGGCTGAAGAATCGCCCAGGCTGCGCCCAGCAAAGTTTGTTTGTAGCGGACTTTGATGTCGCGCCACATGAGGAAGTACAGCAGCTCCCGGTACGACCAAAGAGAATGCAGGTCGAGCGAAGACCAGGGCTTGCTGGGTCTAATGGTGATTAGAGGCGTGGCAGGAAGGGCGCACGACGTGTCGCGCAGAGAGACAACCGAGTCCCCCTTCCCTAAAGAAGGAGGTTCAGGCAGGGCACCCGCATCAGCGGAAGTCTCATAACTTGTCGAAGTCGTCACAGTCCTTATATAGTAACTCTATCGTTATTAAGCATCGACCGAACACGCGCAAGGATTAACAGCCGGTTAGTTTATCATACGAACATCGCGCTGGGTTTTGCCGGCAAGCCGGCATGCCACCGCAAAAAGCGGATAACAGATGACACGCCTGACGTCGACGCAGACCGTAGGGGAGTAGAGTAGGTAGTCTTTTGATGCACAGCTTTCGGCACGACAAATCAGACTCGAGCTTGTTGTCACTATCACTCGTAGTCCCTGTCTACAACGAACGACCGGCTCTGAATGAGTTATACGAGAGATTGTCCGCAGTTCTCCGGGTCTTCTCAAGCCGCTACGAGATTATCTTTGTGGATGATGGGAGTAACGACGGATCCCTGATCACGCTAAGAGAATTAAGGGCCGTTGATCCGTTCGTACGATACATTCGGTTCCGCCGGAATTTTGGTAAGTCGGCTGCGTTGGCCGCCGGTTTTCGCGCTGCCCGGTACGGCGTTGTAGTTACTATGGATGGGGATCTGCAGGATCTGCCGGAGGAATTGCCGCTGCTTCTCGAGAAGCTAGCCGAGGGCTTTGACGTTGTTAGCGGATGGCGTCACAGCCGGCACGACAGAATTAGCAAACGAATTGGTTCAAGAATCTATAACGCTGTCACGGGTTTTCTTACTGGAGTTCGTCTTCACGATCTGAATTGCGGATTCAAGGTGATTAAACGCGAAGTGCTGGATGAAGTGTCGGTTTACGGTGAACGTCACCGGTTCCTGCCGGTCCTGGCAAGCTATCGCGGATTCCTTCTCGGGGAAGCCAAGATTGCACACGCTCCCAGGAGATATGGCGATTCACGCTACGGCCTGGAGAGAGTCTTCGGCGGGATGTTCAGCCTCCTGACCGTCATCCTCATGACCCGGTACAATAACAAGCCGCTTCATTTTTTTGGTTTCCTTGGAACCCTTCTGGCTTTTATTGGCTTTATAATTGATTCCTACCTGATTGTGTTGCGGATTCTCCAACTGCAGTGGTTGAGCAATCGACCGCTTCTGATCATCGGCACGTTGCTAATCATCGTTGGCGTTCAACTGATCTTATTCGGCCTCCTCGCTGAGATGGTCGCGTTCTCTTACCGCCGTGAAAGTGACTACTCGATTGTCGAAACTGATGGGCGCGAGGGTGGGCTTGGCCGCGACGAAGAAGTGGCCCGATTTCAAATCGAGGCCGAACGCGTTGCTCGATGAGGGTTTCGATCATTGGCCCAGCTTATCCACTGCGGGGCGGCATCTCGCATCACGTCTATTACCTGAAAAGGGAATTGACCGCGCAGGGCCACCTGGTTCAGGTGGTTTCCTTCAGTAAGCTTTATCCCACGCTTCTCTTTCCCGGTTCCACGGAATTCGACACCAGCACATCCGGTCTTGACGCAAAGGGCGAGGCAATTCTTCGGACGCTCAACCCGCTCACCTGGCTCAGGGCGTTTAAGGCCGTGACCGCGTTCGCCCCTGACGTGGTTATCTTTCAATGGTGGCATTCGTTTTTTGCTCCGGTGATCGGAACCCTCGCACGAGCGTTTCGCAAGAAGGGAATAAAATGCGTCCTTGAATGTCACAACGTGTTTTCTCATGAGAGAACATTCCTTGACGCCCCTTTGCTGACGTTTGCCGCGCGGCCAATTAGTTCCTTCATCACACATTCGAACAAGGATCGCGCTGATTTGCTTACCGTCGTTTACGGCAAAAACATCAACGTCTGTCCACTGCCGGTTCCCGATGAATTTTCCGGCGGCTTCGACAATAACCGCAGTGGACATACCCTTCTTTTCTTCGGCACAGTGCGCAAGTACAAAGGGCTCGAAGTGCTACTCGCCGCATTGCCGAAGGTTCTGGCGCAAACGGAGTGTCAACTATTGATCGTGGGTGAGTTTTACGAACCTGAGGAGAAATACCGGCAAGCGATCCGCGATTATGGAATCGAGCAACACGTGCAAATCGACAATCGTTATGTTCCGAATGAGGAGATATCCAGCATCTTTGATCAAGCTGACGCGTTGGTCTTGCCTTATTTAAATGCAACGCAGAGTGCAGTAGCGCGCATAGCTCTTTCAAATGGTTTGCCGCTGATCGCATCGAGAACCGGCGGACTTGCGGAAATCGTGGTTGAGAATGTAAATGGCCTGCTGTTTCCCGCAGGTGACGCAGACGCTCTCGCGAATCAGATCGTTGATTTCTTTACCCGAAAGCTTGGTCCTGAATTCTCTCGAAATATTCAGGCGAGCTCGCCGGTTGATTCACTGCGTAGTATCGCGGGAACTCTGGACCGGATCGTTGCCGGGTGAGAAACAATACTTTTAGCTTTGCCCCAAAAGTTATTTGGGCGACGTGACACTCGGCTTCGCCGCCGGATGTGAGGCGGTGGCTACGCCCCGCCGACAGCAGCTCAGATCAGTATGGGGCTATGCCCCCTGCTCCGGGCTTGGCTCCACTGAGGGTTTGTCAGGCCACAGGCCATACCAAGGTCGTAGCCCAAAAAGTAAAAGGTACATCTACGGCGGAGCACAGCCACCGCCTCAGATCCGGCGCCAAAGCCGAACCGAACGTAGCCCTAACTTTTGAGGCAAAATTAATTCTTTTCGGAGTTAACGTTGCCGGAGTAATTAATTGGACTAATAACCTCGAAACCTTCTTAGCCCCAATCTCGGATAGAATGCCTCTCATGCTGTCGAAATCCGAAACGGATCCCCTTGTATCCATAATCATTCCTTGCTGGAATTCTGAGGCCACCATACGTCGCTGTCTTGATGCTTTGACGAGTCAACGCACCTCGGTTGCATATGACATCACAGTGGTCGACAGCTCAACCGATAAAACACCATCGATCGTGAAGCAGGAATATCCGTCAGTAAATCTAATTCATCTTGAAAAGCAAACTTTTGCCGGCGCTGCGAGAAACATAGGGATTAAGGCTACGCGCTCCACTTACTGCTTGATGATAGATTCAGATTGTGTGGCGGAACTCGATCTCATCGACAAAGCCATCAATCGACATAGCGAAGGTAATTACGCTGCCGTGGGAGGCTCCTTAGCGAACGGGACTCCTAATAGCTTAAGTGGTTTCATCGGCTACCTCATCGAGTTCAAAGAGTTCATGCCCAGCGCTCCCCTGCGACTCGAAAAGGGCAACCCAACGGCCAACATAACTTACCGTCGTGAAACGCTCGAGAAGTATGACGGTTTCGACGACAGTATGTGGCTGGCTGAAGATATTTTGCTTCACTGGAAGATGTACCAGAGCGGCGAGCGCATTCTTTTTGACCCTGCGATCAAGGTTACTCATTTGAACAAGACGGGATGGCGGCGCGTTCTTGGATATCAGGTCGATCTTGGCAGACTGTCAGCCGTGGCCCGACGGCGTGGTGGAATGCCTGGAACTATTCTCCTGGAATACCCGCCCCTGATTGTGCTCATGCCGTTTGCCAGAACCTACAGGGCGCTGGTGTGGTTTGCACGACACGACGGCCGGGTGTTTTGGCTGTTTCTGCTGATATGGCCCATTTACTTTTTGGCTGCCGCGTACTGGTCCTTTGGATTCCTTAGTGAGCGCTGGAGCAAGGACGACGGGCCAGCGGCGAACTGAGAATGTAAATCAAGACCGCTTCTGATGGGTTTAGAATGCGGACTTGTCCGCTCGGCAGGGCACAAGTGCCCTTTCTAAACGGGAGGAAGGGATGCTGAGGCACTTATTGAATCAGGAGCTAAGACGTTGCGATAGGATGTCTACGATCCGTGCGGCGGCGTGTCCATCTCCGAATGGATTCTTTGCGTTTGACATCAGTTCATACCGTTGTTGATTTACCAGCAGGTCTGACACTTCATCGATAATGCTTTCAGTCTTTGTTCCAATCAATTTCCCCGCGCCCACCTCAATCACCTCGGGACGTTCGGTCACTTCGCGAAGCACCAACACTGGTTTGTCGAAAGAAACAGCTTCCTCTTGAATGCCGCCGGAGTCCGTCAGAATCAAATAACAACGACTCATTACTCCGAGCAGGTCGCGATACGACAGCGGCTCAGTCAAATGAATTCCCGCAGTTTGGCCCAACTCCTCGTAGACCATCCCTCGCACATTCGGATTCAGATGAACCGGAAAAACTATCTCGAGGTTGGCAAACCTGCCTACCAGCATTTTGAGGGCAGTGCATATGGATTTGAGGTTTGGGCCATGGTTCTCGCGACGGTGCACTGTTACTAGAAGGATCCGGCTGGTGTCGAATTTGATCCCTTCCAGCAGCGGCTCCTCAAAGGCACTGACTGGTGGGATTGACCGAAGCGCGTCGACAATTGTGTTGCCGGTGATAAAGATATCTTCGGCGGGTATACCTTCGCGGAGAAGATTGTCTCGAGCACACTCGGTCGGGGCAAAATGCAGGTTCGCGATGCAGCCTGCGATGCGCCGGTTGATCTCCTCAGGAAAAGGATTGCGTTTCTGAAACGATCTCAGGCCCGCCTCCACGTGGCCGATGCGAATGCCGGAGTAAAACGCCGCCAACGCCGCAGTCATTACCGTGGTTGTATCGCCCTGCACCAGGATTATTTCCGGGCTAAGTTCGGCGAAGAGATTTGATAACGCCGAGAGCGAACGAGATGCGAACGACGCGAGCGCCTGATTTTCCTGCATTAAGTCAAGATCGACATCCGGTTTCATGCCGAACATCGCCAGGGCGGGAAAGAGCATTTCGCGATGTTGCGATGTGGTTACCAGTAGATGGTCAAACTGGGATTTACGCCGTTCGAGCTCAATGACCACGGGGGCCATCTTAATTACCTCGGGGCGTGTGCCCACAATTGTCACAACTTTATGGGGCGTCATCCGGTTTGCTTAATTGGAATACATGTCAGAGGGTTGAAACCGCTTACTCGAAGAATGATTATTAGTATTCATACCCGAACAATTCCACATCCCGGGCGAAATGGCGTAAGAAAATTCGCCGGCTGTCCTCGTCGAAATAATCCGAATAATGTGTTCTGACTCCGCGATTATGGTGCCCTAGCACAAGCCTGGGCTTACCAATAATGTCGCACACCTTATCGAAATCCTGTTGGAGCGACTCGAAACGCATGAGGTAGTCGACAATGAGATTTCCATTCTCATCATAGAGGATTTCGTGTTGCGGTCTCGTCACATGTCGGTAGTCATGGCCCTCGCGAGGCAGATTTGCAAGCACGTCATGCAGGGACCGCTCGCGAGTGGATGCACAGTATTTCCAGCCGGAGATGAAGCGATCCCACGGGTTTCTAACTATTGAAAAACGGAAATACCCCGCAGGGGCAGATAAGTATTCCGGGCTCAACAATCCATCGTTCATGAAGTGCCATTCCGGGTCGGCGGTGGTGAAATCGAAGGCGTTGATGATTGAACATCCCGCACATTTTCTCTGGTGGATGAAAATGCATTCATTGGTGTGGGAGATCATCGTTGCTTGGAAGTCTCGCTTTGCCGCCTCGGTAATTTCACTAGGCTGTCCTGCCTTCCTTCCGCGTCACATCGGCCGCAGGCGGCATAAGACGGAGGAATCGATAAACGGGAAGAAGATAAGGGTATTTGATTTTCCCATACAGTCTTAATAGCCGGCCGCCCAAACTACTTAGGGCTTGCTCTCTTTCTGCGACATCGAGGGCAAGCGATTCTATACTTTGTTGCTTAGCTGCAACCTCGCGCGCGAGGGATTCTATCGCTTGTTCTTTGTCAGCCAGCTCCGATAACAATGAGGGCCCCATAAACAGCGGTGCAAGCTGATCATTGTTCCATTTATCAAGCACCCACTCGCCTCCGCGTGAAATAACCAACTCCAGGAAGATCCTTATGGATTGGAGCGTAAGCTGATTGCTCGACCGAAATTCGGGAATGAAATCAAACAAGTTTTGAATGATCATGCCGTGCTTCTTGTAGAAATAAGCAATTCCCTCGACATACTTCATGGCGTGCTGTCGTCTATCCTTTGATACCGGCTCGCCCGCGAGTACCGGCTCATGATAATGAATGCCGATTGATTCGATAACTCTCTCAAAACGATGGGCGGCAGTCTGATTCAGGCGATAAGACCATTCCAGGTCCTCGTAATAGCCTCTCTTTGTGAAATCCAGCGATCGGTCAAAAGGCTGCTCTAACAAAACGCTTGTCTGGTACATCGTCATTGAGGCATTGATCCAGTGACATCTGCCAGACGGCGTTACAGCAGGATCGTCAAATGGCTTCGCCGCTCCGGTTAAGTCGTAATGCAAAACCCCGTCTTCAGGCCAATAGTCTCCGCCGGAAACATGAACAAGGCCGTCAGGAAAAACCGCCATGCCGGTAGCAGCGGTGATTTCGGGGTGCAATTTCATCGAATATAAAAGATGTTCCAGCGCTCCTGGCAGGACCTCGATGTCATTATCGAGGAACATCACATAATCAGTTTTAACGAATTGCAGGGCATACATTCTGCCGCCAGTACACCCGAGATTCTCTCTCAAAAGAATCAAATCGAGAAAATCATGCTTGGAATCGGCTTCTTCCAACTGCTTCTGTATTTCATCCCCTGAGTTGTTATCTATCAAAAGCAGTTTAAAAGGGATGCGGACATTGTCGCTTAAGGCACGCACAGCATTGAGTGTCATATCACTGCGACCGTACGAAAGCATCACTATGGTTACTTCTGGCTCTCGCTGATTTTCAAAGAACGTCGCCGGAATCAATGAGGCGTTTCTTCTTGCTTGATCTATTAGTGCCTCCTTGACCCGCTCAGCTTTTCGGTCTTTAGCAACAGAGTAACCGTTAACGTCTGCCTCGGAATCAACAGCGTCTGGCAACGAAAAAGAACTGGCCGGGACTGTTTTCAACATCTCGTCAAACATTTGCCGATAGGCTTGAGATCGTATTGTCCAATCCCAGGTCTTAACATCCTCGTGGATACGTTGACTGAGCGACTGTCGTAGAGCTGAGTCATCGCGCAGCAGGCTCAATTTGTTTTTAAGGTCTTCTATGTCACGCTCAATAAGAAAGCCATTGATTCCATGTCGCACCAGCTCGGGCATATTCCCGACACTTGTAGTCAATAGCGGTACACCGCAAGCAGCAGCCTCCAAACACGGATTAGGTGTACCGTCGGTGCGACTGGCGCAGACATATACATCGAGCGACTGGTAGAAGTCGCGCATCTCTGCAGGCCCGCGCCACTTCTCTTCGCACGCCGCGGTAACCAGTTTCGTTCCTTCAACGGCGGCGACTGCCGGTACAATCACGTCATGATACCCACGATAGCCCGCCTCCCGATTGGTGAGACTGCCGGCCCAACCGGCACGCAAAGGATAGGCTGGCTCTTTTACGACAGGTGGGTGATAGAAGCGCGTGTCTACGCCGTTGGGTGTGTAGAAGACGGGCGTTTTCAAGACGGGCTGACATTCCCGGTACAAAGACAAGTTATTTACAAACACTGCACTGGCAAACTCTCGCAAAAGCGCGAACCCGGGTTCCCGGCGAGCTTCCTCTAATTCCCAGTTGGATGTAACGCCTACCAGCAGCCGGTTGCGATTACGTCTAAAGGCATGTGCCAGATGCGGCAGCCTTTCGAGTTGGAGCCAATAATAAACGAGAATTAGATCCGCTTGATCGAGGTCTTCTTCGGTGAGATCGCTTTGATAACACTTCCGGATTTCAAACTCATTTCCCAGGACGCGCCTAAGGTTTTCAGTCTTGAAATCGTGCGCCCAATTCGGCATGTCAACCACAAAAACTATTCGCGGTCGAGCGGAAGATTTGGACATCGTACGGTGATTGTCGGGTTTATGCAGGGTATGCGGATTCATGTTGTGAGCCCCTTCCGTCTGGACTATCAAATACCAATCGCTGAAGGGGCTCATAACTATTCAGCAATGGTGATCTTGTGACCCGGGGATCTTCAAATTCCAAAAACGCCGGCCGGTTTGAAACCGGTGTCGATTAAGCCGGTCGACTGCGCGCCACGCTCAGACCGGTAGCCGTGGTCATGCGCCTTTTCCGGCTCCGTGGTTTCAACCATTTTAACGGATCAAAGTGCAGGCGGCGAATTGCCGCCGCCGGAGACTCGCAGGCGAATCGCGGCAGGTGGCGGGCGGTACGCCCACGCTCCCAAAAGAATCGCTCTTAGTTTTGTCGGCCGTGTTATTGCTGATGTGTCGCGAACGGCTTACTTCATCTTAACTGGTATCAGAGTGGGAATCGCCGCATAATTAAGCCTAAGCGCGACCCGAAGTGGTGGGACACAAAATTGGAACGACGGAAATGTTTCTTAGAAATCGCCGGTGTGTGTGTGAGGGTGGATAGGTGTCAAAAATGATTAGCGACCGACATCACGGTAATCAAAGCTTTCTCGGGCACGTCTTTGATACCTACCAGAACATGATGCAGATCGCCCGCTGTTTGCGTGAGGCCTCACTACAGACACGCATTGCGCAACCACGATTATTGGAATTGTCACGCCGGCCAACTAGTATCCAGGATTATTTTCCGGAAGCGGATTGGGTGCGCTATCCCACGCACAAAAACGATGCTCCGCTGCTTAAAAACCCTGTAAAGCTGCCGTTTGCTGATGCGTCGTTTGACGGTTGTCTCATCAGCGACGTGTATGAGCATATTCCCGCAGATTGGCGTCCCGGACTCCTCAAAGAAATGTTGCGTGTGACCAATGGTCTGGTTCTGGTCGCCTCTCCAAATGGCAACGAACTAGTCTCAAAACTGGACCGCGTCGTTTTCGATTTCATCTGGGGAAAGTATGGAGAGAGATTTACTCCGCTGGCACAGCACGTAGAGTTTGGTGTTGAACCGTTAGAGCAAATATTGAAGACGCTCAAAGACCAGGGTGCTGATCGTGTAACGGTTTTGCCGGCGAATTATGTTTACCGCTGGATCCACATGATTCTGATTTATTTCGATTTGCAACACCGGAATCCATATAGTCATGTTTTCAATTCTTTCAATGAAATTTACAACGAACGTCTCTCTCCCTTCGATTATCGAGAACCTTGTTACCGGTACCTGATAGCTATTCCCACGAATCCGGATCTGGATCTGGACGAGCTTAATAGGGCTTTGGAAAGCCCTGTACAGACAACGGCGCCGGCGAGTGAAACGGATGAAATGCTCTTGAAGACGTTTTTTGAAATCGACTCAAAAGCAGCGGATGAGCTGCGGCGAACTGCAGTCGAGATTGGCAGGTTGGAGTCATTACAACTGGCTACGAAGGAGCAAAACAGTCAATGGGAGAAATTGCTTCGGGATAGCGATGATGAAACAAGCCGCTTACGAGAAAGCCTGGTGACCTCGCAAAAGAACCGACTTGAGCTGGACGAGGCCAATAGTAGGCTCCGGTCTCGTCTGAAAGAAATCGAAAACGCTGACCACATAGGGCAGCTGTCGAACCAACTCGCAGTTAAAGAGGCCCAACTTGCTGCCGCGGAAGCTGAACTGAAGGGAATCTCCAACTCGCTCGGTTGGCGATTGCTCTCTCGATACGGACCAATCAAGTATAAGTATCTTCTACCACTCTACCGAATCCTTGGCCTATCACATCAAGAACGATCACAACGCCAAGGTAATGAATAATAATCACGGATGACGGGAAACCTGGAGCGTCCCCTACGGCTTCAAGGCACGCTCATGAGTTCAGATCGCGCACGTTCGCTCAGCAGGATGGCATCTATATGCGGGTGAAGACGTCTTATCGGCGTATCAGGTTTTTGACGACCAATCGCGCCAAGGACAACCGGGTAAAAAACCGCATTAGAATCTATCAGCACCACATCGGCGTCAGCGACTTGCGCGGGCATAACACCTCGAAGGATTTCGGGTTGTACATGGACATCGAGTTCCTGCATTGACGACCGATTAGTAGTCAGGCGATTGACTACAAAACTGTGCTCGAGCGCCCAACGTTCAGCGCGGGGACCTGGGACGAGAGACACTATCTTGAGTGGCGGCTGCTCTCCAGTGTTTATTTTACCTACCCATTGGTCCAGGGTTTCCTGCGACGAGGTTATGACTTGCATGGGTAGCCATCCTCCAGGCAAACGGTTGTTTCTCCCAATCCACCAGGCCACACTCTGCATGACAATCATTAATGCCAACATCGCCGCCAGGGCGTAACGAATAGAGAAGCGTTGCATGATCTTCAACCAGCCCACAGCAGCGTAAGGAAGAAGATTAACGAATTGGATCATCAGGTAACGCAACTGCGGACGCCACGCTGAGGTAAGCGTTAAGAAAAAATAAAAGCCAACCTGGGCGACGAACATCCAGGCCAACAAATCCGTTAGCGCGCGGCGGCGGTTTTTCCAGAGTTCGTAGAGTCCAGGGACTGCCACGATTAACGTCGGCGCGGCGCTGAGCATCAAAATCCATTGAATCAGCGCATCCCGGCGAGAGATATTCCCCACTAAATTTTCAGTCTCTTTCGATCTGGTGACATATTTGAAATAGTCAAAATAAGAATAACCATGCAGAGTTGGTTCAATGAGGTACCAGGCCATCACGGCGCCGGGGAGGACCACAAACAGGGCCAGGATTCCCAGCTTCCTGATTCTGAGCAAGAACCACAGAGTGAAGATAACAAACAGGAGAAGTCCTTCATTTCGCAGGAGCATAGCCAACGATAGGAAGAGACCACAGGCGAATGCATGTTTCCAATCGAATGAAGTGTTTGTCTTCTCCGCAAAATTCACCGCCAAAAGAACAAATAGAAGATAAGGCACCTCGACCCAGTAAGAGGACGAGAGCCAGATGTGTGTCCAATAAACAGCGAGGAGGAGAGCGGAAAGTGCAGCGACGGTCGGTCCAAACCGGTGGCGGACCGTATTTCTAAGAGCAAAAAGTGTCGCCACGCCGCAAAAGAAGCCAATCAGCTTGGCCAACAGAACCGGTTGGTTCCACAGACGGATCAATATCCCCAGAACATAAATGTGAGTAGGCGGCCAAACACCCGATAGTCCTTGCCAGGCAGGATGCTCGGCCCACCTCATGGCCATCGCGATTCTCGATGCGCCGTCCACATACACACCGATATCACCCCAAACGCTCGCAATTAATCTCAGCCCAACGCCTAACAGGATTGCGATTAAAAAAAGCTGGTTTGGAAGGGAAGACCGGTCGAGTTCATCGGCCTGATTGTATGAAACGATCATCTTGGTCTATGCGACAACAAATCCTAAGGCGCGTGAACTGGTCACTTCGCGGCGATTCAAGCGGAATATCTTCAAGAGCAAAGCTCGAACTGTCGCGTGCTATTGCGCGGTGACGCGCACAACCAAATGTGCTGGCGATAGGTGGTACTGACGCAGTTTGATTCAGAACCACTTACAAAACGAGACGCGGTAGCGCGGGATGCCTTAGGCTACTTAACATAATAGTTAGGCCTTCTAATCCTCGCTGCCCTCTGGTATCCCGCGCTACCGCTCTCGTTCTGTAATTGATCTGCGAAACTGCATCAGTACCGGTAGGTGCATCAACTTGATCGTTCACGCCGCGCTGATCCAAAGATGCGACTGATACCTTTATATGCGGGCAGGAGGAACCTGTATTTTACTTTGCCGTAGCGGCTAAGTAACCGCCAACCAAGGGAGTCGGTGATTCGTTTAAGCTCTGCCTCTCGTTCGGCCAGTTTGAGCGTAAGTTCCTGAACTGCCAGAGTAAGGTTCTGTTCGGGCTCTTTGCCAACCACACCTGAAGAGCCGGTGATTCGTTTAAGCTCTGCCTCTCGTCCGGCCAGTTTGAGCGTAAGTTCCTCAACTGCCAGGGTAAGGTTCTGTGCAATCTCCCTTTCAGTTTTAATCACGTCGAAGGAGTCGGTGATTCGTTTAAGTTCCGCATCTCTTTGGGCCAGTTTCAGCGTCAGTTCCTGA
>Ga0190270_10000409_pt1 | contig 18511 bp, 5 predicted proteins | sample Popmic320T_FD_133748 | JGI IMG/M metagenome (GOLD analysis project Ga0190270, IMG submission 133748) | Populus adjacent soil microbial communities from riparian zone of Weber River, Utah, USA - 320 T | ecosystem: Environmental > Terrestrial > Soil > Riparian zone | place: USA: Utah | collected...
CTACCGCCTACGACCCCACCTACGGCGATCTGGTCTCCACAACTACTCCCGCCGCCGTGTCCGATGGCACCTCGCGTCAGGAAATCTCCACCCGCATTTACGACAACGCCGGACGCTTCACCGAAGAACACGACACCTACTACGGCCAGACAAACCAATTCACCCGCTACGAATACGACGCCAACAACAACCAAACCGCCACCATGGACAAGCTCGGTCGTCGCTGGGAAAAAACCTACGATGCCCTGAACCGCGTCCTCACCAGCAAAGACCCGGAAAACAACATCACCTCTACCGCCTACGATGCCGCCAGCCGGGTGAAGACCATTATCTCGCCCAATGGTTTCCCCACCCAGCACGACTACGATGGCCGGGGCCGTTTGAAAAAGTGGACGGATCCCATGGGCTCCGACTGGCTCTACACTTACGACGGCACCACCAACATCATCGACATCGAAGACGCCTTACACGGTCATTACGTCATGACCTACGGCCCGGCTAATGAGCGGCTAACCGAGCGGAATCAGGACAACCAGACTTGGTCCTACACCTACGATCCCCTTTTTCGCCTCCTCACGCAGGTGGACCCCAATGGCACCACCCGCACTCTATCCCGCGATGCCGCGGGCCGCATCGAGCGCGTGGACTTTGGATCGGGCCGCACGAATTCCCTCACCTACGACGACAACAACAATCCCATCATCGTCATTCGCGCCCAGCCCGGCTCGCCCGCTACGTCGAACGTTCTCGCCTACGACGCGCTGGACCGCCTCATCTCCTCCTCCGATACCTTCGGCAAGTCCGTCGCCTACGGCTACGATGCCCTCGGCCGCATTGTCACAAAGACCTACCCGGGCGGCAAGGTGCTCACCCACAGCTACGACCGGCTGCACCGCCTCTCTGGTCAGAGCTTCGCATTCTCCGGCGCCCAGACCTTCGCCACCAGCTTCACCTACGATGCCGTGGGCCGGCTCCTCACGCAGACCTACCCGAATGGCATCACCCAGACGAATACCTTCGACACCGCGGGGCGCCTCACCGAACTGACTCACGCCCCCACCGCTGCTCCAGGGGCGCAGGCCATCGCTCTCACGTACGCCTACGACAAAAACGGCAACAAAACCGACGGCACGGAACAGGGGAACCTCACATGGAATCCCCCCAATGTCACCGGCTACGATGAAACCAGTCGCTTCACCGCTGCTGGCAAGCTCATTGATCGCGTGGACGCCGCCTCCGCCACTCCGAAGACTTTCAATTACACCTACGACGCCAGCGGCAACATGACCCGCGCCGCCACCCCGGACGATACCGAGTCCTACGCCCTCACCTGCGATGAGGACAACCGCGCCACAGCTATCACCTACAACAGCCCCCTCACCTCCAAGGTCATCACCAACCGCTACGACGCCCTCGGACGCCGCATCGCCCGCACCATTGATGGAGTTCAAACCCGCTACGTCCTCGATCTCGCGGGCAGCATGGAGCGCATCCTCTGCGATACCACTGGCACCGGAGCCGTCGCCGCATGGTACGTCCACAGCCCCGCGGGCCTGAACTTCAAAGTGGACCCCGCCGGCACCCTCACCTGCTACCACGCCAATGCCGAGGGCAACATCATCCGCACCACCACCGCCGACGGCCCCGATCCTGACTCCCTCCCCGACACCGTCAACGAATACGCCTACACCCCCTACGGCCGCCTCCTCGCCACTTCCGGCACCGCCGCCAACCCCTACCGCTTCGTCGGCTCCCAGGGCGTCATGGAGGAATTGCCGGGGTTGTACTTCATGCGAGCGAGATACTATTCCGCAGATGCCGGCGTGTTTCTAAGCACGGATCCCGTCAAAGGAGTGGGACCGACAACCTCATCGGATGAGTATCGCTATGCCAATTCCAACCCTCTCACATATCAAGATCCAGAGGGTGAATTTGGTTTTTTGGGTGCGCTCGTTGGCGCTGTCGCAGGCGCAATCGGGAATGGGGTTGTGGAACTAGCGAGCCAAGCGATCCGCGGGGAGGAAATCAATTGGACTAGAGTTGGGGCAGCGAGTGCGCATGGTGCCATCGTTGGTGCTGTGGTGGGAAGTGGGGTTGGACTCATCGCAGCGACTGCCACTGGTATAGCTTCAGGATACGTGACTAACGGAGTCGCCAATAAATCCGAAGGGAAGGGATTCAACGAAAACTGGGATACTGCGGTTATCAGCGGAGCAGCCGACGGATTCATCGATGCTGCCGCAATCAAAATCGCCAAGGCAGTTGTGCCCAACGGCGTCGGTCGCCCGGTTTCAACGGGGAAGGCACTCCTCAATGCAGCTTCTGGCAACTCAGGTCCAAATACCGTGACCGCGCTTAAGCAGGCTGGCGTGGAAACAGTAGCCAAGAATGCGCTCAGGTACCCTGTGAATCAGGCTCTCAACGCAGCAGCATCAACAACCAGCGCAGCATCTACGCAAGCCGCCAGACCAACGAGCACGGCCAACAGTTCGCGGACCACCTATACGATAAGACCCGGCGATACGCTCTCAGGCATCGCCCGCGCCACCGGAACGACCGTTGCCGCCTTGCAGAGTTCGAACGGGATCAGAAACGCCAACGTGATTAGGGCTGGTGCCACAATCAGCGTCCCATCGCGGTCCAACTCAACTGCTTCCAGCCGCCGCCGCTAAACTCGAAAAGCCCAGCCCCCAGATGAACACATTGCTCCAACCCCGCCGCCTGTTCTCCCTTCTGGCCGTCATCGCCGCACTCACCGTTCCCGCCCGCGCCGACATCGCCACCGGACTGCTTGGCTGGTGGAAGTTGAGTGATGCCAATGCAGCCACCGCACCTGATTCGTCTGGAAATGGCTACCACCTCGCGATGAGCGGAGCCACGGGGCCAGTGACGGTGGCTGGTCGCACCGGCCTTGGGTTTGATGGCGTGGATGAGTTTGGCACCTCCAGCGATGCCACCGCTTTCAATCTCAACACCTTTACCATCTCGACATGGATTTACATTGACGCGGGGGGGCCCGCCAACTCAATCTTTGTGAGCAATGGTCGGGTCGCACTTTCGGACGCTTTCATTCCCGGTTCGAATCCTCCACACCTGACATTGGGTGCGTCCGTTTTCAGCAGCACCGGTTCCACCGCTTTCGCAATGGGTGAATCACCATATGCGGCATGGCATCATGTCGCCTTCTGTTTCTCCCCATCCGAGGCAAGAACTTACCTGGACGGGCAGCTTCAAGCGACGGGGACCGTCACGGGCACACTGACCGCAGCATCAAATCTGGTCATCGGCAGATCTGGTACAACCGGGACCAATTACTTCCGCGGAGTGCTGAGCGATCTCCGATTTTACAATCGCATGTTGTCCGCTGGTGATGTGACAGAAATGGCAACCGGAGTGATTCCTCCGCCAGACGTCACTACCGGGCTCGTCGGCTGGTGGAAGTTGAGTGATTCGAGCGGTTCCACGGCCCCGGATTCCTCCGGCAATGGCCACCACATGAATCTCTTTGGCGGCCCGCCGACGGATGTCCGGGGAAACCGGGCTGGATTGAGGTTCGATGGCTCAAATGACAAGGCTCTAAACTCTGATTCCGCCGCACTCAATCTGGCCAATTTTACGCTGGCAGGCTGGATCTATGTCGATGGGAACGGCAGCCTCAACTCCTATCCCTTCCATCACAGCAGGTTCTCTATTCAAAGGAACTATCAGGGGGCCAATCCACCGCAAAGCCAGTTCACCGGAATTACCACTACCTCAAGTGGCGGGACCTCCATCAGCTTTGGCACGATCCTTGAAGGGTCATGGCAACATGTGGCCCTCGTTCGCTCGGGTTCAGAACTGAAATCGTATCTGAACGGGCAACTCGTGAACACCGTCTCTCAGTCAGCCGCATTAACCGGGACGTCTGGCCTTGCTCTCGGGGCATCCAGCGGGAGCAACAGTTCCTACTTTGGTGGTCTTCTAAGCGATGTCCGGCTGTTCAGCCGGGGGCTTGCGCCTGCCGACGTTGCTCAGTTGGCATCAGTGCCCGCGATGCAGTTGCCGGCTCCGGACACAACTACCGGCTTACTCGGTTGGTGGAAACTCAACGAGTCGATTGGGCCGGTGGCGGCTGATTCATCCGGCAGTAATCGAAATGGCGCTGTCGAGAGCGGACCGGTGTGGGGCACGCGGGACGGTCGCCCGTGCCTGTTGTTTAGTAGTGCCGGACAGGTTCGGGTTCCTCATGCAGCGGCCATCGCTCCAGCCGAACAAACCATTGCGGCGTGGGTGCATCTGGATGACGCCAACAACCTCGGACTGGCGAGCAAGATAGACGACTCTGCTGGTTTCTGGCGGGGGTATTGGGTCAATACGCTGCTCGGCAATTCCGGCAACATTGGCGGCCATAACTTATCGGGCCAAATCTGGAGTGGAAATGGCTACATCACCGGCACCGAGCCCACCGTTCGGAGACAGCATTGGCAGCACATCGCTTTTCAGTTCAGTGCCGCATCCTTCAAGTACTTTATCAACGGAAAGTTGAGCACGACCGGCAATCACAACGGCTACATTCCCAGCACAACAGACCTGCTGCTGGGACGGAACAACCGGGATGCCATCGGATTGCGCGGTGGGCTCTCTGGCGTTCGTCTCTACAACCGGATGCTCACTGAAACTGATATGCTCGCGCTCTACCGCAGCGAGGCGGAGTTGGGCCTTGATCCGCAGAGTTGGTATGCCTTCGACAATGGGATGCAGGACCGGAGTGGAAACGGGAACCACGGAAGCACATCCGGCACCCCGGAATTGCTCCAGGGCCATCTTGGAAAATCGTTGCGGCTCAATGTGGAGGCCGATGCGGTCTCCATTGGCTCCGCCACAAGGCTAGAAACGCCATCAGCCGCGCTCTTTCTCCGCCTGGATCGGCTGCCGCTGCTCTCCACGGTACAGCATGTGGTGAGCAGTTGGGAGGGAGAGAAAAACTTTACTCTGGACCTCGCTCGGGATGAACTGGGAGCGTGTCGTATTGTGGCAAGATATCGGAAGCGGCAGGATGCGGCGAACCTGTGGCCGGAGCAGACCGTCACTTCTGTCAGTGCGCTCCAGCCGGGAGTGTTTCATCACATCGGCCTTTCGTGCGACGGGAGCGTTCTGAAACTTTTTGTGAATGGCAACGCGGAGGGCACATCCGCTGTTGGTGGGACAGTCGAAGCCGTTCCGCTGGGTGCGGTGGCCTCCCGTATCGGTGGCCCGACCACGGGAGGCACGGCCTTTGTCGGTTCGGTAGACGATGTGCGCCTCTACTCCCGGCCAGTCACGGCCAATGAAATGCGGCTGCTGGCCTCAGGCGTCCGTGGAGAAGTGGCTTACGACTATGACTTCGAGTCCGGCACCAGCCCTTACGACCACGGTGTTTTCAGTTTCTTCTCTCCAGCGGCTTTTACTCAAACGCCCGCCGGCGCCTTGCGGCAAACCCGGTATTTGGGAGGCTTGGGGGGAAACACTGGTGGACGCATCCTTCCGCTGGAGTTGCCTGCACACGCCAGCGTTACCATATCCTTCGATTTGCTGCTTCACGGCCCGTGGGACGGTGTTTCACCAGCCAGCCGCATCCTGTTTACTCCGGGGATTGCTTCTCCCCGCGAATGGACATTCTCCAACTTGACCGGTCGCTCGCAGAGATTCCCGAGCGACTCCACCGGAGGAGCCAACGCGCCGGGCGATGGATCGCTGGAACGAAATACGCTGGGGACAAACCTGGACTCGGTATATCGAATAACCCGAAGCTATCCGCACACGGGCACTCAGTTCGCAGCGGACTTCGAGCACCCCAGCGCTCCCGCAGGACTAACCTGGGGCATTGATAACGTCGTGATCAGCACCTCGGATGAGCCGCTGACCGATGACAGGTTTTCTCTCGCTGGCACCGTGACCGATGCCAGCGGTACCATGGCACACATCAGGGCGACCGTCAGTGTGGATGTGCTCGGAGGTGCAACGGAGCAGGTGGACGTGAGTGGCGGGAGTTTCAGTTTCGCGTCGCTGGCAGCACCTCAGCGGTACATCGTTCGAGCGTACCTCGATTCCAACCTCAACGGCTTCCGCGATCCATTTGAACGCGTCGGGCTGGCGAACGCCGGGAATGGTGTGCTGCTCAATGCCAACACTGGCGGTATCAGCATCATGCTTGGCCTGCCGCCAGACTCCGATAACGATGGCATGAGCGATGAGTGGGAACTGGCGAACGGGCTGGCTGTTGGCAGCAATGACAGCGGGCTGGACAAGGATGGCGACGGGCTGACGAATGCGCAGGAGTATTGGCTGGGGACGCTGGTGGGGACGGCAGATTCGGATGGAGATGGTTCATCGGACGGGCAGGAGTGGAGCCTAGGGGCGAATGCGCTGAGTCTCGACAGCGACGGGGACGGAATGCCGGACGCATGGGAGATCGCAAACGGGTTGAATCCGTGGCGGAATGATACGGCGGGCGATTTGGATTTGGACTTCCTGACGAATTTGCAGGAATTCACAGCGGGGACGAAGGCGAATGCGGCGGACTCGGACAACAACGGCGTGCCGGACTACCGGCAGGCCAACGGCAAGGGAAAGTGGAAAGGCTACTATGACCGGAACAACCGCTTCCTCGGGCAGGTCTTCGACAATGGGACGACGCTGGTGCAGGGCTACGATGCGAACAGTAATCCGGTGCGGCAGATCATGCGGCACACAGCGGATGCCGATCACGACGGGCTGCTGGACATCTGGGAAATCGCCAATGGGCTGAATCCCAACTCCGCTGTCGGCGCCGAGGGGCTGGGTGATGCGGATGGGGACGGCGAGAGCAATCTGCAGGAGTTTACGGCGAGTACTGATCCGAAGTCGGCGGACTCGCGGACGACTGATCCGGGAAGCATTATTGCCACCGGAGCGGCCTTTCCCTTCATGCCGACCACGTTTGTCATGGGCGCGGGTCAGCTTGACGGTGCCGGGCCGGAGGAAGTGATCGTAAGCGGTGATGGTGATCCAGGCACGGTCACGAATGTGTTACGGATTTACACACGGAACACTGCGGGAACGGCATGGCTAGAGGAAAGCGTTGGAGTGGGCGCGGCGGGCGTCACCTCGATCTGCGTAGGCCACGGCAACGCCGCCAACACGATCTTCATCGGCACCCGGGCGGTGGCACCGGGCTTTGGACAGGTCATCAAGTTCACAAAAACCGGAGTTGTCTGGACACCGGTCGTGATGGCGACCTCTACGGATCAGGCGGCGTTTGTGGCAGGATTTACCAGTTGGAACTCCGGACGCCTCATGGCGCAGTATTCAGTTGCGGGCACAATGCAGGTTCTTCGGGACCTGGATCCAACTTCCGGCTTGACCAACACCTTCGATTCCAACCCAGATATTCTGACGTTCGGCCCCCGCTATGCCCGCGATGCTGGAAATGGCATTCAATGGGTGAGGCGAATTAACGTCGGTGGAACGAACAACCGCTTCTCCTTCCGGGCGCTCAGTTCCAATTTCAATCTATCCAACGAAACACCGACACTAACGGCTCAGACCACCCTCAAGGATTTACCTTTTTTTACACCCGGGATCGTGGGCGGAAGTCGTCACAATTTCCTGCCGGCCGTTGTGCAATATCGCTTTGTGGACAAGAACGCGTCCGGTCTGGTTGATCCCGAAGATGAAATGTCTCTGGTCGAATCCAATCACAACCACACCATTCTTACGAACATCGCGACAGGCCTGTTCGAGCCGGTCTCGGCCAAAGTCGGATTCGGAACGGTTTTCCCATCGGGGTCGACGAGAGCCAGCGTAGTGGTAGCGTCCGATGCCACTGGCACCGTCAACCTGTGGGTGGACACGGCGGTCACCAACTCTCCGATGCAGCGCCGCCATCTCTCATCGGCTTACCGCGGCAGGATTTGGCACGAGTTCCGCAGCGTCCGGGGGATCGAGCCCGGCGACAGCGCCGTCGGCCTCATGATTGATCCGGCCACTCCGTCGGCTCCGCAATTGGTGCTTTGGAAGGCGTCTGCTTTGGCGAAGAGTGCGGCGTCCAAACCATTGCAAACGGCGCCGCTGGCCCGGGTGGCGGCGTCTTCCAGCCGGAGCCGGCAGATAGCGCAAATCGATGCTGATGTCTGGGATGCGGAATCGAACGCGGTGCGAATGCAGGTGCAGTTTCGGGTGAATGCCTGGAGCAATTGGGCAATGGCCACACTGACCAGTGTGGCGGGCGGGACTCCGGGATCGGAAGTGGCGGCGACGCCGAACGGCGTGCGGCACCGGCTGGTGTGGAATTCGGCGCAGGACCTCGGGCCGTCTTTTGCCGGAGATCTCTTGCTGCGAATTCGTGCGGCGGATGCAGCGGAGGCAGGACCGTGGTCGGATCAGGTGTATTTCCGCATCGATGAAGCCCCGGAAATCGCGGTGCAGGATACTGCGACAAGCACGCCGCTCACCGATGGCTCGGGCCATGTGGACCTTGGAGAATTGATCGTGGGGCAGCCGGTGATGCGCACCTTCACTGTGCAGAACAGCGGAAATGGTGACCTGACGGGATTGGAGCTAACCGTGGATGCAACGCCCGGCGGCACTAGCAGCCTTCAGCAACCGGCGTTGACGACTTTGCCTTCCGGTGAGAGCACCACGGGCAGCGTGACCTTCACCCCGTCTCTGGCCGGCCCGCACACGCTGCATCTGCATCTCGCCAGCAATGATGAGGATGAAGCTCCGTTCGACATCGAACTGCGCGCCACCGCCGTAACTTCGGAGGTGAACGTAGCCGTTTCCCCGTCTGGCGTTTCCGAGGATGGAAATACGGCGCTGACATTTACCGTGAGCCGCAGTTCCAGCACACAGCCGCTGACAGTTTCCTATGTTTTGAGCGGCACAGCGACCGCGGGCACGGACTTCCCGACACCGGCGGGCAGCAGTGTGGATTTTATGATCGGGCAAAGCACTGCCACGCTGGCGATCACGCCCACACCGGATTCTGATCCGGAGCCGGACGAGACGGTCATTCTCACTCTGACATCGGCAGCGGGGTATGGCATCGGCACTAATGGGAGTGCCATCGGCACGATCCTGAGCGATGAATTGCCTATCGTGACGACCAATGCGGTGACGGGCATCACGCCAACCACCGCGAGCACCGGCGGCCACGTCACCAGCGACGGAGGCACTACGGTGACGGAACGGGGCGTGGTCTATGCGCAGTCGCCCAACCCGTCACTGGCCAATGCCCTGCGAGCGCAGGCGGGCACCGGCACCGGCACTTTCACCGCCAGTCTCAGCGGTCTGGCCATCGGCACGACTTACTATATCCGTGCCTATGCTTTGAATGCCGCAGGCACCGCCTACGGCGAGACGCTGCAATTCGCCACTGGCACGCCCGCCGGGGGACCTGGCTGGTTGCCACCAACCGGACTGGAGCACAGCATGACGGTGTATGCACAAGTGGAGCGCAATGGCGCGAAGATAGAGACGCTGGGCAGCAAGCTGGCGGCATTCACCGGAACGAATGTGGCCGGCGTGGCCTCGCCAGTGATCGGCCCCGGTGAAGTGAAACTCTATATCCTGACGGTGTGGTCCAGCCAGCCAACTGCCGCTGCCCTTCCTCTCAAGTCCTACGATGCGGGAACGAATGAGGTGCTGGATGTCATTGAAACCCTGGACTTTCAGTCGAACGGAACGCTGGGAACGCTGACGGCTCCTGTGGTGTATCACGTAACCCCGGGCGAGAGGGATCAGATCATCCCGCTGAGTCAGGGCTGGAACTGGATTTCCTTCAACACCCTCCCGGCCAATCGCACGCCGGACTCGGTGCTGAGCCAGCATGTGCCGCAGGATGACGACGTGATCAAAGGGACCGCAGGCAGTGCGACGTGGTTCGGCGGCCAGTGGTATCCCAGCAGTGGTTTCACTCTGGACGGCGGAAAGCTTTACCTGCTGCGCCGCCAAGAGCCCGGCTCTGCTCTGCTAACCGTGCGGGGCCTGCCGGTGCCGACAGCCACGGCGATCAGTCTTGTCGAAGGCTGGAACTGGCTCGGCTACCTGCCGGAGGAACCGCGGAGTATCACGCCCGCGCTGTCTAGCGCCATTCTGGCGAATAACGACCTTCTGAAATCGCAACTCGACGGCACGGCGACGTGGTTCGGTGGCCAGTGGTTCCCTGATACTCTGCTCATGCAGCAAGGACGTGGCTACCTGCTGAAAGTGGCATCGGCGCAGACTTTCCGCTACGACCCAGAAACGCCTGCCAGTGCTCCCGCCGGGTTCGTCGTTGGGGGCAGCGGAATACCCGACTGGCAGCCGCCAACCGGCCGGGAAAACAGCATGACGCTCTACGCACGGGTGGAACTGAGCGGCCAGCGCATGGAAACTGACGGCAGCCTGCTTGGAATCTTTGACGGGACGCAACTTGCAGGTGTCGCATCGCTCGTGTCTGGCCCATCCGGCAAACTCTTCCCGCTGACTGCATGGTCGAACTCTGTGTTTGCCCCTGATATGTCGTTGAAAGCCTGGGACGCCGCCACCAACCGCATCGTGGACTTGAATCCTGCGGTTAATTTCACCCTGAACGGAATCAGCGGCACCATCGCCAGCCCGCTGATCTTCACGGGGATGGCCCTGACACCCATTGAGGCATGGCGTTTGTCGCATTTCGGCTCATCCGACAATACCGGTCCCGGGGCCGACACCGCCAGCCCCGCCGGCGACGGGATTCACAACCTCGTGAAGTATGCCTTGTCCATGGATCCGTTCACCAACGGCACCGCGACCCTGCCCGCCGGGCAATTCATTGTCTATCCTACCGGCAAACATCTCTCGATCACGTTCGCCCGCGACCCCACCCGCAACGATATCGACCTCTACGTCGAAGTCAGCGACAACCTCCAAGCCGCCAATTGGACGACGGTGGCCACATCCTTGCAAGGCGCCACTTTCACCGGTCCCGGCCTCGTGAGCCAGACGACCAACCCCGACGGCACGATTACGATCGAAGCCCGCGACCCCATTCCCCTGAGCGACGCCAGTCGCCGTTACCTGCACCTCCGCGTGGCCCGCTGATTTTGCAAACCCTGGCATCAACGCCGCCGGCACCGGGGCCGTGCAGACGCTCACGGTTCCAGCCGCCGTGACGGGCGGCAGTCCCTGGCGGCGATACTTTCGGGTGGTGCGGGAGTGATTCCAAAGACCGCCGCTTACTCGAAAATGCCGTCCACTTGCGGATGATGGATTGGATGCCACGATCCCAGGCATGACTGCAACACTCACTCTCGATGATGCCGGCAGGCTATTGCTGCCGGATGCTGCGCTGCGCTTGCTCGGCGTGAAGCCCGGCGAGCGTTTGCGTGCCGATGTGACGCCGAACCGCATCGAAATCCTCCCGGCTCCCACCGCAGTCACGAATGATCAGCGGAAACTTTTTGCCCGGCGTTTCGCGCCCCTCGCGACGGCGCCTGACCGCGACCTTTGTGACATCGTGACGGAAAACCGGAGAGAGCGATGACGCTCACGGCGGACGCCAGTTTCCTGGTTTCCCTCTATGGCGTGAATGTGAATACTCCTGCGGCCCGGGCGTGGATGCAGGCTGCGGCGACTCCCCTGCGCGTCGAGATTGACTGTGGCAATCGGCACTCACCAATCCATTGAGTCCCGTAGTTCCGGATCTCTGCGCGCTCTGCGGTCTCCTGTTCAAACAACCTCCTGACGCGGGCGCACAGCGGTTGGTTCAAAAATGACGGGATGACGGCTTGCCATGTATATCCGCAGGCGATACGCTCCCGGCATGACGACGACACTGCGAGCATGGGGAAACAGCAAGGCGGTGCGCCTGCCGAAGGCGCTGCTGGCGGCACTGCGCCTTGAGGCCGGGGCCAGTCTCGAAGTGGAGCTTTCTCCGAAAAAGGACGCGATCATCGTAAGGCCTGCGAAAGCGCCGTCGCGCGTGCGGGGAAGGCATCGCATCGAAGACCTTGCTGCGGCCATGCCCCGGGGTTACAAGACTGCTGAGTTTGATTGGGAAACCACAGGACGGGAGGTCTGGTAATGGCTTCCCGGATTCCAAGGCAGGGCGACCTGGTGGCCCTTGATTTCGATCCGCAGTCCGGCCACGAGCAAAGAGGACGCCGCCCGGCGCTGGTGGTGAGCAAGGACGTCTTCAACAAATCCACAGGCATGGCGATCTGCTGTCCGGTCACGAACACAAACCGGGGCGTCCCCTTCCATGTTCCCCTCGCCGGGAGAACGTCGCTGACGGGCTTTGTGATGTGCGAACAGGTGAAGTCTCTCGACTTCCGTTCGCGTGGCTTGAAACTGATCGAGCGCGCCCCGCAGGATTTGCTGGAGGACGTCCTTGCCATCATTGACGCCTCGGTTTTTTGATCCTGAATTCGGGAATGAGCAGCAAGAGAACCGCAGCCGACCAACGGGAGACAGGCGAACACTTTAACTCGTTAACTGAGCCAAATGGACCCGGATGAACGCAGATTGATGAACTCCCGATGACTGACCGAAGGGCTTTCCTCAACTTCCTCACAATCCGCGTCTATCTGCGTTCATCCGCGGTTCTATTTTCCCTTTTAGTTTCAGTCCGGTTGCAGCCCTTTATCCCTTCTTCCACCCGCGGACCTTGCAGTGGACGACGGCGACTTTGCCCATGTAGTTGGCGGCGGGGGCGAGGTCGGCGGCTTTGAGCATGTGTTCTTTGGCTTTGTCGGTTTTGCCGAGGGCTTCGTGATAGAGGCCGAGGTAAAGGTGCGCGTAACAGAGTTGCCGCTGATGGGCGGTTTCGGAGATGCCTTCTTTTGACTCTGCGGCCTTGAGCACGTCCTCCGGGGTACCTTTGCCGGCGTAGAGGGCGTGGATTTGTTTCATGGGGACCCGGGTGTCGTGCGTGATGGGAATAAATACCTTGCGCGCGGCCTCGACGCTTTCGGCTTTCGTCACACAGAGGAAATGCCATGCGGCATTCTCGACGTCCTCGCTGTTCACTTTCTGGTGCACCTCAAACTGCGCGCGCCCATCCTTGTAGCGCTCGGCATAATAGAGCGCGAGACCACGCTGCCAGTGGCCAGGGAGGGATGATGGATCCTCCTTCACCTGGGCGTCCCATTCGACGAGCGATTCCTTGATGCGCCCGGCGAAGAAATGTTCCTCGCCTTTTGCGTAGCGGGATTTGTCTTCCTGCGCCGACGCGGCGCTACAGCAAACGAGAAGGGCGAATAAGAGGTGTTTCATGGCAATGTGGTCAAGGTTGAGAAGGTGTGAGGATACGATAGAACCGCCGAACGGCGGCGGTGGTGTCGGTGATGTTCAGCGTCTGATTGCCGGCCGGCAGGAGGTTCTCTGCTCCTGGCAAGTTTTGCCAGGCGCCGGTCCCGAGACTCTCGCGGAACTGCACTGAATAACTCCGGCCGCCGATGGCGGGAAAACTCAACCGGAAGCCGCCGGTTACCGTCGTCACCGCCGCCAGCAGGCTGCTGGCTGGATCACGCGGATCAGTCCCCGCGGCGTATTCGTCCTGGTTAGACTGACTATCGCCATCGCGGTCCTGAGCGGCATCGAGGGCATCGAAGGGATTCAATCCGTTCGCAGTCTCCCATGCGTCGGGCATCCCATCGCCGTCGTTATCGCTGTCAGTGATCGGTGTCTGGCCGGAGTTTACTGCACCGGGTGTGGCAGTGGCCGCAAGCCAGTTGGCGGGATCATTTCCGATAGTGGTGCGGCTGAGACGCTGGAGCGACGGACCGCCGCCATCCGCACTCGACGGCCACGGCGCGGAGTCGAGGTACTCGACCTTGTCCACAAGAATGAACGGCGTGGTTCCGCCGGCCGTGGGCCCGGGATACGCCAGCTCGATGCTGGCGTTGTCGTTCGGGAGCTTCGGTGACGACGGGCCATAGATTGCGACGCCTGCCGGGAGATTGTAGGTCGCGCGGAAGGCATCGAGCGAAGCGGTGTCCGTCGCGGGATCGAAGGAAACCACCAGGACGTAGTCCCGCTGAAGAATGACCGTGCCGGCCGGGAAAGTGAAGTCCGCGTCGTTCTTGAGACGCCAGCCGCCAACATTCTGCGGACTCGTGGTGATATTGTGCAACTCTATGAACTCGTCGCGCGCATTGTCCGCGGCAGGCGGGCCGGCGAGATCGGGCGGGTGATACATCACTTCATTGATGACGATCGGGCCGGTGCGCGGCGCGGCATTGGAATTGTTGAATGTGCGCGCCAGCAGCGGCCAGAACTCGGGTTGACCCGATCCCGGCGGGTTGCCGGTCGCAACGCGCCCAAACGGGACGCCATCCGCCGCCGCGCCAAAAGTAACCTGCGCGCGATAGCCGGTGAGTGCGTTCAAGCCGTCGATTGCCGAGAGCACGATTTCGTCGCCCGTGGAGCCCAGCGAGAACGGGTTGGCACCCGTGTTGAACTGGCTTTCGTTGATTACAAGAAAACCGCCTGCCGCGATCGTTGAGCCACTTGGGATCTGAAATTTCTGCGGGTTCGTCCGGTCATCGCTCAGCCACCAGCCGCTCACGTTTACCGCTGCTGCGGTCGGATTGTGCAGTTCGATCGAGTCCTCGAGCGGCGCGGTGGAATTTGTCAGCGCCTCATTGATGACGACCGGCGCGGGGAGCCAATTGCTCTCGCCAGGGGACACGGATTCCGGGAAAACGGCAACACTCGCGCTGCCATCCGGAAAGCGGCCCTGTGAGGCATCGAGCGTCTGCGAGCCAAAGCTGACGGAGTTGATCGTGGTCGTGCCATTGGCCGCTGTGAGGATGAGATTGTCGCCTGCGGTGCCGAGCTTGAAATTGGCGTGATTGCCGCCCGCGCTGCTGCCGTCGGCCTCGAAACGCGCGAAACCTCTGCCCGCGATGAAGGACAGCGCGGGAATCTGTGTGAGATTGACGCCGGCCGTGTCCGACAAATACAGGCCCGCGAGCGCGACAGGGTTCACGTCCGGATTGTGCAGTTCAAACCAATCCTCGCCAGTGGCCGGGTTCGCCATCCATTCGTTGACTTTCAAAGTCGCGCTCGATCCCAGTGTTAGCGCCGCACTGTTCGCGGCGGCGGTGGAAGGCGTCATCAGCCCCCAACTTCCCGTGCCGTCCGGCGCGCGCCCCATCGCGAGGTTGGCGGCCTGCGGGCCGAACGTGATGTAGTCGCGCACATTGCTGCCTTCAAAAACGGCGACGGTCTGCCCGCCCGTGGCGAGCTTGAATCCCGCGTGCAGTCCCGGCTCCTCCGCGTTGCTGTCGCACCAGACGATCAGATGCCCGCCCGCCGGAATGCTGGCGGTGCCGGGGAACAGGAACTTGCCGGGCACAAGGATATCATCGCTCAAACTCCAGCCACTTAAACTAATGGCGGCGGCGGTGTTGTTGCGCAGTTCGATGTAATCGGGATTCGACAAGCCATTGGTCACGGCATTGCGGTTGGCCGCCATGATTTCATTCAGCGCGACGGTGCCACCCGTCGTGACGACGGTGGCCTCCAGCGACAGGCCAAACGTGACGTCACTGCTGTTAGAGGAATTGCCAGGGGCGAGGAATCCGTTTTGGTGCACCTCCACCGCTATGGTGTTTTCGCCCTGCACCAGCAGGGGTCGCGGGTCGATCCATGAGGTATCCGGCGTGCCGGCAGCATCGGCGTAAAGGTACGATCCGTCTGCCGGGGCGGAGGTGGAAAGAGTGGCATAGGCATAAGTCGCGGTATCGGGCATCCGGTAGCGGTGAATGCGGGTACCATTCAGATAAATGACACAACCATCGTCGATGAGATGACGCAGGCGCACGGTGGAAGTCGCCGGATTGCCAGGAAAGTTGAACTTGCGGCGGAAATATATGGTGGCGCGCCCTGCCAAGCTCCGCGGGTCCGGGAGCACGTTGTTGATGACCGCCGGCCCGGCTATGGCGTTTACTTCATAGGCGAGCGCTCCGGTGGCGGACGGCCATGTGCCATCGGCAAAAACCGGCTGCGTCCACGTGGCATCATTGTAGGCGCTAACAGCATCGTACTTCCACGAGTCGTTCCAGTTGATGACCGTCACATTGCCCGGGGCGGGACCGAACACGAATGAAGTCTCGGTGGAAGCAGCCGAAGGATGGTCCTGGGCATCATAGTAAGTGACGCGCCAAAAATATGTCTGCGTGAATTCGAGATCTGCGAATGGAATGGCGGTGCGCGTCAGGTCAGCAGTGCTGGTGAGCACCCATACCGGCTGGGCATAGGTGCTATCAGAACGCCGTATTTCCCATTTCGTCTTCGTATGGGCCGCCGTGCCGGTCGTGCTACCGCTACTGTGAGAATAAACCGAAGCGACCAGTTCCGCCGCGGGTATCGCTGCGGTATTGGCGGCTGGCGACACATGCACGGGTTTCGCCGGACGGGTGAAGTCGCTGCCGTCGGCCAGATGGCCGGTCTGCGTGTTGATGCTCGCGAAGCGCGCTTCGCAGAACCCCGCCCGGTAGGCATTGACTTGCGTGTAATAGGAGACCTGGTTGCCGGCGCTGTTCCGGAAAAAGAGTGTCTTGAGATTGTCAGGGTGGAGATAAGTGTTGTTGAGCAGCCACAGCCGCTGGTCGTACTCTGCCTTCAATCCCCGGAAGACCGAGTCTTTGAGGAAATTCGGGCCGCGGGAGTTGTTGCCGAGGATGCCCGCGGGCGGACTGCCCGTCTGTCCCAGGTAGATCCATGAGTTGGTGCCGGTGGTGTCGCCGTTGCCGAAAAAGGCGTCGAAATCCCACGGAATGAAAGTCCATTTCCCGCTCGTGCGGCGCCACACGAAATGATTCTGCGTGGTGTCGTCCCACGGACACCCCCAATTGCAAACGGCCAGCGCGGTGAGGCCGAGGTCCAAGTCGTAGTTGGTCAGCATGTAGGCGCGGGTGTTCGGAATGTTGGGATTGAGCGCGGTTTCGCTGTCGCCGCGCGCCGCCCACATTCCGTCCACGAAATCTTTGAAAGGCTTCGCGCCTTTCCATCCGTGGTTTTGCAGCCCGTAAGTCCACTCGAAGCGCTGCACAGACGTCCATGGACCTCCGGCCGCAATGCGGCGCTCATCGCCGCGGCTGTAGGGGCCTTCGCCCGGGTCGATGGTGCCGACGCTCTTGTAAAATTCGCCCGTCGGTTCCTTCACCGATCCGGGATTCATATCCTGAATGCGTTCGTGATAGGGATCGAGCAGGTCGCCGTTGTACTCGCCCTGCTCGAGTCGGAGCTGTCGGGCATTGCCATTCAAATACCAGTCCACCCAGCGGACTTCGGACATGGGCACGTTGGCATTGATGAACAACCCGTGCATGACGCTGAAGTAATCGCTCTTGTCCGTGATGAAGACGCTGTCCGCGCCGCGAAATTTCTGGTGGTCGGCAAACAGCAGCTTATACGACTGGCGGCCCGCGCTGCGATTGTAGCGGCTGCCGTGATAGCGGAGATTGGCATCGCGCACCACGCCGTTTTCAATGTGGATGCAGGGGACGGTGCCGTTCCATTGCTGCGCGGTGGCTGCGACGTAAGGAACGGCTCGCGGCAACCCGGTCACAGCCGAACTGGTGACGCGCTTCGGATTGCCGATAATATTGTAATTCATGCACGCCAGCCCGTTGCGCCCGTTGAACGCGCCGCTGGTCGTATCGGCGCTGGACACAAAACATTCATAGACCGGATTCACCGCCGTGCGGACCGGCTGCACGAAGTAAGCGAACCATGCCTCGCGAGTGGTCAGCCCCGTCGGAACAATTGCGGGATCGTCGGCCCGCGGAGCGACCGGCTCGACGCCGCTTCCCCGGTCGGCGCGGATGCGCCAGCGCACGATGCTGCGGTCGATCTGTCCGGGCAGGGTGGCGCTGTAGTTTCCGTTCCCGGAGCCAGTGGCGGCGACCGTGCTTCTGGTTTCTGTGAGAGAATTGATGTCATCCAGCCAGTATTCGACATCGACTCCGGCAGGAGTGGCGGCGCTGGAGAAGAGAAACTGAATGCGCACCTGCTGTGCCGCCCGAATGACCGGCGAGTCGTCGGCAAGTTGAGTTACCGAGTATGAGACGACGACCGGCTTCGGCGTGGCGCCGGTGCTGGTGTTGCCCGCGCCTGGCGTGGGTCCTGGCGAAAGCGGCGAGGCCAGCCAGTTGGCGGGATCGTTCGATCCGGACGCGGCGCTGTACCGTTCCAGCGAGCGTCCTTTGTATTGATAGGGCGCGTCGTTGATGAGCGTGAATTCCTGGTCCGCGCCGAGCCCATCCGCGCTGCCGGGCCACGGGAAAGTCGCTGCATAGCTCACCGAATCCACGACGGCGCCCGCCGCGTTCTTGAGTTTGATGGTGTCCGATTTGTTGCTGAGCTGGCCGGTGTAGGGCCCCAGCACGCCTGCGATCGTGTAAACCGTTTGCAGCCGCGCCGGATTCTTCGCGATGACCTTGTAGCCGCCGGCGGCGATGCTCGTGCCTGCAGGAACGGTAACCCGATACCGCCCGAAAGTTCCCAGCCGCTCACGTCCACCGATACCGCCCCGGCATTGTGA
>Ga0190270_10000410_pt1 | contig 18491 bp, 17 predicted proteins | sample Popmic320T_FD_133748 | JGI IMG/M metagenome (GOLD analysis project Ga0190270, IMG submission 133748) | Populus adjacent soil microbial communities from riparian zone of Weber River, Utah, USA - 320 T | ecosystem: Environmental > Terrestrial > Soil > Riparian zone | place: USA: Utah | collected...
AACGGTGGGTTTGCTTCGACAGCTTTCGCAGATATTTCACACACATCTCTTCCCAAATCGACAGATGCGACTCTTCTTGCTAATTGATGAATTTGAGACGCTCCTGGAGGTTCAACAAGTCGCACTAAACACAGTCATGAAGATGAGGCTGCCGGACCTATCGATGAAGATCGCAGTTAGGAAGGCCGGTCGAAAAACAGCCGATACATTCACTGAGCGAGATCCAATCCAGCAGCCTCGGGACTATACAGAGGTACGTATCGACTATGACGTTGGCTCATCTGAGTACCGCACACTGCTGGAAGGTATCGCTGAGAAGAGACTAGTAGATGCTGACTATCCGCAACACGATATTAAGGCATTTCTCGCCGAACAAAGTTGGGAGGAGGAGATCTCCGCTGACGACCGAGAAACGGAACTGCGAAAAATGTGGCTCAGCGGACAGAGACGAACTGGGCAGATGAGCCCGGATTTCAGAAACCACTATGCCACCGCAGCTACGTATCGATATTTAGCCGAAAAAGGTAAGAGGAAATCCTTTAGTGGGTTCAATCAGTACGCTCTGCTTTCCTCGGGCATTACCAGCAACTTCATGGAACTATGTAAATACGCTTTCTATTTTGCACTGCACGAACAATTACCCTTGCGCGAATCACCTACAATTCCTTCGTATTTGCAAACGGAGGCAGCTTACCGCGTTTCTCAGAGATTGCTCTCGACAATAGACGGCAATGTGCCCATGGTTGGTTCGACTTTGGCAAGAATGCTGGCGGATCTTGGTTCAGTATTGAGAAGTCGCTTATTGAATCACGCGTCTGAACCTGAAGCCAACAGACTTGCTGTTGCGGACTACGAAATGCTCTCGCAACAGGAGAATGAAACTCTAGAAAAAGTAATCGATGGGGCTGTTATCTGGTCGGTGATGCACTTTGAAACTGAGGGGGAGGCCTATCGTCCTAAGAATGCCGCTCGGCCTCCGAGCGCAGATTTGATTATTAACCGCATTTACAGCCCGGCACTTGGTATTCCACCGCGTGCGCGATGGGCGGTGAAAGTAACTGTTGCGGAGTTGAGAGCACTTATTGACCCGAACCTTCGAAATTATGCGTACCAGAGATTAATGAGAACGCTAGGCGCGGAGCCTCATACGACCCCTCAAATGCATCTTTATGAAAGGAGTGCAGGGTTATGACTAGTGGATCGCCGATTGAATTAGGTGAGGTGGGTCCTTCGACTTCTGAAGGCCCTGATGACGCTCTCATTCTCGCAGCGAGTTGGGAGGAAAGATGCCTTGGCGTCCCCCAGAGATTAAGGGACTACGCCGCCCAAAAGGTGATTATCACTGTCTATGACGGCCCGAGCGCCCTGCGAAAGAAACACATCGCAATTCTCGGTGATGTGCTGAAGTCGAAAGGTGAGGTGCATCAAGTGCCTGCCCTTCACAGCTATCCAATTGAGAGCGTGCGCAAAACGGTTGACCTTGTACGTTCAACTGTCAGAGATCGCCCTCCCCGCATAACCATCGACATGAGTACCTTTACGAAGAAGCATCTGCTACAGCTTCTTCAGGGATTGGATCTCGCAGGAATGCTTGGTGACTGCCGATTTCTGTATACGGAGCCCCAGGATTATCACACAGCCGACGACGAGCCAATAGCTCAAGGCATCTCTTCGGTTAAGGCGATCGAAACATTTGCTGGATATAACACTCCGTCGCGCGACTCGTTGTTGGTATTGTTTTTGGGATACGAAGGACGCCGAGCTCTCGCGCTGTGGGAACATCTTGAACCTAACATAACATTGGCGGTCATTCCAGACCCACCTTACAAGCCGGAGTGGTTCGAACGAACTGAGACTCAGAACCATTACTTACTCTCATGTTTGCGGAAGGATCAAGTATACAAGACGCACTCCTTGATTCCGCACGACTCAGAGCAATTCTTGGACGACCTGATACTCAACCCCGAGTTGGGATCTCACCGATACAATTACAGGATTGCGCCGCTGGGCACGAAATCCCAGACACTAGGCATTTACCGGTTCTGGCGACGACATAGGGGGCACGTCACGATGATGTATGCCCGGCCATTTCGGTATCGAGAAGAGAACGCGACCTTTCCCTTTGGTCGAACTTGGTTAATTGATCAAAGTAAGACTTGGGGCAACTGACCCTCGGATCTGGCAGCCTCTTATGACGCGGCTCTGTACCTATCTCGATCGCTATCCCGCCAAAATGGTTTCTCATTTGGCGGACAAGTTAGCTGATCGTTATCTACTTGACTGCGCAAACCTTCTGGATCCCTTCTGTGGTTCCGGCGCGATTCTCGATGCAACTACGGCGCGGAACTTTCCTGCAACTGGCTTCGATGTCAATCCATACGCCACACTGCTTTCACGGGTTAAGCTAGATGGCTTTGACACTAACGCCGCGGGTGAAGTCTGCGAGGCTCTGGTGCGCAAAACCGTGAAATCGAAGCACTCATTGCCCGTGACATGGGACGCAAAGAATTATTGGTTTACAAAACAGACGCTCTTTAAGTATGAAAGGCTACGCTACGTTGCTAACGCGATGAACCTTTATGACAGTCGCGACGGTCGTGCAGTTCTACTAGCGTATGCACTTTCAGTTAGAAGATGCTCGAAAGCGGACCAGCGAAGTCCTAAACCATTCATTTCCAAAAATGCCATTGCAAACCGCAAAGGGAGGCATTTCGATCCTTTCGAAGAAATAAAAACATTATTGAGTGATCTTGCCGCATTACATGGCGGGCCGACGACTCGGAAAACTCAAGTACTGTGCGTTGATGTTAGGTCTTCAAAAGGGCTGAGTAAATTCGCAAGCACGTTTTCTCACGTAATCACCTCGCCCCCTTACATAAATGCCCAAGATTACTTCCGTAATTTCAAACTTGAACTCAACCTGCTTGAAGACCTAATGCCCTGCAGAGTTGCTACGGTTAGATACAAGTTCATAGGAACTGAGAGAGGGCATTTACTCGAAGGTCTACGCGAGTCCGATTTCGACTATCATCGCAAGCTGCTTGCTCTTTTGCCTTTGATGGAAACCACTCACCCAAAGCAATCCGCAGTCATTCATCGCTACTTGGCAGACATGCGCTCCGCGTTCTTAGTAATGAAGTTCTGCCTCAAACCACAGGGGAAGTTAATTGTCGTTTGCGGAGACAATTTGGTTGGAGGATATCGGATTCTTACCTGGAAAGTACTCAGTAGGATGCTTGAAGACCTTGGCTTCAAATTGTTCGATCGCTTCGGGGACAAAATTGGTTGCAGAAACGTGCCACCGAAGCGTCAGGGCCACGTGGGGCTCATAAAGCAAGAAGTTATTTCCGCCTTCCAGCTTAGTTAGTTGACGGGTGGCATTGCATCCCAAGTTGGACTTCCCTTTCAAGATCGGCAATGTCGACGACGAAGACGTCTTCGCAGTCACGCGCCAGGGCGAGCAGGAAGTCCGTCCGATCTAATCCGGCAACTTGGGCCGCGGTCTCCTGCGAGACCTTCTTGCGCTTGTACCAGTGAATGGCAGCGGCAAGACGCATTTCGCCCGCGAACTCCTGCGGAGATCGACGAAGCCCCGAGAACACCTCTTCATCAAGCGTCATCCTTATTTCCATCGTCTTGTTACCATGAAGGTTCAACTTAGAGGGTCGCAAATGATTGCTTCGCGTTGAGCCGTGTGTTACAAAACAACCTATGAGCGTGCAGCTTGAAAGTAGTGAGGCAGCTATCCTCAGTCGGGTCATTCAACCGGATTCTGGAGACTGGCCTCAGGCCGCCGCTGAAGCAATTCTACGAATAGGCTTCAATGAAACCGACCGAGAGCAAATGACTATCTTGCTCGAAAGGGCGAAGTCAGGAGATCTCACGAACGAAGAGTCAGAAGCTCTGGAGCATTATCGGCATATCGGCAAGCTACTGGAATTAATGAAATCGCGGGCTCGGCGCTCGCTGCAAACCTCTCCTGCGTGAGATGGCGCGTCTAAGCCGCACGCTCGAACTCGAAGTTCGTCGCCGCGCAGCCGGGCGCTGTGAATACTGTCTCTTCCCGGAACCCGCCAGCGAACTACCTTTTCACATCGATCACATCATCGCTGAAAAGCACGGTGGCCAGAGCGAGTCTGAGAATCTGGCGTGGGCATGCTTCTCCTGTAACCTTCGCAAGGGCCCGAACATCGCTGGTCTTGACCCAGAAACAGGCGAATTAACACGGCTGTTCAATCCGCGCGCTGACGCATGGTCTGAACATTTTGTCTGGGATGGCGTGCGGCTACGGGGTAGAACACCAATCGGTCGTACAACTGTGGCGGTGCTCGACATCAATCATGTGGACTCTTTGGCTGTTCGCGAAGCGTTGCGTGAAGAAGGATTGTATTAGTCCAACCGATTGAATGAAAACGTCGGTCTTTCTCAGAATGGTGATTCTCCGCGCTCCATTAAGACAGGGTTTGGCATGATCTTGTCTCCCGAAGCGCACCTTGTTTGTATATCGCTTTGGTCTTTCTAATCATGGGATTCGCCTAGCCATCCGCCGACGTAAGCCTCAACCTTTGGCATTACATGCACAAGATAAGGCGAGTCCACGCCTTGCGCGCGAGCTTCGTCGTAAACCGTACGCGCGTCCTTACCGTGCGCCACTAACTTGCTACCGTCGAGCGCGACCCACTGATCGAGAAACTCTTCGCGATGCTCTTCTATCCAAGCGCGTTCTTCATAGTGAGTTCGATAAGACGGTGTCATAGTTAGTACGACTGCCTCTCAACAACTGCGTGCTCAGTTTACCGCTTCCGTCGCGTCCAGAACTACTTCGGATGTTTCTACCGCTTCCGCCGCTGCCAGTTGTTCCATTCCTTCCGAGTTGAATGCATCAAGTGCCGCTGCAGCGCGGCGCGTGGTTTCGATGTTTGCGTTAACGTAGCGGTAAATTGTGTTCGCTTGCGTGTGGCCTAGCACGCGGCCGACTTCGGGTAATGGAAGGTGTGCAGCCACCAAACGGGTAGCGGCGGTGTGGCGGAGATCATGAAAGCGAATATCCGGCAAGCCCGCTGCGGTACGCGCTGAGGTGAAACTACGCTTCACGTTGTTCGTGAAGCCAAACACGAGCCCTTCTCTGATCTTTGGTGACACATCCCAGAGCTGTTCCAATTCCAGGGCGAGTCGCACGTCAACGAAACCTGCCGCTCCTTCATCGTCTTCGTATTGAAAGCGCGAATGGTCAACACGCGCTCCTCAAAATCAACGTCGCTCCACTTGAGGGACAGAATCTCGCCACGCCTCATGCCCGTATCAAGAGCGCAGATTACGATTGGCCGCAAGTGTCGACGCCACCGATCGTCACATGCTTTCAGGAGCCGGAGTTCTTCGTCGCGGGTAATAATCCGTTCCCTTTTTCGCTCGTCAGCGACGCTGATTAGCGAGTCCCCGCCACGCATCGGGTTGCGCAGAATCCAGCCTTCACGCTCTGCGATATTCAGTAAGCGTCGCATCTTCTCAAGCTCGCGGTTGACGGCGGCGACGCTGCGCTGTTTCTTTGCCTTCGTCGGTTTTGCCAATCTTTCAGCCCGAAACGCCCGAATATCATCGTGGGTGATGCCACGAAGCTGGCGCTTGCCGAAGTGCTCTTTAAGAATATTCACGGCGGCGATCGCCGGCGAGAGGCTGCGGACCCCGGCAACCTTGCGGCCATCTACGTACTCGGCTGGTATGAGGTATTTCTTTTCCAAGTAAGTCGCAAGTTCGAAGAACGTCATGTGCTCCTTGGCGAGCGACCGTCCACCAGTCGCATCGACTTCCGCGAGAAGTTCGTGGACTTTGTCGCCCGCGTCCACTTTGTTCTCAGCTCGTCGCTGACGATCGTGTCTCTTACCCGTCACTGGATCGGTGTAAGTGACGCGCGCCCACCAGGTGGGTTTCGCACCATTGCCTCGACCTTTCTTCTGATGACTGATCCAACTCGCTCTCTCATCGGTTATACTCCTCTCGCACACACATTCGCACACATTTTGGATGTGATTTCGAGAGAATAGCAGAGTTGTCAAGTTAGACCTGATTTCACTTTCAAGCAATAAATACAGGCCTTTGAAGCATAATTTGATAACTGGAGATATCGCGAGAAAACGGTCGAATTACGCTTCACACGCGAGGGGTCAGAAGTTCGAATCTTCTAGCGGGCACCAATTTTTCCAATGCACTGCGCACCAGCAAGAGCTTGGTGTGCGCCACGGAATGCCTAATAGGATCGTGGGCGACAAGACAGCTGCAGGTGAAGGAGTCCCTGATTCTGCTCACGTAATATATGAGTGTCGGTGTTACCCGTAGTTTCTGTTCTGCCCACACCGCGCGGATTAAAACCGCATAACCCTATGCAGCATCGTGACCTTTACAGTGCGCTCGCATGCCTCACGTTGATTGCGATTTCCCTGGTGATCTGGTCCATGGTCCCAGCATCGAGCTCGGCCGGCGCCGCCCACAGTGTGAAAGTGACCGAGGACAACATTCTCAAGTCGGCGCAGAAACCAAAAGTACCCATATCAGATGGCCGCTCCGACGTCACGAATCGGAACAGATTCAGTGTTGCGGACATTGATAACTCCATGCGCGTGCGGCGCAACCATGCTTGGGCGATTGTTGAGCAAGTGTGGGAACCGGTTTCAGTTGCCGGTAGCAAGATTCCAGCGTGGATGACGTGGTACGAGGAACAAGACATCGCGCAACTTTATAGAGAGTTACTCAACAAACAATCGAGTAGTAGGAGCGCGACTTCGCCGGCCCAGGTCAAAGCAAATGTCGACGCAATGTTAAAGCAAAATTCCTTCAAGGATCTCCAAACATCGCTCAACTCGGCTAGACTCGGAAAAGTCTTACGACAGTTCACGTTTCCAGGGATGCCCAGCCTCGGTCCAAATCGCAGGCCCGGTACAGGCGTGGTTTATTACAACAGTGCATACGTCAGGCATCTGCTTGAAAACGCTGAGAAAATAGTCGGCTGCGACCTAAGCGCCTTTCCAAAACTTCCCGGCTCGACCCAGGCGACAGAATTATTCCGCGTTGATCGTTTGCCCTCGCAACTACTGCCGTCTGATCCAGAAAACCGCTGGGCTCTGTGTATGGACCACGAGATGCCCGCGGATGCCATTTTGATCAAGGCCAACTGGACCCCCGTAGTCAGTTACGATTCCGCCGGCAATGGTTACGTGAATGAACACGCAATCGATACCAGCGAGAAGATGGCGTCGACCCTATCCGATCTCCCTTCAGGACGCTGGATCGAAATCCCATGGGATGAGGATGCCAAAGCGAAAGGTGGAATTAGGGCAGACGGCTTTCGTGTCACTGATGAGAAGGGTAAAGAGTGGGAGCTCCGCGGAATGCATGTGGTAAAAAAAAGTGTGCGGACCTGGATGTGGACGACCATTTTCGAGGCTGGCGGAAAGTGGAATTGGGGCGCAGACAAACCTGTGACGCTAGCTCAGGAATGGGCGCCCTTTGCCCATTACGGGATGTGCACCGTATCAAATTTTCGCGAAGGTGATCCCAGGCCGTGGGCATCATACGAAGGGAAGGACGAACATCAACAAAGTTTAGCCGATGCCCTTAGGGCCGTGGCCAGGGTGATGCGCGGTGCGCAGTGGTGCTCAAATCCGTATATCGAAACGAACCTGGCTTTCGGCAACTGCATTGGTTGCCACCAGGGAAGTACGCAAACAATTCTACCCACAACCGTATTCGAAGCGGGCGTCAAACCCGCGAACCAAGTTTCGGATATGCTGATTCCTGAAACGCTGCTTCGTACGACTCAAATAGGATTACCGTTCAATACCAGCGATTTTTCATTTTCCTTTGCCATTAACCGCGCAGCATTTCAGGAGGCAATCCGCCAGCGCTCCAGGCGACCTCAGCCCTAATGTCGGTGAACTCATCGGGCAGCCGGCGATCTTGAGGAAGTGATCGAGACGATCGAAAGCTCGCCACTGAAATTTGCGAACGATTAATCGTCGTTTCGCACCCACCCTCAGTGACCGTACTGTCCGCCAAAACTCACGCGCCCATCGAGCCTAAGCTCTCTCGTAGTTATTGACTTTGCAAGGCAAAGGAGTTTATCTTGCATGGAACTTTGACGCGCTGAGGATGCATCGGCAGGCGAGGAGGAGTTTTGAGCGGACGAAAATCAATTAGAAGCGTGAAGTTGATTCTTCCCGCGCTGACTGAAGCCACCAGCCCCTATTGGCGGCCGATCAAGTACTCCCTCTTCCCTCCCCTCGGACTCGCTACCCTTGCTGCCTATTTGGATCCTGACCTCAAGCTCTCTCTCCAAGACGAACACGTTGAGAAGCTTGATCTGGATGACCAACCAGACCTGGTAATCATTCAGGTCTACATCACTAACGCATATCGCGCATACCAGATTGCTGACTACTATCGTAAGCGCGGTGCTTATGTATTGCTCGGGGGGCTTCACGTCACTTCCCTGCCGGCTGAAGCGGCGCCGCACGCGGATACGATCTTTATCGGACCGGGAGAGCACACCTTTCCGCAATTCCTGCGAGACTTTGCCGCGGGCGCGCCTCAACCCCGTTACGAGTCATCCGTGCGTACGCTGGAGGGGCTGCCGCCAATAAGACGGGACCTAATCAAGCGGCATCGATATTTGGTGCCAAACTCGATCGTCGTTTCTCGAGGCTGTCCTCATCATTGCACCTTCTGTTACAAGGATGGCTTCTTCGCGGGAGGGCGCTCGTTTTACACGCAGCTTGTAGACGATGCGCTATCAGAAATCGATCGTCTTCCTGGGCGGCATCTCTATTTTTTGGACGATCATCTGTTGGGAAATGTGCGGTTCGCGCGGGATCTCTTCCGCGGCATGAGGGGTATGGGTCGCATCTTTCAGGGAGCTGCGACGGTCGACTCGATCCTGCGCGATGATTTGATCGAAGAGGCGGCCGCCGCGGGTCTTCGAAGTCTGTTCGTCGGATTCGAAACCCTGTCCACCAACAGTCTCGAAGGCGCCGGCAAGCGTCAGAACCTCGGCCGCAGCTACCGCGAGGTTGTTCGTCGTCTCGACAGTCTCGGCATCATGATCAATGGCAGCTTCGTCTTCGGCCTTGACGGAGATGACGGCGATGTCTTTCGCCGTACCGTAGACTGGGCCGTCGACGTTGGAATCACCACGGCTACTTTCCATATTCTGACGCCCTACCCAGGTACGCAGTTGTTTACACAGATGGACGAACAGAACCGGATCGTCACGAGGAATTGGGACCTCTACGACACGCGGAATGTTGTCTATCGCCCTGCAGGTCTGTTGCCGAAAGAACTGAAGCGCGGGTATGACTGGGCCTATGAAGCGTTCTACCGCTGGGACTCGATCTTTCAGGCGGCGTCAGCGCACAAATCGGTAAAGCATCAGATGAAACACTTCTTCTATTCCGCCGGGTGGAAGAAGTTTGAACGGGCCTGGGACACCGTCATCCGGATCAAGCAATTGTCTCAGATACGGCCTCTCCTGGAAGCCATCCTCGCACCGGTCGCCTCTACGGTCGGTGATCCCGCGCGGGAAGCGCCGTACACAAAGCCAGTAGAGCTTACGCCGCCTCCCGCTTGGCCCGGCTTAGACATCAGCGTCACGCTAAGGCAACGCGCGGCCTCGGGCTGTCGCAAACAAAGTTATTAAATCGCGAGCAGCGGCACTAAGCTCACATGGGAAACCCGCCCCAACTTTCGTTTGGGACGGGTTTTTCCTTGAGCCGGCAGATCAATTGAAGGCGCTCAGCAATTCACTGAGCAACCCGGTTAGGGTTTTCCCTTTTTGTCGCCCCTCTGTCTGTCACCCTGATTGTTGTTCTGCGGCGGCCGTTTTTCTTCTTTCGGCTGGACGACAACCTTGGGAGGATCCTTTGGTGGACGCTTTTCGTCCCCTCTCCTCTGCGCAAAGGCGCCCATTGAGAGCAAGCCCCCAATCGCCACAGCCAGTAATTTTCGCTTCAAGTCGAACATCGTGTTTCCCATCCTCCTCATGCATTTATCAAGCGCGCATGGGAGGGAGAGCAGAGACGCGCCAGCCTCAATCGAGCAAGAACGATGCCAAAAATCCTGAATTCCGTATCCCGTTATGAGGCCCTAGTAAACTAAAGGGATAAGACGTGGCAAACCACTTTTGCGCACCGTTTCGCACCATTTCGCACGGTATCGTGCAGCCCAAGCGCCATATTCTAGCGACGCACCGTGGCACTTAAGGTGCCCACATTCCCGCTCCCATCGAAGACCCTCAGGCTTACAGTGTGTTCGCCCGCAGCCAGCGCCGGCACGTCCACGGAATACCGTTCCTGGCCACTGTCGGCAATTCCATCGTCGGGGAACATAGGTATCCAGGGCGCACCATTGAGACTGAAGTCCGCCCTCTTGATTTTGCCTGTAGCATCAGCAACGTCGAAAACGACTCTGAGGGGCCCGTTTGAAACAATGCGCACCCCAGGCGGTGTGTTGTCGATGTCTACGGGTTCACTAAGTCGCTCACCCGACAGCGCCTGCCCCATCGGGTTATCAAGCGCATCCGATGCCACGATACGGATTATGTAGCGTCCGTCGGCCAGGGTCGCGCCGTCGATCGTATAAAAGTTATCGGTTAGCTTGTCCCTTAATAGCCGGAAAGTATTTTCGTTCAGCGCTCGATAGTAAATGACGTATTCAAGTTTATCTCCGTTTCGATCCTCGGCCTGCCATTGAAATGATCGGGCTCCGCGTTGGAAGAGACGCCGAGGCGGCACAGACGCAACTGCACCAAACAGAGCCGGATCCAAACCAGAAGACTCCAGATTCGGATCCACCTGGATTTGAGCTACTTGTTGCAATCCCACGCCGATCGGCAGAGCGGTTATGGACAACACCTCCGGCGCCACGTTTCGAGGCAAGTATGCCAGGCTCGCATCTTCCACCCACGTCTGGCCCGAGGTGCCGGCGGTTTTGAGGATCGCTCGCCATTGGATGAAGCGCGCGCGCGGACTGGTGATTTGATTTCCCTGCGGGTCTCTATACGAACCACTCCAATCGCTCCAGGTCGTATCCGGTCGTTCGCCATTTCCAGAACGCGTTTGCAATTCGACGTTGCCACCGCCGCGCCACCAGATTCGGCCCCATGACGCCGTTAGTTTTGCGTCACGTACCGGCGATTCATAAGTACCCTGGGCCACCGCCTCCTTCGCGAAGCGGAATAGTTTTCCCTGGTTGCTTGAGGCTGCATAGACCTGACCTGCGCGCGCTACAAACGATGAAATTTGTCCTTCGCTCGACTGCAGCAGCAGCGTGTCGCGGCCGTCATTTGTGACCGAGTAGATGCGCCCCTTGTCGGCCGTACCAATCAGGACGCTTCCAGGTTGCAAACCCGGAGCAATGGCGAAAGCGGTTATTGAAGGTGAACTCCAAACCACATCAGCACCGCCATCAGGCAGAATGCGAAAGACTGCACTGCGCGCAGCAGAAAGATCGGAACGACTACGGGTGGGCTGTCCTGGCGCTTGAATCGGCGAACCACTCTCGTCAATGGCCGTGATGGTCACCGAAGCAGTCGGCTGCGTTCCAGTTCCTTCCGCCGGTTGTGCTATTGGCCCAGCCGATGATTGCTGTCGCCCTGAGGCAGCGTCGCTTAGAGCAAGCGCGTAGATAGAACCGTCAGAAGCGGGCGCGAGGGCGTGAATTTCCCGAAGGTTTGCGTCAAACAACGCGAAGGCCTTTCCATCCGGTGAAATGCGAAGAACGAGTCCGCCGGGATCTGTGCCCGCTATCAAATCTCCCTGAGAAGTTACTGCCAATGAGATCACATGTGTTTGATTAGTGGCAATCAACAGAGAAGACTCGGGTTGTGCTCCGGCGGCGCGCACACGGTAGAGCTTGCCGTTGTCGCCGGTGCCAATTGCCAGAGCGCCGTCGCCGAGGACAGCCAAAGACCAAATGTATTTATCGGCCGGATCAAAATAAACATCTGCCTGGCCGCTGGAAGTAATTCGATAAACTTTTCCGTCGGGAGATGTGCCGGCATAAAGCGCGCCATCTTTGGCGATTGCCAAAGCTGTGACATCGAGTTCGGCAGCGTCATAGAACAGCGCGCCGCGTCCATCCGGAGTAATGCGAAAAATTCTTCCGTCATGGCCGGTGCCCAGGAACACGTTGCCCTGATTGTCCGCAGCACTCGACCAGATGAACGCCTGGTCCGTGCTGAACACCTCGGTTAGATTCGGGGCTAACGTTAAAACGCCGGTGTCGCTAATTGAAACGCCTTTAGCATCGCCTTTAAGCAACTCAGCTCGGCCACTCGTCTCCCAGATCATTGGTTGCCCCGAGTAAGTAGCCGAGGCTGCAAGGCCGATGAGTAACAAACAGACAGCAAAGCCGGCCAGATGATTTCGTAGTTTTGCTTGAATCATGTTTTGAGCTTTTAGTTTCCTATGTATTTAGCGTAAAGGGATCGGGCGATATTGATCTCACTCGTTCCTTGAATAATCGAACGCGCATCCTGAAACACTGTAACTTCAAATTCTCCGGTGCGAAATCGCAGAAGATACTCGTTAAACTTTACTTCGCCGGTGGTTTTTAGCCTTTCGGCGAGCAGCTTGAAATTCACTGACGTCGACTGTCCGGGTGAAATCTGGACCGCGTTTCGACCACACAACACCGCGGCGAATTCGCTTGAATCAGCTTCCAGCGTTGTAAACTCGCGACGCGCGCACGTAGCACAATTCTCCGATCGCGGCCCGGGATTTATTTTCCGCCATTCGTTTCGCCAGACGTCAAACTGCATCAGCGAACGATGAAGGGCCCCAGTTTGCCCGGTCAGCAGTTTCAAAGCTTCGCTTACTTGAACTGCCGCGACGACGCTGATGATGGGCATCAGCACGCCTGCGGTGTCGCAGGTGGGCGCGCTAGCTGCTGGCGGCGCTTCCTCAAACACGCAACGCAAACATGGTGTTTGATGCGGGAGGATTGTCATTGTTACGCCGTAGGAGCCGACTGCCGCACCATAAATCCAATTTATTTTGTTTTTCACACAGGCATCGTTAATCAGGTAGCGCGTCGCGAAGTTGTCTGTGCCGTCCAATACGACGTCGCATTCTTTGATGAGCCGCTCAATGTTGGAATGGCTGACGTCGACAATTTCGGCTTCCACGACTATCTCGGAATTTATTTCACGGATGTGATTTGCGGCGGCAACGGCCTTGGGTATTCGTCCGGCTGCATCTTTTTCCGTGAACATCGTCTGTCGCTGAAGGTTTGACGGTTCAACAAAATCACGATCGGCGATGCGCAGGGCGCCGACGCCTGCGCGCGCCAGACTTTCAGCCTGAGCAGAACCCAGCGCCCCGCAACCGACTATCAGGACGCTCGACTGCAGTAGCTTTTGTTGGCCGCCCGCGCCAATTCCGCTGAATAAGATTTGCCGGCTGTAACGTTCGATCATGCTCTAATTAGTAGGACAGACATTCCTGTCTGTAGATTTTTAGCGACCCCGACGTAACGGAGACGAAACAAAGACAGACAGGAATGTCTGTCCTACTGCGCCGCCGCCCGCATCACTCCTTCGGGGGCAGTAATCCCTGTCCACAACCTAAACTGTTCTATCGCCTGAGCGATAAGCATTTCCATTCCTCCGAGCGTCTGACACCCTGCTCCACGTGCCTCCCGTAGGAACTGCGTCTCAATTGGATTGTAGACTAAGTCATACGCCATGCGCGCCCCGCGAAGCTGGGCCGCATACACAGGCGTTTGTGATTGAAACTGTCCGGCAGTTCCCAAAGGTGTGGCGTTTACAAGGAGGTCGAAGCCGTCAAACCTCGCTTCTACCAATTCGCGAGAATCGGAGCCAAACTTCCTCGCCAAAGCGGCAGCTCGTTCCGCCGTCCGCCCAAAAACGGTTACCTGCGCACCTTTGTTTCGCAGCGCCCAGACCGCTGCGTTCGCCGCGCCTCCTGTCCCTATGACAGCAGACCGTAAGCCACTCAAGTTGCCTAACTTTTCAACCAGCGGTCGAATGAAGCCAATCACATCAGTGTTGTAACCGCTCAGACCTTTTCCATCGATCAAAATAGTGTTCACTGCTCCTATTTCCCTGGCCACTGGTTCTATCCAATCCAGTTGGTCCATCACCGCTAACTTGTGTGGTGCAGTCACACTAAGGCCACTCATCTTCCAGTCGATCTCGCGAGTTTGTGGGTGGGCCATGCGCCGGATAAATGCCGGCAAATCTCGAACTTCGAAAGGAATGTAAACCGCGTTCGTGCCAGTGGCTTCAAAAGCTGCGTTGTGAAGGCGCGGCGAAAGAGAGTGAGAAACAGGCGAGCCAACCAGGCCAAAGATTTCAGTTTGGCGGTCAAGTTTTCCAACCCTGTAAACCTCCCTGAGTTCGCGCGCGGTGATCTGCCCAGGGGCGGTCGCGCTTTCATCATCAGGAGAACCATACGTAAGAAACGCGCCTCGCGATGGCCCAAGTATGCGGGTCGCAACGCCCGCGTCACCCATTGCAATTGCAATCATCTCGCGCCCGTCCTCGTGAGCGCGCTCCAGCAAATCAAAAACGGGCAGACAATCGATGGAGTCGTTAGCTTTGACCGCAATTTTCAGAATCCGGGCTGGAGTTTGCGCCATAGACGAATAGAGCTTAACCAGCTCCGCCGGCACGCCGTTGAAATCGTGGTGGGAGCAAATCACACGGCTCCAATCAAGAATCTGGCCTGCATCTAACAGGTCCGGATCAATCGCAAGGTCAAACTCAATGTCCAGAAGGCTGTCCGAAGCCGGGCGATCAATCAGCCAAAACTTCAGCCGCGCCGCCTTATCTAACTCTTGTTTACCACCCTGTTGAGCCGGCCGATAAGTAAGAATGGTAGGTCTCAGAGATTTTCTCAACACATTGTCCAGGGCAGAAAAGGTCTCCTGGATTTGGGTCTGGTCGACGCAATCCAGTCTTATTTCCCAAACGTCCGCAAAAGCACTTGCGTTAATAATTGCTTGTTCAATTGCACCGATGCTTCGTTCGCAAATTGAGACGCAGATAAGTGGATTTGATTCCATCGCAATTAAGGCGAGTAAGAAGCGTATGGATTACAACCCCGATGCATCTGGGTTGGCGCTATCCCAAACACCCTAGCTTCAACCCCACCACGTAAGCCAAAGCTTGTACTTCATACGCCTGTAGACAAACTAAGAGGCGCATAGAGTACAACCTTTAGGTTGCTCTTTCGCATACGTGCAGCCGGTTTCTTCCGCCACCACGCAAGCTAAAGCTTGTACTCTATACGCCTGTGAGCAAAGTAAGAGGTAGCACAACTCAAGTCAATTTACTTTTTGAGACTCACTGGACGAATCAAAATGCCTGGTAGACGCCTCTGCTCCCAAATGACGCGTGGTCCCTTCAGTAACACTCGGCGGCGGTGGCACCAGCTCACCAGTGTTACGCGCCGGGAAACTATTAACAGGTGGACCTGACTGCATTGATGGCTGCCCAAAAGTTCCTGGCTGAAACGCGCGCTTCTCCCGCTCCTTAATACGCATGTATTGCGCGACGCCGGTCCCCATCATCGAAAACGCGGGTATCAGCATCCAAAACCACCAGCCAGTTCCGATTCGCGAAAACGCAAGAGCGATAGCGATCAGCAGGAATGCGATGCCCGTGAAAAGACTCCTGACCGCGCTGTCAATACTAGGTTCCTTTCGTCCTCGCCTTCCTGGCGAGCAAAAGCCCTCTTCCGATGCATTCGGTTGCGCCTGCGGCAACTGACCGGAAAGTGCACTCGCGATGAGGCTCACGTTTGCCCCACATGAGCGGCAAAAGCTCGCCCCGTCGACATTTTGTGTTGCGCATTTAGGACAAAACATTAAAGCCTCCGATCATTGCTCCGCGTTGTCTCGTGAGTGTCTTACTTCGTCTTGCTTCTTCTTTGTCGCAACGCTTCATAGAGAATAATGCCGGCGGCGACCGAAACGTTGAGCGACTCAATGTGCCCGCGCGTAGGAATACGAACCAATGCGTCGCAACGTTCCCTTACGAGTCTATGCAGACCAGTTCCTTCGCTTCCGAGGAACAACGCACTCGGCACGGTCCAATCCCACTCCGTATAGTCTGACGCACCATCTTCTGCTGCTCCAATGACCCAGATGTTACGTTGTTTCAGTTGCTCTATCAATTGAACCAAATTTGTGACACGGGCCACCGACACATGTTCCAGCGCGCCCGCCGCGGTTTTGGCCACTGTCGCTGTTAAGCCAACCGCCCGGCGCTCGGGCAGAAACACACCACTTACGCCCGCACACTCTGCCGTCCGCAGGATCGCGCCCAGGTTGCGCGGATCCTCTACAGCGTCGAGGCCTAACACGAGCGGCTTGTCTTCTGTTTCGATTTGAAGGGTCAACTCGTCGAGGAGTTCGTCAGCATCGCGATACTTCGCGGCGGCAGTTTTGGCGACAACTCCCTGATGATTCGCACCCGGCAACGACCTGTCGAGCACGCTCCTGGGCACCCGATGGACTGGCACTCTCGCTTCCCTCGCCCGTTCCAACAATTCACGGAGCCTGTCATGGCGTGCACCCTCAGCGATAGTGATGTGTTCGAGTTGTTTACTGGCGGCACGAAGGGCTTCGAGGATCGGAATCAACCCGTAAATCGTGTCGTCGGGATCATGAGTCGGTCCGTTTTGGAATGCCTCAGACTCAAATCGCTGCGCGGTCGATTTACGCGCTGGTGGTTCTTTCGAACGCAATGGCGGATAGCGCGATTTAGGATTTTTCATTTTAGTCCTGAGCGCGCTTCCAAAAGCAAATAACGGCGAAGGAGCGAATAACGCATAAATTGGGTTTCGTTGTTCTTCTCATTCACGCTGCCGATACTGTATTTACCAGGACGCTCGCGGCGCCAGCCACCTGATTCGTTTTGCTGTTCGGTGGACCACACCGGCTCCAGCACCTTTCGAAGTGACTTATAGGATTCGTCTACTACAGCCAGAGGAGCTCGTTCACGAAACAGCTCGAGCAAGGTCGACATATTCTCGCCTGCGAGCAAACCTTTTCTCGTACCCAAAGAGGAGAAGTTAAAACTGTTTGCGGTAACGCGAAAGGCTCCAGGTTGATTCTTTGCGTAGAACTCCACAACAGCCTCGTCGCTGAAGAATTTGCTCGAGTCCAGAATCCGGTTCTCAGCTCGCGTTTTCTGTTCCTTTAATTCCACACGAGCCGAGATAAGTCTGCCAACGACAATGAGAATGAGATCGGACCAATCTAAGCGGACAGAAGTAGACTCCGAAGTTTGAATTACGCGAAAGCCTGCTTCGTCAAGCTCGATTGCCCGCACCCTCATAGGTCCGGCTTCATTTACCCCGAGCTCAACGTCTGCGATGATGCGAGTCTCGATTCCAAAATCGCGAAGGCGTCGTTGAACTAATGACGCTTCTTCGAGTGTGGCGGTGCGCGCGAGCGGCAAGGGCATTGCGGTGGAGATAATGCTCGCAAAATCGGCCGGCGATAATTTCAATACATCTGCCGCTTCAGCCAATTCTGATTCGGCAAGGTCACCTGGTGGATCTGCCGGCGGGACAAGGAGGTTGTTATATCCAAGTTCCCATTTTTCCAGACGTCTAAGCGTCGGTTTTTGCAGGTTGAATGTGGTTTCGTTAAGTGGAAGAAGTGCACCGCAATAAAGACAATTCACTCGAGTGGGCGGATTAGTTCGCAGGCACTTGTCACACGCAACCATCTGGTCGCGAGCAAAAGGCTGTAGTCCTGGAGTAGAATCCGGACCATCGGAAGTGAGCATCGGGAGCGGAACGTTTTCGTTATCTTTGAGCAATAGCTCCTCCAAAAGTTTGCATTATACGATGGGAAGCTGGGTGTTGGTGTTGACCTTATAGGAGGCACCCGACTTCCTTGAAAGTTTATGATCCATAGCCAAGCCAAAATCATTCTGCTTCTGACTGTTGCGATCGCGGTCGCGGGTTGCGCCACGCTGCAGCCTCCCGATCCGACTGGCCCAAGGACAGGCGAATCAGTATATCCGCTGCTCTACACTGCCGATGACGCCCGGCGGAACGCCGCGACCTCGGCCATTGGCCGTCTGGTGCCGGCACCAAATGCCGAAACAGGAGCGGCCCTACAACCGATAACCTTAACAATCGGAAACCTGGGCTCGCTGGCCGCCCAGCCTTTGTACCTTCCAAAGCTTGGTACTGATGCAGTGATGACTGAAGAAGAGACCAGGGAGTCGCTGCGTCGCTTCATCAGAGAATGGGAAGACCTAATCGGCGCGGATCCTACAAAGCTCTCTCTGGTCGAACGAGTGGACCAACCAGATGGATCAAAGCTGGCAAGCTATGAGCAAAGACCTTTTCGATTTCCCATTCGCGGGAATTTCGGGAAGTTGCAAATTCGCTTTACGAATGACCGCCGAGTTGTTGCTATGACGAGCACTTGTATCCCCGGAGCGGATCGTATTCAAACAACTC
>Ga0190270_10000411_pt1 | contig 18487 bp, 11 predicted proteins | sample Popmic320T_FD_133748 | JGI IMG/M metagenome (GOLD analysis project Ga0190270, IMG submission 133748) | Populus adjacent soil microbial communities from riparian zone of Weber River, Utah, USA - 320 T | ecosystem: Environmental > Terrestrial > Soil > Riparian zone | place: USA: Utah | collected...
AATCGAAACACGCAACATTGGGACGCCGGTACAGTACCGCGCGCGTAAGCAAGCGGTTGACTTATGGGACGGCCGCTTGCTTACGCGCGCGGTACTGTACCGATCTAGATTGTTCTGATTTAGGGACTAATCATCAAAGCAGCAAAAGATTGGCTTGAGCTGACCTTAACGGTGATTGCGGTAGAGGCGTGAACCTTTGCGCATATGGCTTGTTCCTTCTTTGTAATTTCATGTGAAGTTAAAAAGGAATCGAACAAGCCATTTTATGCCACCCTTTACAAGCCGCCCTGGCCAATTTGGGGGCTACTGAGTTTAGTGAATGCCTGAATCATGATGACAGCAACCTGGCGCCTGATTATCTGCGGCCAGACTAGCGTCCCTGTGATTTTCATAGGAGTCGAGCTAAGGCTTTGTTCAAAGCTTCGGGGAGGAATGTTGCCATGCCCTTTCCAGTAGTTGGGAAAATAGGCGATCGGTGGCGCGCATGGGGCGCGGCCGACGGGGCTTTCGGTCCTCCATTGGCGCCGGAGGAGGATGTCCCCGGCCACAACCGGCGCCGTCAGCGATTCAAGCGTGGGGAGACCGCCTGGACTCCGACTGGAGATTTTACAGTCAGCGTCTATCGGCTTCGGAACGTGGCTTGCTTCGAGTGGTCGAAAATCCGATTAGAATTCGGATACGACATCATCTATACCCGAAGTGGAGACCAAACCGGTATGGGACTGGGACTGGTGGACGTCACGATCTCGTCTTCGGACGATGCCCCACACTTCTGGACGAGACTCCAGGGCTTTGGTGAGTACGCCTTTATCCGCAAAAACGTAGGTAGTGAGCAGACCACCATCCCGGTACGAGTGCGGCTCGATAAATACGATGAAACCTCGAACCCTGGTGGCCCGCATGTCAGCGGCGTGATCGCGGATCGCTGGCACGAGCTCGGCGCCTGGGACGGGTGGCTCGGCAAGCCAATCACTCATGAAGATCTCATTGATGGCGCTCGATTCCAACTTTTCGAACATTGTATTCACCATGGAACAACCGAAAAAAGAAGCGCTGACCAAGACGGAGGGCTTGGTGGAGATGAACTGGGACCCTATCACCCGAATCATCGGGAGCCTGGGCGTCTACACCAAGATCGATTTCAAGAACAAAGAGGTTGCCGAGTGTCACACCACCTCTTCGATTTTCCGCGGCTACAGCGTCTTCATGAGGAACAAGGACCCGCGCGACGCCCACTTCATCACCAGCCGCATCTGCGGCATCTGTGGCGACAATCATGCGACCTGCGCCGTCTACGCGCAGAACATGGCCTTCGGAGTGATACCGCCCGATCTAGGGGAGTGGATCATCAACCTTGGCGAGGCCGCCGAGTACATGTTCGACCACAACATCTATCAGGATAACCTGGCCGGTGTGGACTATTGCGAGCGGATGGTTAAGGAGACTAACCCCGGCGTGTTGGACAAAGCCGAGAAGACGGAAGCTCCGGGCGGCAAAGTCCACGGCTATGGCACGATCGCCGACATTATGCGGGCGCTCAACCCGTTCAGCGGGGAGTTTTATCGCGAGGCTCTGCAAATGAGCCGGCTGACTCGCGAGATGTTCTGTCTGATGGAAGGCCGTCACGCGCACCCCTCGACCCTCTATCCGGGCGGCGTCGGAACCGTGCCCAGCCATCAGGTCTTCACCGATTACCTGGTCCGGCTGATGAAGTACGTCGAGTTCATGAAGAGAGTCGTTCCACTGCACGACGACCTCTTCAATTTTTTCTACGAAGCCCTGCCCGGATACGAGAAGGTCGGCGCCCGGCGGATCCTGCTCGGCTGTTGGGGTTCATGGAACAACCCTGAAGTCTGTGACTACACCTATCAGAACATGTCCGACTGGGGCCGGGCGATGTACGTCACGCCGAGCGTGATTGTAGACGGCGAAATAGTCACTAACGATCTGGTCAAGATCAATCTGGGCATTCGCATTCTGCTCGGCAGTTCCTTTTATGAAGGGTGGGATGACGCGGAGAAATTTGTCGAGAAAGACCCGCTCGGCAACCCGGTCGATCAACTCCACCCCTGGAATCAGACCACCATTCCCAGGCCTCAGAAGCGCGACTTCACGAATAAGTACACCTGGGTCATGTCTCCGCGCTGGCGCGACGAACGGACCGGCGAACATCTGGCGCTGGACAGCGGCGGCGGGCCGCTCGCCCGCCTCTGGGCGACCGCACTCAACGGTTTGGTGGACATAGGCTACGTTAAGGCCACCGGCAACAGCGTGAAGATCAATCTGCCGAAAACGGCCATGCTACCGGAGGCCGAGTTTGAGTGGAAAATCCCGAGGTGGAGCAACGCCATTGAGCGAAATCGCGCCCGGACTTACTTCCAGGCGTATGCGGCGGGGGCGGCCCTCTATTTTGTTGAGCGGGCGCTCGCCGAAGTGCGCGCCGGCAGGACCAGGACCTGGACGGAGTTTTCGGTACCGGAGGAAGCGATCGGCTGCGGCTTCCACGAGGCCGTGCGTGGCATGCTCTCTCATCACATGGTTATCCGCGATGGAAAAATCGCCAATTATCACCCGTATCCGCCGACGCCATGGAACGCCAGCCCGCGTGACATTCACGGCACGCCTGGTCCTTATGAAGACGCGGTGCAAGGCACGCCTATTTTCGAGGAAAACGGACCTGACGACTTCAAGGGGATTGACATCATGCGCGTAGTGCGGAGCTTTGACCCTTGCATGCCTTGCGGAGTGCATATGTATCTGGGCAACGGCAAAGCGCTTGAAACGCGCCATTCACCGATGTTCGGCCTGGTCGGGAAACAGTGATGAACACCGGTAGAGTCAGTAAATCGCGAAATAGACGAGGAGTTTCAGTTGTCATTGTTCATTTGTCATTTGCTATTGGTTATTGCCTGAGGAGATCTCGAATCAATGCCCAACGTTCATCGGGCGATTTCCGGACCAATGACAAATGAACAATGAACGATGAACAATGACAAATCCTCTTCTTGGCCTCATTTCGTGATTTCCTGACAATATCAAGCTTGCATGGTTCGATTTAGTCAGTAAATAAGGATGAATCTCGAACTCGTGGAAAGAATCGTCAACGCCGAGATGCGCCGGGTAGACGAGCGCGCCCGTCAGATACTTGAAAGAACCCAGGCGCTTTCCCCGAAGCGGTTGATGAAACTCCATGGGGCGGCGCGCAGCCTCCGACAATTTGAGAGCGAGAAGCAATGAACGAATTGGATTGGCGCCTCCTGGAAGAGAAAACTCCCCTGGAACACGTCCGCATCTTCGATATGGACCTCAGGCCGGGCGACCGCGTCCGGCTGCGGCCGCAGAGAGGCGGGGACATCCTCGACATTGCGCTTGCAGGCCAAACCGCGACCATCGAGGCCATCGAGCAGGATTACGAAGACCGAATCCATTTGGCGGTCATCCTTGATGATGACCCGGGAAGAGATCTGGGCCTGGTGAGACAACCCGGGCATCGCTTCTTCTTTTCGCCTGAAGAGGTTGAACCGTTACGGCCTGAAGAGAGGGAAGGGATGGGCCGATGACTCGTCCTTACATACTCGTCGCCGGCGTCGGCAACATCTTCCTGGGCGATGACGCTTTCGGCAGCGAGGTGGCGAGACGGTTGGTCGGACGCATACCGCCGGACGAAGTGCGAGTCGCTGACTTCGGGGTCCGAGGTTTTGACCTGGCCTGCGCCCTGATGGACGGCTATGAAGTTACAGTCCTTGTAGACGCGACTCCGCGAGGCGGCGCGCCGGGCACGCTCTATGTCATCGAGCCTGACCTGAGTGAACTGGACGCGTCGAATTCTCAGGAGATGATGATCGACACTCACGGCATGAATCCGATGAGGGCGCTCGGTCTGGTCAAGGCGATGGGCGCGGAGTTCAAGCGGATTCTGCTGGTCGGATGCGAGCCGGCGACGCTCGACGCCGACGAGGAGCGAATGGGTTTAAGTGAACCGGTCCGGGCGGCCGTTGACGAAGCGGTTGATCTCGTTGAGTCACTCGTCTCGGAAATCATCGGCTCGCGATCAAATACAGTTTGTGAGACGACCGGCGACTGATACAGAACCTCCGGCCAAGCATGCGCGAACTTTCTATCGCTCTTAGCATTGTAGAATTGTCCACAGAGGAGGCCGAGCGCCTCGGGTTTCGTCCCTTCGTATTCTCGCTGGCGGAGCGGTGGGCGCTCAGAGGCCGGGCCGCGCGGTATAGTCGTTCTGGAGACCGGCTTTGGCGGGGCTCGGATAGTTGATATGCTTGTGGGTGAACAAGCGCCCAGAATTTGTTAGCGCAAACGCATGCAGTCGCTCCTTGGTGGCCAGGCGCGGGCGAGTTCGCAAATTTGGCGTAAATAATTATGGAGGAATCAGAATGCCGGACACGGGCATTGTTACAGAAAGTGAAGTCAGAGAGCCTCAACCGATCGGGGAGATTGACGTTCTATGGATAACAGCGGGTCTTGGTTGCGACGGCGACACGATTGCGATCACGGCCGCCACCCAGCCCAGCATCGAAGACCTCGTCCTCGGCGCCATACCGGGAATCCCGAAGGTGAATTTTCGCAATCCGCTGTTGGCGTATGAAGTCGGCGACGATTTTATGAAATACCTTTATCTGGCCGACGAGGGTAAGCTTGGACCATTCATCCTGGTCATTGAAGGTTCCATCCCCAACGAAAAGAACAAGAGTGAAGGTTATTGGGCCGCTTTCGGCGCGGATAAAGAAACAGGTCAGCCAATCACCACCTGCGAATGGATCGACAGATTGGCGCCCAAAGCCTGGGCAGTGATGGCGGCTGGGACCTGTGCGACTTACGGGGGAATCCACGCGATGGAGGGAAACCCCACGGGCTGCATGGGCCTGCCGGACTACCTGGGTTGGGATTGGAGGTCCTGGGCGGGAATTCCTATTGTGTGCGTGCCGGGATGTCCGGTCCAACCCGATAACTTCATGGAGACCATGCTTTACATGCTCTATCAGGCGGCGGCGCGCGCGCCCATGATACCGCTCGATGAAGCCCTGCGCCCAACGTGGCTTTTCAGCCAAACGGTGCATGAAGGGTGTGACCGCGGGGGCTATTACGAGCAAGCCGATTTTGCCGAAGAGTACGGGGAGCGGGAGTGCATAGTGAAACTGGGATGCTGGGGGCCTGTTGTTCAGTGCAACGTCGGGAAACGTGGATGGATGGGGGGCATCGGCGGCTGCCCGAATGTGGGGGGAATATGTATCGCCTGCACGATGCCCGGATTTCCGGACAAGATCATGCCCTTTATGGATCAGCCGCCAGGCTCGCTGCTGTCTTCACAGGCTATCACCACCTATGGCAAGACGATTCGCGCGCTGCGCATGTTTACTCAGCAATCACTCAATAAAGAGCCCGACTGGCGACATAAGGGTGAGAAAGGATAAAGGCGCGAGTACTTGAGAACGCTATGCGGAATGGAAGAAAAAAGCATTCTTTTGAGGAGACCGGCATTGTCAGTCCGTCGGAGGCGGAAGCCATTCTTAAGCGGCTTGCGAACCTGTCTGCCCCATTTGAATCCGCCATCCTTCTGCGCGATAGCGAGTCTATTAACCGGCGAAAGAGGACAAAGACCGCCGCGGCGATCTTGCTTGATCTTGAGACCAAATACCGGACTCTTGTGGAGCAAATTCCCGCCGTCGTTTTCATGGCTTTTCTTGATAGAGGCATCAGCGAGGCTTACGTCAGCCCACAGATCGAGGCGCTATTGGGTTTCTCCCAGAAAGAATGGCTGAATGATCCGGTACGCTGGTACACCCAGATTCACCCTGACGACAAAGCTCGTTGGAGCGCCGAAGCCGCACGCCTGTTCCTTTCAGGCGAGCCGGTGCAGTCCACATACCGGGTGATGGCCCGCGACGGACATGTGATCTGGTTCCACTGTGAAGCGAAAATGGTCCGCGACGACGACGGGCGGCCGTGGTTCATCCATGGGGTCGCCTTCGACATCACCGATCTTAAGCTGTCGGAGAAGGCGCTCAAGAAAGCTCACGACGAGTTAGAGGCGCAAGTCAGGCAGCGAACGGCAGAGTTGGAGAGAACGAACGCGGACTTGCAAGAAGAGAGAGAGATCGTCGAGACGGTGAATCGCACCGGGCGGATGCTTTCGGCTGAGCTTGACCTGGATAATCTGCTGCAGGCTCTTACGGACGCGGCGACCGAATTGGTCGGGGCGCAATTCGGCGCTTTCTTCCACAACGTTCCGGATGAGAGCGGCGGCTCGTACATGCTTTACACGCTCTCCGGCGCGCAACGCGAACACTTTGAGCATCTCCCCCTGCCGCGAGCCACCGACCTCTTCGGCTCGACTTTTCGCGGCGAAGGAATAGTGCGCGTTGATGATGTGAAGCAGGACCCACGCTTCGGAAAAAAAACGCCGTTTTACGGGATGCCGACAGGCCAACTGTCCGTCACGAGCTATCTGGCGGCGCCTGTCGTCTCCCGTTCAGGCGACGTGCTCGGAGGACTCTTCTTTGGCCATCCTGAGGCCGGAATCTTTTCCGAACGCTCGGAACGAATCGTATTGGGGTTAGCCGCCCAGGCCGCCATCGCCATTGACAATGCGCGCTTATATGCGGCCGAACATAAGGCGCGCGCCGAGGCGGAGACGGCCAATCGTCTGAAAGACGATTTTCTTGCGATCGTGTCGCATGAACTGCGCAACCCTTTACACGTGATGTTCGGCTGGGTACAACTCCTACGAAAAGGGAATCTGGATGCGGGAAGCGCTCAACAGGCGATCGAGGCCATTGCGCGTAACGTTGAAGCACAGCGGCAGCTCGTCGAAGACATCCTCGACGCATCTCGCATTATCACCGGAAAGCTTCGCATCGAAATGGTCCCGGTGGATCTTCCTCGGGTAATAGAAGCGGCGGTTGACTCGATGCGGCCGGCGGCCGAAGCCAAGGGCATCGAATTGCAGACCGCGCTCGATCCGAAGACGACCCGAGTTTCCGGAGACGCCGGTCGTTTACAGCAAGTGATTTGGAATCTCATTTCCAACGCCATCAAGTTTACCCCCCAGGAAGGGCGCGTTCAGATTCTGACGGAACAGGTTGACTCTCATGTGGAAATCAAAGTGATCGACACTGGGCCGGGCATCAAGCCCGAGTTTTTACCTCATGTCTTCGACCGCTTTCGCCAGGAAGACTCCTCAATCACACGCGCGCATGGCGGGCTGGGGTTGGGGCTGTCAATCGTTCGACACCTCGTCGAACTCCACGACGGGACCGTGACGGCCGAGAGCCGCAGAGATGCGCAGGGGGCAATCTTTACCGTCAGACTTCCGCTCGCAGCCGCCATTGAGAATAAGAACTCCCCGGCCCCACTGGTTACGCAGACCGGCCAGCCCACGAAGAAAGACGCGGCTCCGCAATGCGCTTCAACTTTGGCGGGGCTCAGAGTGCTCCTGGTTGATGATGAGGAGGACAGCCGTGAGATAGTCATGGCTATGCTTGAGAAAAATGGGGTTCAGGTCAAAGCGGCGGCGTCGGCCTATGAAGCGCTTCGGACGTTTGCCGAATGGAGGCCCGATGTCCTCGTCTCTGACATCGGAATGCCTGTGGAGGACGGTTATTCTCTCATCCGCAAAGTTAGGTCCCTCCCGCCGGAGCGGGGGGGGGACGTGCCGGCCGCGGCGCTCACAGGATATGCCGGCAGGACAGACTACTTGAAAGCGCTCTCGGCAGGCTACCAATCACACATAAAGAAGCCGGTCGACTTTGAGGAACTAATCGCCGTTATCGTAAGTCTCGCTGGCATAACCTAGAAAGTTTGAGTTAAATAGGGGTATGGCAACGATTCGGCTTTATGCCGAGCGCGGCATAAAGCCGATAGTTTTACAGGCGCCATTTCAGCCGTACCATTATCTATCTCTTTTTATTCGCCTTGATTGTCCCACGCTCCGTTTGGCTCCCATCTACTTTGGTACGCAAGGAATACTCGCCTTTCAAAATCGCCTCATCAAACGTCGCTTCAATTATAATGTCCACCTCGCCACCAGGGTCCGGTACTTTCAAAATGACCTTGCCGTCCGCCAGCGTCACCGTGTCGAATGGAGCGGTCCAGCTGTCGCCATTTTCAGACTTTGGCGTTATATTTCCGCTTAACTTACCAGTAGCATCTTTGGTGATTGTCATCACGAATGACCCGCTGCCGCCGCCACTCCAAGAACCAGTCCAATCACCAACCAATTTCTTTTCACTTTCATTCAGTTGAGCTTGAGCCGATACCGTCGTATCCCTTCGGCAAATGTGTTTGACAATGAATATTGACATACCATCCATTGTCAAGCACATTTGCCGAAAGGGTACGATCATAAGTTGTCTTTTTCGATTTTCTTGTTCAATATATCAATCACCATTTTCTTCCTTCCACGCCATCAGCGGAGGGCTTTGACGACTAGGAATCGGAACGTACTCGTTGGGGGTGCGACTCGCTGTTGGGCTCGGGGCAACGTTCTGGTTTGCACTGAAGGTTCACGATTAACGAATAAGGAGAAATAATGACTGATCTTAAAGAAATGCGGAAGCTGTTCGGCAAGTTGTTGGTGTTGATGATATTACTGATCGGGGTTGCGGTTGTCATGTCGGGCGATAAAAAAGTCGTTGCTGATGCCTCCGGTGGTCCTTGTCCGCCAAATACGGCGCCTTGCACCAAAACTTGCCCGCCGGATACGATTTGCAGTTGGCAGGGATACCGGACAAGTACAGGCTCGTGTATTTATAAACCAATTTGCCTCTATTAAGTGTAGGCGCCTGAGATCATCCGACGGCATGATTGAGAACAACGCGATTTTCTGCCATCGCTATCTGTCCCTGTCGGAGCGCAAGTACCGGAGATTATCCGGTTTCTGCCGGAGATCAGCGGTTCCCGCCTAAGATCATAAATTTCGTGTCCTTTCGGGAGGCAGGATTGACACGCTGATAATTTGTGAGCCTTCGGTTGGCAGGTTTGACATCCTAAGATGCGTAAAACCTGCTCACCGAAGGCTCACCTTTCATTCAGTTGAGCTTGAGCCGATACCGTCAGGCAGATACACAACGACCACCACATCGCAAAAAAATGTTTATGCGTCGTTTTCTCCTATTGAAATGGTTAATGGGCGACGGCCACTGAGATGAAGCACATCGCTTTCCCGAACTGACGAAGTAGTTGGGGGCAGATGATTTCTGGATCGTCCGCTCGTTTAAACACCAGCATACCTTCTTCTCTGGCATCACTCCCCGGATTCATTTGGTTCGAGCGGTCTCCAAAGACCCACACCCCGCGGGCATCGATTTCATCGAGTTTGGTCTGAAAGACTTGGCAAAGCTTTTGGTATTTGTCCGACCTAGTCTTTTTACGCATCATCCCCATGGCGGTCACGTGTTGTAAAAAGTCTTCCACTATCGGACGTTCTTCGACACTCACATCACCGGCATCGAATCCCACCTGCTCTTCTTTAATGATATCGAGCAGAGTTGCCCCTGAAACCACTCTTTTCAGAAGCCGAAACGTCACTGCAGTATCGGGTTGCGTCTCGTTACCCATGTTTGGCGGGTCATCAATGTGAAGAACCGGGATATCGATCTCAAATGCACTAGCCAGCGCCAACTCCGCGGTGACTCCCATCCGATAGCCACTTTCGATCCTCTGAATGGTCCGTACACTGAGCCGCGAAATCTGCGCAAGCTGCCACTGCGTCCACTTTCGCTCCTGACGAAATCGTCGAACATTATTGCTAGCTGGCCGCCGCCGAGAGGGCGTCTCATCGGTCGTTGATATAGCTTTGACCGTCGTCGGCGCTTTTTTCTTCGACATGATCTTCGTCTCCTGAAAGCTCAGAGCGTTTGCTGACGCAGAAGAGGATAATCGGATTGCAGGATGTTTAAAACGACATGAAGGCGACGCAAACACGACACGCCGCCTCCATCAGGCTCTGTTGCAAAAATTCACTGACCACACAAGATATTGGGGCAATTTTCGTTTCATTCCCGCTATAGAATGTTGACAAAATATTTTTTGCAACAGAGCCGATATTCGCGGCTGGTTTAGGAATTGTGGTTATTCCGTTCCCTGAATGCTCAAATCGAAAACTCTTTAATCATGTCGTAACGCCTCCGACGGGTGAATCCACACCGCCCGCAATGAGGGGATGAAGGACGCGATCAGAGCTACGGCGCCGAGCAACGCGCCCGTCGCGAGGAACACCAGCGGGTCGTGCGGCTTCACCTCGAACAGCATGGAGGCCATCACGCGAGTGAGCAGAAACGCGCCGGCCGCCCCTATCACAAGGCCGACCCCAGTAACCTTCGCGCCCTGTCCCAGAACCATTTGCAGCACGTCGCGCGCATTCGCGCCCAGCGCCATGCGGATGCCGATCTCCCGGGTCCGTTGCGCCACGCTGTAGGCGAGCACGCCGTATATACCGACCGCCGCCAGCAGTAGCGCCAGCCCGGCGAAGATCAGGCACAGCGCCATCGCCGCCCGCCGGTTGAGCAGCGAGGTCTCGACGCGTTCCGGCATCGACTTCGTGTCGAAGAGCGCCACCTCCGGGGCGACTTGCGCGAGCGCGCCCCGCAGGGCGTTCGTCAACGGAGTCTTGTCCGTTTCGCCGCGCAGGACCACGTGCATGTTTCCCGGCGCATTCTGCTTGTAATGAAAGTAGACCTGCCCCACGGGGTTCTGCTCGGCGAGATCTCCTGTCTTCACGCTACCCACGACGCCGACTATCGTGAACGTGTCTTTGCCCTCAATTTCGCGCATCTTCGAGCCGATGGGGCTGTCGTTCGGCCAATATTTGCGCGCCATGAACTGGTCCACCAGTATCACGCGCGGAGAATCCGGCCCGTCACTGTCGGAAAAACCTCGCCCGGCGAGAAGCGGGATGCCCATCGCTTGGAGATAGCCGCTGCTGATCGTGTTCCAACCCGGCACCGGAGGAAGTTCCCCGGGCGCCAGCGGACGGCCATCGATCACGAACACACTCGAGTTATTATTGCCGCTGAACGGTAAGTAAGTAGTGACGCCTACATGCTTCGCGCCTGGAATCGCGCGCGCCTTTTCGAGAAGCGCGTCGACGGCGTTCCGCCGCTGCGCGCCGTCTCCATATCGGTTCGACGGCAGCGAGAACTGGGCGGCGACGACATTTTCCGCCCGGAACCCCGGGTCCACGGTCATTAACCGCATGAAGCTGCGGGTCAGAAGGCCGGACCCGATCAATAGCGTGAACGCCAGCGACACCTGGATCACGACTAGAGCGGCCCGAAGCGACAGCGCATGCCGCCCCGCCGTCCCCATACGTTCATTGCCACGGAAAACCTCGTTCAGGTCACGCTTGAACAGGCTCAAAAGCGGCACGCTGCCGAACACCAGGCCGGTCAGCAATGTCATCACCATCGTGAATAGCAGCGCTCCGCCGTCGATCCGAATGTCTCCGCCACGGGGCAGGTCCTCAGCGCCGAGCCAGGAAAGCAGGCGCACGCCTCCGAGCGCGACTCCTATTCCCAGCAGGCCGCCCAACACCGAAATGGCGACGCTTTCGGTCAGGAGTTGCCGGGAGAGCCGCCATCGTCCCGCCCCGAGGCTGAACCGCGCCGCGAGTTCCTTGATTCGCGCGCTCGTACGCACCAGGGTAAGGTTCGCCAGGTTCACGCAGCCGATCAGCAGCACGCCCAACACCGCGGCCTGCAACAGGTATAAGGTGTCTTTGATGTCGCGGACCATTTCGTCCTTCATGCCGATGACTTTTGTTTGGAACCGCGCGCTCTCCAGCAGTTCTCTATATTTCGGAAACAGGTCAAGGTTAGCCTTATTGAGCGCGTCTACGCGCTGCCTCGCCTGCGCGACCGTCGCTCCTGGCTTCAGTGTTGCGATCATTCCCCAATTGTTGCTGTGCCGCGCGTCTTCCAAGGTCTGCTCCGGCGTGAAGGCGAACGGGACCCACAATTTCCGGTCGCGGTTGAGCGCCTGGTACGTGTTCGGCATCACGCCGACGATGTTATAGGGGACGCCGCTCAGTCTGATGTCTCGCCCGATCACGTTCGGATCGCGAGCGAACATCTCATCCCAGAGAGATTCGGTCAGGATGGCCACATGATCTTTTCCCTGGACCGCCTCATCTTCGGTGAACGTCCGGCCCAGCAGTGGCCGCGCCTTCAGCACGCGGAAGTAGGAGGGCGTGACATTCTCTCCTTCAATGCGGCGCGTGGCGCCTTCCGGTCCTACGTCATAACCGCTCGACCCGATGAGCGTCACCTCTTCAAACACGTCGGTTAATTTGCGTCGGTCGAGGTAATCGGGCACTCCGTTTGAACCACGATCCGTGACGCCGACGCCAGGATAGAGGTTGTACATGGTCACCAACCGATCCGCGTCGGGAAACGGAAGCCCATTCAATACAACGGCCTGTAAAATCGTGAAGACTGCGGTATTGGCCCCGATGCAAAGCGCCAGGGTCAGTAAAGCGGCGAGGCTGAACGCTTTTTGCTTCCAGAGCAACTTTAATCCGAACCGAATGTCCTGCAACATTAGCACAGCTCCTTTGATTTACTCTCTTTTAGTACATATTCAGATAGCGCATCAGGAATACGTACCAGAACGCCTATCGGGCGCAAATTGTTCTGTGCCCTTATTATTCCCGCGCGCCGTCGATCCATCGGTACGTCGTGAGGTAGCGAACACTACGCTTCACACTCGGCTCCGTTTCGTAACCGTGATTCGACTTCAATGGATCTTCGTGAAGCTGGCCGAAAAGTCTGGCGCCGGACTCTACAAATCATCAATAATACGCAATGTTTGACCACAACCCGGAAACAAATAACCGAAGGGAACGAAAATGAAAAAGCACATTCTTTTCCGCGGCGTATTGTTCGCCTGCGTGACATTCGCACTGGCCTGCGCTCCCGACACAGCTAAAAACAACGTCGCGCCTGAGGCGTCGGCTGAGATCAAACCCGCGCTCGACAGCGTCACGAGTGACAAACTGCTTCGACACATCAAAACGCTCGCTTCGGATGAGTTCGAAGGGCGCGCGCCGGGTACAAAAGGCGAGGAATTGACCGTCAACTATCTGACCGAGCAATTCAAACGTCTGGGCCTCAAGCCCGGCAATCCTGATGGCAGTTACGCTCAGAAAGTTCCTCTCGTTGGTTACTCGCCCCAGCCATCAACGTCATTCACCATCGGCGGCAAGCAGCTGACTCTCGCCAGTGAAGATTATCTGGCGCGCTCGCTGCGGTTCACGCCGGAGACCAGGGTCGAGCGTTCGGACGTGGTCTTCGTTGGTTACGGAGTCGTCGCTCCCGAATACGGCTGGGACGATTTTAAGGGCGTGGACGTCAAAGGCAAGACGATCGTCATGCTCATCAACGACCCGGCGATCCCTGACGCTGTAGATCCGAACAAGCTCGACGAGAAGATGTTCAAGGGCAGAGCGATGACCTATTACGGCCGCTGGACTTACAAATACGAGATCGCTTCGGAGAAAGGAGCGGCGGCTGCGATCATCATTCACGAAACGGGTCCCGCAGGTTATCCATTCGCGGCATTGGCCAGTTGGCGGCAGGAGAACTTCGGCATCCAGACGCCGGATAGAAAAATGAGTCGGGTCGCCGTTGAATCGTGGATCACTGTTGACAAGGCTAAACAGCTCTTCACCGCCGCCGGGCAGGACTTTGAAGCTTTAAAGACGGCCGCGCTCAGCAAAGATTTCAAGCCCGTGGCGCTCAACGCCAAGGCCAACTTCACGATCAAGACCGCGCTGCGCGAAGTAGCTTCGACCAACGTGATCGCCAAACTGGAAGGCTCGGATGAGAAGCTCAAAGATGAGTACCTGATTTATACCGCGCACTGGGATCACATGGGGCGCGACCCGAAATTGCAGGGCGATCAGATCTTCAACGGCGCGCACGACAACGCCTCAGGCACGGCTGGTCTGCTTGAACTCGCCGAAGCTTTCGCGAAGTTGAACCCCAAGCCCAAACGTTCGATCCTGTTCCTGGCGGTGACGGCGGAGGAGAAAGGGCTGTTGGGGGCGAAGTACTATGCCGAGAATCCGCTCTATCCGCGCGAACGCACGCTGGCCAACATCAATATGGATGGACTCAACCAGTGGGGGCGCACCAAAGACTTGGTGATTGTCGGTTACGGCAATTCGACGCTCGACGATACGCTTGTCGAGGCGGCTTCCGCACAAGGGCGCGTAGTCAAACCCGACGCCGAGCCGGAGAAGGGGTTCTTCTATCGCTCCGATCACTTTGAATTCGCCAAGCAGGGTGTGCCTGCGCTCTACACCGACGAAGGAACTGAATTCATCGGCAAGCCCGAAGGCTACGGCATGCAGAAGCGCAAGGAGTACACCGATCGCGATTATCACAAGGTCTCTGACGATGTGAAGCCGGATTGGGATTTGTCTGGCGCCGTTGAGGATTTACGACTGCTCTTCCAAGTCGGGTACCGGGTGGCGCAAGGAGAAAAATGGCCGGAGTGGAAACCTGGAACGGAGTTCAAAGCGCGGCGCGATGAGGCGATGAAACGGGCCAAGGCCTGATTATAAGCGCGAACGAGGCGCGGCGCTGGCTAATCCATAACTCGTGTTCTTTGACCTAATGTCGTTGAAGAAACGAGGGCTAAACTCGTAGACGATCTTGCTCGCTATGCCTTGACAATCTAGATATCGTTGCCTACCTTACACCTAGACTTTCTAAGTGTGCTATTGCGACGGTCAAAAAGGCAGTCTGAGGAGGGTGAAGATGGAAAGGCTCAACATTCTCAGGGCGCGGCTGCGCGCCCTGTTTCAGCGCGAAAGTGTCTTGCAAGACATTGAAGAAGAATTGCGCATCCACGTTGAGATGGAGACGGAGACGAATATCAAGCGAGGGATGCCCCCAGACGAGGCTCGATCTGCCGCCCTGAAAAGTTTCGGCAGCCTGAGCCGGAACACTGAACGCGGCTATGACATTCGCAGCGGGGGATGGTTAGAAACGCTCTGGCAAGACCTGCGCTACGGCGCGCGAATGTTGATGAAGAACCCTGGCTTCACGCTAGTCGCAGTTATTACGCTAGCGCTAGGCATTGGCGCGAACACGGCGATTTTCAGCGTCGTGAGCGCCGCGCTGCTGCGTCCGCTGCCGTATCCCGAGCCGGACAAATTGGTCGTGGTTGGGGAGTGGCGCATCCGGGAAGGCGTCAAGAATGTCGTCGCTCCGGCGGATTTCCTCGACTGGCGCGCGCGCAATCAGGTCTTTACGAACATCGCTGCGAAGAACGAAATCTCAGTCGATTTGAGCGAGGGAAATGAGCCGGAAAGTGTCCGTGCCGGACTGGTCTCCGCCTCGTTCTTCGAAGTACTGGGCGTCAAGCCAATGCTCGGGCGCGGCTTTTTGGCTGAAGAAGAACAAGCTGGGCGCAACCGCGTCGTCATTATGAATCACGACCTGTGGCAGCGGCGTTTCGGCGCGGATCGCAACATCGTTGGTCGACGGATTTCGCTTAGCGGTGTGTCAGTTGAAGTGGTTGGCGTGCTGCCGCCCTCCTTCCGCTTTCCCAACGAAGAGCTGGCGTTGTGGCTTCCGCTTGTTACCACCGGGCAACAGACGCGATCGAATCATTCCCTGGCTGTCTATGCGCGCATCAAACCCGGTGTGACGCTTTCGCAGGCGCGGGCCGAAATGGAGAGAATCGGCGAACAACTTAGGCAGGAATATCCGCAGGAAAACAGCGATCACACCGTTTTCGTTATCCCTTTTCATGAGCAAATCTCCGGCGCCCTGCGGCGCCCGCTGCTGATTCTCTTCGCGGCGGTCGGGATGGTTTTGCTGATCGCCTGCGCCAATGTCGCCAATCTGCAACTGGTTCGCGCTATCGCCCGCCAGAAAGAGCTAGCCGTCCGTGCGGCGCTGGGCGCCGGGGGCTGGCGCATCGCCCAGCTATTATTGGCCGAAAGCGCGCTGCTTTCCGCTCTCGGTAGCATAATGGGAATGCTGTTGGCCTGGTGGAGTGTGGGATCGTTTACATCGCTGTTGCCACAGGGCGTTCTGCACGTGAGCGGCGTGCAACTCGATATGCGCGTCTTCGGTTTCACTCTCGCCATCTCGCTGGGCGCCGGCGCGCTTTCCGGCCTGGCCGCCTTGCTACATTCATCCAGTGTGAATCTCAATGACATGCTCAAGGAGGGCGGCAGAAGCGCAAGCATAACGCATCAGCGTACCCGGAGCGCGGTTGTTGTCGTCGAGGTGGCGCTGGCGATTGTGCTACTGATCGGCGCGGGGTTGTTGATCCGTTGATTGCCGCGACCTGACATGTGGTTTATATTCCAGGCGCTTTCACTTCCATTCGCTCGTTCCGCAGGGAGGATTACGTCAATGCGCGTCTTGCAATTCATTTCATCCGCCCGTACGTGTTTAGCATTCGGATTCCTATTCGGTCTGGCGCTGCCGGTCGCGCCGCTGCTGAATGGAACCGCTTCGCAATCGAAACCGCGTTACTCCGCTGAAATTCGCCGCGCAAGCCACGGCGTTCCGCACATTACGGCCAAAGACATGGGGAGTCTGGGCTTCGGCGAAGGCTACGTCTTTGCGCAGGACCATCTCTGTTCGCTCGCCGATCAAGTCGTGAAGGTCAGAGGGGAACGCGCGCGATATTTCGGCCCCGGCGAAAACAATCGCCATCTCAACAGCGACATCGCCTTTCGGGCGTTGGGCATTTATGATCAGGCGCGTTCGATGCTCCAATCCATGCCCAAAGAAGAACGCGAAATGATTGAAGGCTACGTCGCCGGTTACAATCAGTACCTGAGTGAAGTCGGCGCGGACGGCGTGTCCGGCTGGTGTCGCGGCAAGGAATGGGTCCTACCGATTACGGCTGACGATTTGATTGCGTATAACCAGAGCGTCGTCGTCACGAGCGTCAATTTCGCGGACATGATCGCAACGGCGACGCCGCCGAAAAACGAAACGGCGCGAGCGGGGCAGGTCGTTTTTCCTGACTTCGAGCAGGCCAGCAACGGCTGGGCGATTGGTTCGGAACGTTCGGCGAGCGGGCGCGGCATGTTACTCGCGAATCCGCATTACCCCTGGGTCGGCTCCAACCGGTTTTGGGAAAAGCATCTGGTCATCCCCGGCCAACTGGATGTGTACGGCGTGGGCTTGCTGGGCATACCGGGCGTCGCGATCGGTTTCAATCGCGCGGTGGCCTGGACGCACACAGTGTCAGCGGGCAAACGCTTCACGCTTTACACGCTCGATCTCGCCCCCGGAAATCCGACGCGCTATATGTATGACGGCAAGGAACGCGAGATGACGAGCAAGGTCATCAGCGTCACGGCGCGCCAACCGGACGGCGCCGTCAAACAGGTCGAACGGCGCGTCTTTTTCAGTCACTACGGCCCGATACTCAATCTGCCCGGATTCGGCTGGACGGCCAAACGCGCGGTGACGATCCGCGACGCCAACGCGAATAACATCTCATCCAGATCGCAATGGCTGGCGATGAATCGGGCGCGCAGCCTGGAGGAGTTCAAAGAGGCGCACGCCAGGTACAACGCGATGCCCTGGGTCAATACGATTGCCGCCAGCGCCGACGGACGCGCGTGGTACTCCGACACCTCGGCGACGCCTAACCTGAAGCCCGCCGCGTTGGCGGCCTGGATTAAACGCAAAGAAACTGACCCGCTCACCCGAACGGCCTGGCAACGCGGGCTGGTTTTACTCGACGGCGGCGATTCTTTGTTTGAATGGGCAGATGACCCCGCGACGCGCCCCGGAGTGGTTCCTTATTCGCGCATGCCGCAATTGGAGCGGAAGGATTTCGTCTTCAACGCGAACGACAGTTTCTGGCTGGCCAATCCGCGCCAATTGCTGACCGGGTTCTCGCCGCTGCATGGCGCCGAAGGCACGGCGCGTTCGCTGCGCACGAGAATGAACGTTTTGTTGCTCGACGACACGAGTCCGGACTGCCCCGCCGGCAAAGACGGCAAATTCACGCTCGACGAACTCACAGCCGCCGCGCTCAGCAACCGCAGTCTGTCGGCGGAATTGGCGCGCGGTGAACTGGTCAAACGTTGTCAGGCAACGCCGTCCGTCACGCTTGACGGGCAAGCCGTGGATTTGCGGCAGGCTTGCCAGATTCTTGCGGCCTGGGACGGCCGCTACGAGGTCTCAAGCGTCGGCGCCGTGCTCTGGCGCGAATTCATCACGCAATACGAGCCCGCCGAATTGCAAAAGGACGGCGCGCTCTTTCAACACGCGTTCAACCCGGCCGATCCAGTGAACACGCCGCATACGCTGGCGTCGGACAAGCCCGGCGAGCCGCAGTCCCTGCTCAAACTGGCGCGCGCCGCGCAAGCGCTGGAGCAGGCCGGCATCGCGATCGACACGCCGCTTGGTAAGGCGCAATACAGCGACCGCAACGGTCGGCGCATCCCCATTCACGGCGGCGAAGGCGCGTATGAGGGGATCACCAG
>Ga0190270_10000412_pt1 | contig 18484 bp, 18 predicted proteins | sample Popmic320T_FD_133748 | JGI IMG/M metagenome (GOLD analysis project Ga0190270, IMG submission 133748) | Populus adjacent soil microbial communities from riparian zone of Weber River, Utah, USA - 320 T | ecosystem: Environmental > Terrestrial > Soil > Riparian zone | place: USA: Utah | collected...
CCTTTAGGGACGCGGTGGGCGGCGGCCGCGGTTGGGCGGGTCGGCGTCGGGGCCCGAATCGCTGTCCGTGATCGCCACCCGGCTGAAGCTGGGAGCGTCGCTGGTCGAGCCGCGATCCTCGTCGTGGACGCGGCGGCCGTGACCGGCCGGGTCGGCTTCGGCACCGCTGTCGGCATCGCTGAAATGGCCGAGCCGCCGGGCGCGGCCGGGCGGATCGGCGGCGGGGCCGCTGTCCATGTCGGCCCCGGGCCAGGTGCCGCCGCGAACGCCCGCTCCGGACGGGTCCTTGGGATCGGTGTCGCTGACCGGGTGGGCGCGGGCAGCGCCGCTCCACATCAGGGCCGTGCCGGCGCCCGCCACCGCCGCCAGGAAAGACCGCCTCGCCAGCTTTCGCGTCGCCCGCATCCCCGCCTCCCGCTCGTCGCTGCGCCGACGCAACAATTGCGCCTCCGAGGCTCCGGCGCAAGAGCCGCTAGTGGCCGGGGGCCGGGGCGGGGGGAGTCGGTTGCGGGCTGGCGCGGTCGCCCTCGGCCGGGGCATCGGCCGCTCGGGCCGCATTCTCGCCGGGAGCGGGGGCGTCGGCCGCGCCGGCAGCCGGATCGGGCGCGGCGGCGGCCGGCGGCGGTGGAATCTGGAGGCTGCCGCCCTGGCCGTTGAGGTAGAGGAGGAGGTCGGCGCGGTCCTGCGGGTCCGAGAGGCCGGCGAAGGTCATCTTGGTTCCTTCGGCGAAGCGCCGCGGGCTCTGGAGCCACGCGCTCATCGCGTCCCAGCTCCAGGTCTCGCCGGCCTTGCCCTGCAAAGCGGACGAATAGGAATAGCCGGCGACGCTGGCGATCGGCGAGCCCATCCGGCCCCACAGGTTCGGGCCGAGGCCGTTGGCGCCGCCCTGGGTGACGGTGTGGCAGGCGGCGCACTTGCTGAATTGCCCCTGCCCGCGCGCGGCGTCCGCAGTCTGGAGGAAATGCGCGATCGGCTGCTCGACCGCTTCCTCGGGTCCAACCTGCTTCACGCCCTTGATCGGATAGCCCATCGTGTCGGGGCGAGCGGAATGGAACATCTCGCCGGTGACCAGCCAGGCGCCGAGGAAGACGATGCCTGCGCCGAGCGTCCAGCCCGCAATCGTGTTGAAGCGATTGTCCATGCCGCTTTGAGCCTCCGGGGCGCGCGAGGGCCGCGCCTGCTAGGGATTGATCCGCGCCCCTTTAGGCGGCGGGCCGCGACGGGGCAAGACGGTCAGGCGCCGGCGAGCCAGCGTTCGAGCAGGGTGCGGGCGATCGCGAAGCGGGGCGGGGCGGTGAACGGCGCGCCCTCCGCACCGGCGAGGGCGGCGGCGACTCCGTCGCGGTCCGCCCAGAATGCATCCTCGAGCTCGTTCGTATCGAGGGTCAGCGCGTCCCCTGCGGCCGATGCAATGCAGGCGATCATCAGCGAGCCGGGAAAGGGCCAGGGCTGGCTCGCGACATAGCGCACGTCGGAGGCGGCGATCCCCGCTTCCTCGGCGAGCTCGCGCGCGACCGCCTCCTCGACCGACTCGCCGGGCTCGACGAATCCCGCCAGCGCCGAATAGCGGCCTGGCGGATAGTGATGCTGGCGGCCGAGCAGCACGCGCCCTTCATGCTCGGCGAGCATGATCACGACCGGGTCGACGCGCGGAAAATGCTCGGCGCCGCAGCCGCCGCATCTGCGCCCCCAGCCGGCGCGGAAAGCGGCGGTCCGGGCGCCGCACGCACCGCAGAAAAGCTGGCGGGCATGCCATTCGCTGAGGCTTCGGGCGGTACCCCACAGGGCCGCCTCCTCGGGCGCCATCGCCTCGAGGATGTGGAACATGGCGCGCGGATTCGACGGCGGCCCCTCGAGCCTGACCAGCGGCGCGAACACCGCGGCGCCGCCGTCAAGTCCGAGGAAGATCAGCTCCGCCGGCCCCGCTCCGGGCGCGTCCCACATGAGCCGGCCGTCGTCGCCCAGCACCGGATCGAGCCCGGCGAGGCGGAGCAGCCGCGCGTCCTCCGCACCGGCGAGCACGGCGACCCGCTCGCGGTCGAGCCTCAGATGGTCGGCCCGGTCGAGCGCGCAGCCGGTGAAGCCGGGACGGCTCATAAGCCGCCAGCGCGCGTTGTCGGCCGCAAATCAGGGAGCATCGGCCTTGTTCTTCTTTTTCTCAAACCGCGCCGGCTGCGGGACCAGCCTGCTGCTCACCTTGCTCGGCAGCCTGTTCCTTCTGTGGGTCACCGGGATGGGCCCCTTCTAGCTTCGCTTCGGCCGCGCCGAGCTGGCGGGCGCGCTGGTGGGCGGTGACGGGCTCGAACCGCCGACCCTCTCGGTGTAAACGAGATGCTCTACCAACTGAGCTAACCGCCCGTGCCGCCTCCCTGCCAGCGCCGCGCGCAGCGGGCAAGGTTCGCTCCGCGCGGCGGCAGCGCCCGCTCAAAGCCCGAGGGGCGAGATCCTGTGCGCGGCGCGGATGTAACCGGCCAGCGCCCGTGCCGCCTCGTCCGACAGCTCGATATAGACTCGGCGCCCGTCGGCCGGATCGGCGCAGCGGACGAACAGGCCCTTGTCGGTCAGCGTCTTGATCCAGCGCAGGGCCGTCGTCGGCGGCACCGCCGCGGCGATGCACAGGCTGGAGACGGCGACCCGATGCTTCTCCAGGCGCGCCGCCATCAGATCGAGCAGCATGTCCCAGGCGGGATCGGCGAAGATGTCGCCCTTGAAATAGCTGTCGCGCAGCCGCCTCGCGCGGATGATCGAGCGGATCATGGCGGCGTCGACGATGGGGCCGTCCTGCCCCTCGGCGCCTTCCTCGCCCGCGACCCCGCCCTCGGCCGCTTCCTCGCCGGCGAGCGAGGCGAGCACTCCGGCGATCCGCGCGGCCTCGTCGCTGAGCTGCTGGAGGACGATGCCCATGTCCTCCTTGCCGTCGCGAAGCCGCGGCTGCCTGCGAATGCCGGCGAACGCGACCGCCGCCACCCGTTCGACCGGGGTCGGACGGCACAGGTGGAACACGTCGCGGTGGGACGTGCGGGCGAAGATCGCGTCGATCAGCTCGTCGGGCGCGCTCACCACGCTGCGGTGACGGCCGCCGCGCGCCCGCTCCTCGATCCGCACCAGCAGCCGGTCGAGCGCAGGCGATTCGCGCTCGGCCTCGATGACGACGGCGTCGATATGGACCTGCTCGTCGAGTCGCTCGGCGGCGCCCTCGATCGGCTCGGCGGCAGCGATGCTGCATCCCGCCTGCTCGGCCGATCGTCGCGCGCGCTCGATCGCCGCCGGGCTGTCGCCGAACAGCAACAGCCGCGGCCCGCTGCGATAGTCGATGCTTCCCCATGTCTCAGGCGCCATGCTGCCCCCCTCCGGCACCAAGCTATGAGATGAACCGGGCGGAGACTCGCGTCAATCCGCTCAATACCGCGGAAATCGATTCAAAAGCGATGATGTAAGCCGAAATGGAGTCCGGATCGGACCGATCACGCGGAAACGGCGCCGGCCGCTGCCTCGTCGCCGAGGATCCATTCGACCGCGGCCAAAGCATGGATCGCGGTCGTATCGTAAACCGGAATCACGTTGGCGCCGGGGTCGACCAGCATCACCAGCTCGGTGCAGCCGAGAATCACCGCTTGGTTGCGCGCCTGGCCGAACACGGTGAGGCAGGTCTTGAGGGTCCGCTCCGACACTCGCGAGACGGTGCCGCGGACCAGCTCCTCGAAGATGATCCGGTCGATTTCCTGCGCCATGCCCGGGTCGGGCACCGTCACCTCGATGCCGTGCGCCTCGATCCGCTCGCGGTAGAAGCTCTCGCTCATCGTGAACTTGGTGCCGATCAGGCCGGCGCGCCGGACGCCGTCGGCGGTGAGCCGGGCGGCGGTGATGTCGCCGATATGGAGGAGCGGCACGCCGACGACGGCGGCGACCTGGTCGTACATCTTGTGGCAGGTGTTGCTGCACAGCACGATCGCGGTGGCGCCGGAGGCTTCGAGGCGGCGGGCGGCCTCGGCGAGGATCGCGGCCGCCTCGTCCCAGCGGCCCTCGTGCTGGAGCGCGCTGAACCGGCCGAAGTCGAGGCTTTCGACGATCAGGGGCGCCGATGCGACGCCGCCGAGGCGCCGGTTCACGCCCTTGTTGATCTGCTCGTAATAGAGCGCGGTCGAGACCCAGCTCAAGCCGCCGATCATTCCCAGCTTACGCAAATACTCACCCCTTTTCGCGGTCGAGCGGTAGCGGCGCGGCCCGGCCGATGAAAGTCCAATCGTCCGCTGCCCTGGCTTGATTGGACCCCGTGCGGCGGCGCGCGGCCCGGCGCGCAACCGGGGCCGTTCATCGGGGGTTGCGCGGCGTCGGCCTAGACTTGTGACCGCCTCGGGCAGTAAAGGGCCGGCACGTGGGGAACCCTAAGATGCTGAAATTACGCCGGCACGTTCCGGCCGCCGCTCTTGCCGTCCTGAGCCTCGCCGCCACCGGCGGGCCGGCGCTCGCCCAGGAGAGCAATTCGGTCGGTCCGCCGCAGCTGCGCGACTTTCAGCTGCCCGGCGAACGCCGCTCGCCGCCGCCCCGCCCCCAGCAGATCGAGCCTGCGCCGGCTCCGCCCACGGCGCAGCGCACGCCCGCGCCCGCTCCCGCGGTGCCGCAGGCCGCGCGCCCTCGTCAGGACCAGCCGCGCGAACGCCCCGCTCCCGCCGCCCGGACCCGCGCCGCGCCGGACCCCGCGCTCCCGTCACAGCCGCAGGACGTCTTCCAGCTCCCGCAGGCTCCCGCCGCACAACCGGACGAGGCGCCCGCGCCCACCGCCGCGCCCGCTCCGCCCCCGGCCGAGGGCTGGCCATTCTATTATTATCTGATCCCCGCCGGCCTGCTCGCGCTCGGCGCCCTGCTGGTGCGCCGCCGGCGCCGCCGCCCGGGCGGGATCGCCGCCGCTGCCGTCGAGCCGGAGCCAGCGTCGCCCCCGCAGCGCCTGGCGCCGGTGCCGCGGCCCTGGCTCGAGATCGAACTCAAAGCCGAGCGCGCCGCCTCGACCGACGTCGAGGCCTCGGTCGAGTTCGAGCTCGTTCTCCACAATAGCGGCAAGAGCGTCGCTCGGCACATTCGCGTCAATGCGCGCATGCTCAACGCGGGCCGCGAGCAGGACAAGGAGATCGGCGCCTTCTTCCGCACCAAGGGCGAGGGCCGCAAGACGCACCCGATCGGCGACTTGCCGCCGGGCGAGCGCGGCCTCGTCCAGGGCAGCGTCGCCATGCCGCGCGAGGAGATGCGCGCGCTCCAGGTGAACGAGCAATTGCTCTTCATCCCGGTGCTCGCGGTCAACGTGCTCTACGACTGGGGCGAAGGCCGGACCGGGCAGACGTCCAAGTCCTACGTCGTCGGCCGCGAGCTGGGCGAGGAGAGCCAGAAGATGGGCGCCTTTCGGCTCGACCTCGGCCCGCGCATCTACCGCACGGTCGGACAGCGTCAGCACAGCCTCGCCAAGCGCGTCTGACGGCGCGGGTCGGTGCGCAAACGCGCCGCGCAGCGCACGTCATCCCGAGAGGGACCCCGTCAAAGCAGTACTTTGATGGGACCGCGAAGGCCGGGATCTCGGGGAGAGTGGGCGCAAACGCCAGTGCAGCGCGGTCCACGAACGCCCCGCTTTTCACCCGCTGAGTTCCCGGCCTTCGGCCTTCGGCTGAAAGCTACCCTGAGCGCCTGCCTTGCAGGCAGTCGAAGGGCCGGGATGACGTTCCTGGACGGCGGTTCGGGCCCGCCCGTATCTTCCGCGTCTAGGCGCGGAAGAAGAGCAGCCAGATGATCAGGATGAGGAGGATGAGACCGCCGAGGCTGATACCGAGTCGCATGTTGCTCTCCAGGCGGGCCGATCCCGCGCGGGAAGAATGTTGCGGCCCCGGATCGGTTCCCGTCAAGCTTCGAATGCGTCGGCGTCGATCGAGTAAAGCAGGTCTGCGCCCGCCGCGACCGCCGCCTGTCTGAGGCCGAGCGCTTCAGGGACGATGATTTCCTGGAAGTAGGTGCATGCGGCGAGCTTCATACCGAGGAAGGATGGATCGCCATCTCCGCCCGCAAGCATGTGGTCGGCGACGTCCTCCTGCCTCTTCATCAGCCACCCTGCTACCGCGATCGAGAGCATCGTCGTCAGCGGATAGGAGCCGGCGAGGCGATCATCGACACTCGCTTTGCGCATGAAGGACACGACCTCCTCGATCGCGTCGAGCAAGATCTCGAGCCACCCGGACGCGCCGTTTCGCATCTCGTCGAGCAGAGCTGCGAGCACCGCGCCGCCCTCCAGCCCGATCTTGCGCATGACGAGGTCGGCTGCCTGGATGCCGTTGGTGCCCTCGTAGATCGGCGCGATGCGGACGTCGCGAAGAGACTGCGCGGCCCCGGTCTCCTCGACATAGCCCATGCCGCCATGGACCTGGATGCCGAGGCTCGCCACCTCGACGCCGATGTCGGTGCCGTAGGTCTTGACCAGGGGCGTCAGCAGATCCGCGCGCGCCTTCGCCGCCGCGTCGCCGAGGCTGGCGCGGTCGGTCTGCCCGGCCGCATAATAAGCGAGCGCCCGCGCCGCCTGGGTCAGCGCCTTCATCCGGAGCAGCATGCGGCGGACGTCGGCATGCTCGATGATCGCCGCCGGCCGGCCCTCGCGGCTGCCCTGCACGCGCTCCTTCGCATAAGAGACCGCCGCCTGCGTCGCCCGCTCGGCGATCGACACGCCCTGCAGGCCGACATTGAGGCGCGCATTGTTCATCATCGTGAACATGGCGCGCATCCCGCCGAGTTCGGGCCCGACCAGCCAGCCGCTGCAGCGCCCCTCGTCACCATAGGACATGATGCAGGTCGGCGAGGCGTGAATGCCGAGCTTGTGCTCGATCGACACGCAGCGAAGGTCGTTGGCGCTGCCGTCGGGAAGCACCTTGGGCACCAGGAACAAGGAGATGCCCTTCGTCCCGGGCGGCGCGTCCGGCGTCCGCGCCAGGACGAGGTGGACGATATTGTCGCTGAGGTCGTGGTCGCCGAAGGTGATGAAGATCTTCTGACCGGTGATCGACCAGCTGCCGTCCGCCGCCGGCACCGCCCGAGTCTTGAGCGCCCCGACGTCGGAGCCCGCCTGCGGCTCGGTGAGGTTCATTGTGCCGGTCCATTCGCCGGTGACGAGCTTGCCGAGGTAGCGGGCCCTAAGCGCGTCCGAGCCGTGGTGCGACAGCGCCTCGATCGCGCCGGCGCTCAGCATCGGGCAGAGCGAGAAGGCCATGTTGGCGGAGCCGAGATCCTCGAGCACCAATGTCGCCAGCACCAGCGGCAGGCCCTGGCCGCCATGCTCCGGCGGGCCGGCGAGGGTGCCCCAGCCGCCCTCGACATAGGCGCGATAGGCCTCGCGGAAGCCGGGCGGCATGGTGACGCCGTCCGGAGACCATTTCGCGCCGGTTTCGTCGCCGACGCGATTGAGCGGCGCGAACGTCCCCGCCGCGAACGCGCCCACGCCGTCGAGTATGGCCGCGACGAGGTCTGGCGTCGCCTCGGCGAAGCGCTCGTGCGCGGCGAGCTCGTCGATCCGCACGACGTGCTCGAGGACGAAAGCCTGCTCGGCGGTCGGTGGCGCGTAGCTCATCGGAAAAGGGGCCCGTTGGAGGTCGGCGAGAGGAGCGGCTATAGCGCGTCGCCGTGGCGCCGCAAAACCAGCCCTTCGCGACCGAGATCGTGCCCTGCGCCGCCGCCGGGATCGCCCGCGCGGCAGAGCTGATCCTCGCCGGCCTTCCGGTCGCCGTACCGACCGAGACGGTCTACGGCCTGGCGGCGGACGCGACCGATCCGGAAGCCGTCGCGCGCATCTATGCGGCGAAGGGGCGGCCGGGCTTCAATCCGCTGATCGTCCACGTGCCCGACCTCGCAGCGGCCGAGCGGATCGGCGCGTTCGGCGAAGCGCCGCGGGCCGCCGCCGTGGAGCACTGGCCGGGAGCGCTGACCCTGGTCGTCCCGCTCCGTCCCGATGCGGGCCTAGCGCCGCAGGTTACCGCCGGCCTGCCGACGATCGCCTTGCGCTGCCCGGCGAGCCCAATGATGCAGGATTTGCTCCGCGCCTGCGGCAAGCCCCTCGCCGCGCCCTCGGCCAATGCCAGCGGCGGCATCAGCCCGACCAGCGCCGACCATGTCCTGCGCAGCCTCGGCGGACGGATCCCGTTGATCCTCGACGGCGGCCCGACCTTGCTCGGCCTCGAATCGACCATCGTCGCGTTCGATGGCGACCGACCGCGCCTGCTCCGCTCGGGGCCGGTCGAGATTGCGGGCGCCGCCGAAGCGACCGGCGAGCGGATCGAGGCGCCCGGCCAGCTCGCCAGCCATTATGCGCCGTCGAAGCCGCTGCGCCTCGAAGCGTCGTCGGCCGGACCGGACGAATGGCTGATCGGCTTCGGGGCGGTCGCGGGCGACGATACGCTCAGCGCCTCGGGCGATGTCGGCGAGGCGGCGGCGCGACTGTTCGCCGCGCTGCACCGCGCGGACCGCCAGGCGAGGCCGCGCATCGCGGTCGCGCCGGTGCCGGACGAGGGTGTCGGCGCCGCGATCAACGATCGGCTGAAGCGGGCGGCGGCGCCTCGCTGACGCCCGGGCCGTCCCAATTGTGGCGCCACACGAACAGGCCGATCGCGACCGGAATCAGGCTGTAGACCCAGGGGGCGGCGATCGGCGCCACGCGCGACAGCGAAGCCGAGACGAGGCCCGACGTCGCCAGGATCAGCCAGATGCCGATCTCGCCGCGCACGTTCGCGCGCGCGTCCGCCGAGAGCGGCGCCTTCAGGCTGGTCGCGAACAGAGCGGCCATCGCCCCGGCCATCGCCATGAAGCCGATTCCGTAGAGCGTGAACAGATTGGCGGCTTCGGCGGCGGTCCGCACCGTGCGGATGTCGCGCGCGACGAACTCGACCATCGAGATCGTCATCAGCCGCAACGGATAGACATAGACCAGCACCAGGAACACCAAAACGAGGCTGATCAGCACCGGCAGGCCGCCGGCGCTCGTGCCGTAGCCGCGCCAGCGCACATGGCCGTGCCAGAACATGGCGAGGAAGGCGAAGCCGATCGCGAAGGCGGGGGCGTTGCGCACCGCCTGCTCCAGCCCCGAATAGCTCGACGGCACGTCGCCGCCGCCGATCACCAGCAACGTGACCGCAAACGCAAACGCCGCATCGACGAACGCGTCGAGCCGTCCCGCCGAATTTGCCTGTTCCCCCATCGGCCCCTCTCGCCTAGGCGCCCGCTTCGGCCGCCTTGACGCGCGCGGCGAAGCTCTTCCTCAGCTTCTGGAGCTTGGGGGGGATCACGGCCAGGCAATAGGGATTGCGCCGGCCTTCGCCCTCCCAATAATCCTGGTGATAATCCTCGGCGGGATACCATCGGGACGCGGGCTCGATCGTGGTGACGATCGGCGCCGGCCAGTCCGGCTGGGCGCGGACGATCGCGGCGCGGGCGGCGGTTTCCTGCTTTTCGTCCAGCGGGAAGATCGCCGAGCGATACTGGGTGCCGCCATCGTTGCCCTGGCGGTTGAGCTGCGTGGGGTCGTGGGTGGCGAAGAAGATGTCGAAAATGTCGTCCAGCGAGACCGCTTCGGGATCGAACGAGACGCGGATCGCCTCGGCATGGCCGGTGCCGCCGCCGCAGACCTCGCGGTAGGTCGGGTTCGCTTCATGGCCTCCGATATAGCCGCTCTCGACCGACTCGACCCCGATCACGTCCTTGAACACGGCTTCCGTGCACCAGAAGCAGCCGCCGGCCAGTATCGCCTGTTCGCGCGCCATCTTCACCTCGCTTAGGGTTGATCAGCCGGCCTTCGTCCGCAGAGGCGCGAGCCCGCCTTCCATCGCCAAGGTAAGCGCTTCGGCGAGGTTATCCACCCCAAGCCGAACCATCATGTTGCTGCGATGCATCTCGACGGTGCGCAGCGAAATGCCGAGCCGATCGGCGATCAGCTTGTTCGACAGGCCGGCGAGGAGGCTTTGGAGCACCTCGCGTTCGCGGCTGGTGAGATGCTCGATGCGCGCGGCCGCGTCGGCCCGCCGGCTCGCGGCGGCGCTGCGCTCCTCGAGCAAGGCGAAGCCGCGCTCGAAGCCGGCGAGCATCGCTTCCTCGGAGAAGGGCTTCTGGAGAAAGTCGATCGCGCCGAGCTTCATCGCCTCGACCGCGACCGGGACCTCGCCATGGCCGGTCATGAACACGACCGGCCAGCCGACCGACCGGCGCGTGAGCTCGGTCATGACGGCGAGCCCGTCCATCTCGGGCATCCGCACGTCGAGCAGGACGCAGCCCGGCGCCAGATCGGGAAGGGCGGCAAGGAAGTCGGCCCCGCTCGCGAAGGGGCGGGATTGCAGGGAGGCTTCGCCCAGCATGTAACTGAGCATGAGGCGGACGTCGCGATCGTCGTCCACCACATAGACATTACGGGAGCTCAGCGCAGGAGCCTTTCGAAAGCCTCGCGTCGAGGCGCAGGCATCTTCCTTTCCGGGGAGCGCCGGGGCAAGCGCTTTCGGCTCGCAAAACGGACCAATCGGCGATCCCTCAGCGAGTGGGAAGCTCGGGCAGGCGCTGGCGAAAAAGGTCCATTTCGGACCAAGGGTCGCGCGCAAGGGTCCGTACCCGCTCCGGCACCGTCTCGACGGTGAAGGCGCGCGGATCGAGACCGGGGCCGACCTCGTGCCATTCGAGCGGCGTCGCGACCGGCGCGCCGGGGCGCGAGCGCGTCGAATAGGGACCGACCGCGGTCGAGGTCGGATCGTTCCTGAGATAGTCGATAAAGATCCGGCCGGAGCGCTCCGCCTTGGAGATGCGGGTCAAATAGCGGTCCGGCGAGTCGGCGGCCATCGCCTTGGAAAAGGATTTGGCGAATGCCTTGGCCACAGGCCACTCGACAACCGGCTCCATCGGCACGACGATGTGGAGCCCCTTGCCGCCGGTCGTCTTGACGAAGCTGCGAAGCCCGAGCGCATCGAGTCGTTCGCGCACCTCGAGCGTGGCGCGGACGACCTCGCCGAAGCCGAGCCCTTCGTCGGGATCGAGATCGAAGATGATCCGGTCCGGCCGGTCGGGCGCCTCGATCCGGACGCCCCAGGGATGGATTTCGAGCGTCCCCATCTGCACCATCGCCACCAGCCCGGCGGCGTCCTCGATATAGAGATAGGGCTCGTCGAAACCCGGGATCGTCACTTCCTTCAGCTGGGGAAGCACGCCCGAGGCGGCATGGCGCTGGTAGAAGCATTTCTTCTCGGCGCCCGCGGGGCAGCGCACCATCGTCACCGGCCGCCGCGCGACGTGGGGCAGCATGATTTCGGCCACGGCCAGATAATAATCGGCGAGCTCGCTCTTGGTGACGCCCTGCTCGTGCCACAGCACTTTGTCCGGGCTGCTCAGCCGGACGCCCTCGACCATCCGCTCGCCGCCGCTCACGACACCGCCTCCAGCTCCGCCGCCAGCGCGGCGGGAGGGGCTTCGTGCAGGAGCTGGTCGAAGCCGCACTGAGCCGGGAGCTTGTCCGGCCGCCAGCGCAGGAACCTGGTGCCGTGCCTGAAGCGCTTTCCGGTGACATGGTCGTAGCGGACCTCGACCACCAGTTCGTGGCGGAGCGGCTCCCATTGGCCCGAACGCTCGGTCGCCCAGCGGCTCGGCCCGCCCGGTGCGTCGCCGGTGAAGCCGAGCGGGCCGCGCAGCGCCTCGAGCCGCTTCGTCAGCGCTGCCTTGTCCTCGTCGCCGAACGACGAGGTGAAGCCGACATGGTCGAGCTTCCCCTCCTGGTTGAACAGGCCGAGCAGCAGCGAGCCGACAATGCGGCTGCCGGTGCCGTAGCGGAAGCCGCCGACGACGCAGTCCGCAGTGCGCATCTGCTTGATCTTCAGAATAGCCCGCTCGCCCGGTGCGTAGGGCGCGTCGCGGCTTTTGGCGACGACGCCGTCGAGCGCGCCGCCGGCTTTGTCGAGCCAGCCCAAGGCGACGTCGCGTTCCAGGGTCATCGGCGAGAGCAGGACGTCCTTGCGCCGTTCGCGCCCGTGCAGGGCTTCCAGCGCCTCGCGGCGGACCGAGAGCGGCTTGGCCGAAAGGTCGCGGCCGCCGGCGACCAGGCAATCGAACAGCATCAGCTGCGCCGGCGTCTCGAGCGCGAGCCTGCGGATCCGGCTCTCGGCCGGATGGAGGCGCATCTGCAGCGCCTCGAACGAGAGGATGCCGCCGATCGGGATGACCAGCTCGCCGTCGAGCACGAACCGGTCGGACGCCATCGCCCGGACGGTCTCCACCACTTCCGGAAAATAGCGCCCGAGCGGCTTCAGCCCCTTGGACTGCAGCTCGACCGTGTCGGCGCTCTTGAAGACGAGGCAGCGGAAGCCGTCCCACTTGGGCTCGTATTGCCAATTCTCGCCCTCCGGAAGCGCGTCGGCGAGCTTCGCTTCCATCGGCGGGAGCGGGGGCTTGAGGGGCAGATCGAGGGCCATCGTTGGCGAGACTCTCAGTTGGCCGCACCGGTTCCTCGACACGCCGGCTCGCGGGCGCGAGGACACTTTTGATTAAGGGAATCGGGTCATGATGCGGCGAACGGCGACTGAGGTGCGGCGGGACGAGTCGGATCGGGGCCGCCGGTCATTGAGGGTCGCAGCGAATTGACCTTACAACCGGGAGTGCCGGGGAGGGGATCCGATGCTTGTAACGCGTAGGCAGTTCATGGAGTGCGGCGTGGCGGCCGGCGCCGTCACCGCGCTCGGCGCTTCACCCGCTTTCGCGGGCGCCCTCGACGAAGCCGCCTACCCGCCATCGCGCAGCGCCGCCCGAGTGATCGTCGACCCGGTGATCGACACCCGCCTCCTCGCCCGCGCCCGCGCCGCGTTCGAGCGCCACCGTCCCCGGCTCCGCAACATCGACATGGTCGGCATCGCCGATTTCTCAAAGCCGTCGGCGCTGCCGCGCTTCTACCTGCTCGACACCTATTCTGGCCGCGTCACAACCCACCTCGTCGCCCACGGCCGCGGCTCCGACCCGGACCATAGCGGGTGGCTGCGCCGCTTCTCCAACTCGATGGGCTCCAACGCTTCCTCGAACGGCGCCTATGTGACCGACGATTTCTATTACGGGCGCTATGGCCGCTCGATGCGCCTCTCCGGGCTCGACTACAGCAACAGTAACGCCCACGCCCGCGCGATCGTCGTCCACAGCGCCTGGTATGCCGAGCCGGGCCAGGTCGCCCAGCACGGCCGCCTCGGCCGCAGCGAAGGCTGTTTCGCAATGTCGTACAACAGCCTCCAGGAAACGCTCGCCCGGCTCGGCCCCGGCCGCTTCCTCTACGCCGACAAGGTGGACGTCTAGGCTAGCGGCAAGCGTCTACGGGGACGCTGGTTCGTTGCAGAATATCGGCTACGCTGCTCCCCCGAATCGAGATGGAGGGAGAATGCGGGGTCGTCTCCGCTGGGCATTGCTGCGGGCGGTTACAGTGCCTTTGGCTGCACCCGTCCTGCTTGCTGCATCACTTGCTGCGGCGCAGACGGAAGTCGGCACCGTGAATGGATGGGTAATTCAGGATGAGCGCGGCTGGTGCAGCGCCTCGACGGTTTACGATCGCAACGTCTACGTCCGCGTCAGCTACGATTTCGGCGCGAACTCGGCCGCTCTTCTCGTCTGGAATCCCGCCTGGGAGTCGATTCGCGACGGCCAGGCCTATGATGTCACCCTCGAGTTCAGCAATGGCAGCGACTATTCCAGCACCGCCGCACGCGGCGTCCGCGCAGAGACGACAAGTGGACGGATCACGGCGCTTCGGATGAGCGTGAATGGGGACGATTTCCTTCAGGATTTCGCCGGTGCAGCCGCCGTTGCGCTGATGATGGGAGAGCGCCGGCTCGACATCTTGTCGCTGCGGGGCACGCGGGCGGTTGCGCACCGGTTGCAAGCGTGCGCGACCGCGAGCTTCCACCGATATCCGCCCGATCCGTTCCGGACTGCCCTACCCGCTCCGCAGACGGCACAACAACCAGGCGGCGGCGCGCGCGCACCCGTGTACCGCAGTGGTACGATAACAAATGAGGACTACCCCGCTTCCGCACTTCGGGCGAATGAGCAGGGAACCGTCACGATCCGTATGAGCATCGGCGCGGATGGGCGAGTTACAGGCTGTACAGTAGTACGATCCAGCGGATCCACTGCCCTTGATTCCACCACGTGCAGCCTTGTGCAGCGCCGGTCCCGCTTCACGCCTGCACAAGACGAAAACGGTCGGCCCGTGGCCGGCACCGCCACCCGCAGCGTGACTTGGAGCCTGCCGGAAGCCGTGCCCTCAGAGCCGGTCACACCGCCAGAAGATTGATACAGTTTCGTGCGGCGACAGTCGAGGCGTCCCAAATGTCGGGAGACCGCTCGAAATCGTGCTGGATACGCTTTGGCGCGGTGGTGACCTCGGCCCCTCAGCTCGCGCCCAGCGCGCGCTTGACCGGGGCGTCGCGGCCGTAGACGTCGTTGTAGCGGACGATCTCGCCCTCGTCCGTTGCCGCGGCGGTGAAATAAGCGATGTAGACCGGGATCGGCGCGGCGAGGTTCGCCGAGACGGTGCGGCCGGCGGCGATCGCCTGGTCGATCCGCGGCCGCCGCCACTCGCCGGTCGGGGCGAGCAGTTGCGCCGCGAAGTCGCGCACGTTCTGGGTGCGGATGCAGCCGTGGCTGAACGCCCGCGCCGTCCGGCTGAACAACGCCTGGGCGGGCGTGTCGTGCAGATAGATTGCGTGGTCGTTCGGCATCTCGATCTTGACGCGGCCGAGCGAGTTGCGCGGGCCGGGCTGCTGACGGGCGCTGATCTGGTTGCCGTTGCGCGTCACCTGATAATCGGAGCCGAAGCGGCCGCCCATCTCGCGGATGATGCTCTGCGGAACGTGCCACCAGGGGTTGAAGGTGACGGCGCGGATGGTGGCGTTGAGCTGCGGCGTGGGCGTGCGCACCGCGCCGACCACGGTGCGGTGGCGGACGATGACGCGGCCGTCTTCGACCAGAGCGGCGGTGAAGGCGGGCACATTGACGATGACGTGGCGCGCGCCGAGGCCGCGCGGCATCCAGCGCCAGCGCTCGAGATTGGTGCGAATGAGGGCGCGGGTCGCGGCGTCGCTCTCCGGCGTCTGCGCGAGCGCGCGCTTGAGGCCGCGATATTGCGGGTGGACCGGCAGCAGGTCGTTCAGCGCGCCGGCGATTTCGCGGGTGGAAACGGCACGGGCCATCAGCTCGCGCTGGGCGCCCGCATTGAGGGCGCTGTGGGTCATGTGCCAATCGACGCGGGCATTGCCGCGCACGGCGCCGCCGCTGAGATCGGTGGCGAGGCGCATGAAGGTGTCGGTGGCCGCGCCGCCGAGCTGGGCGTCGTCGCGCGAGGCGATCGCGCTGCGCAGGCGCTCGGGCGCATAAGTGTCGGGATCGAGGCCCTCGGCGCCGACGCCCTCGACATAGGTCAGCAAAGCCTCGGCAGCGTCGCGCGTCCAGACCACGGCGGGCAGCGGGGCGACCGGCGGCGGAGCGGCGGGCTGGACCTGCGCGATGGCGGCGCTTTCGATCGCCATCGGCAAGGTCGGGGACGCGAGCAGGGCGGCCAGCGTCGAAATGCGGAAGAGCTTGTTCATGGGCGGTTTCTTACGACAGGAGCGGGCGCGGCGCTAGAGTCCGTGTGCACGGATCCTTGTTTCGCCGGCCCGCTTTTGCGGTGGGTTGTGGCGCGCGCGCATCGCTGTGCGGCGCCGATCGGGGTGGGCCCGGCCTCTCCCTCGAGACCGGACCCGCAATGAGCGCTTCAAATTCGGTCGGCGGTGCCCGAACCGCGGTGCATCCAGCCGAAATAGGCCGCGACGAGAGCGAGCGCCGCATGCAGCCAGACGTCGTTGCCGTAGATCGGGACGAAGCCGAAGGTGGTGTTGGTCGCGTCGAGCAGGCCGAGCACGGTCAGCAAAGCGTAGATGATGGCCACGGCACGCGCATAACCGATCGAGCCGCCGAGACTGCGTGAGGCAGCGAGGCCCCACAGGCCGAAGACGATATGCACGACATTGTGCAGCAGGTTGACGGGGAAGAGGCCGAACAAATCACCGTAATTCTGGTCCATGCTCAGATCGTGCGTGCCGTGGGGCGGCTGCACGAGGCCGGGGATGAAGCCGGCGACACCAACGATCAGGAAGACGACGCCGAATATCAACGCAAAAGTCCGGGTATTCATGCTGCTCTCCCTGTTCATGGTTTTGCGTGGGCGCGAGCCCTGTTTCAGGGTTACGCGGACGCCCGCACTTCTAGTGGAAGCACGAAGCCGAGGCCAGTCATTTCGCTCCCGCAAGGAGGTTGAGCCAAGTCGGGCAACCACCGGCGGGCACCGCAGAGCTGCCTCGCAGGATCCGCCGGTCGAAGGGCGGCGAGGCTTCGTCGAAACCGCGCTGACGCGGCCGGGTCCGCAGCTGAGGTACAGGCGATGACATTCGCTCGCTTCCCGCTCTTCGCCGGCGCCGCGTTCGCCGCCGCGGCGCCCGCCTTCGCCCAGCGTTCGACCGAGAATGCCGTCACGTCCGCGACCGACGCGTTCGGGACCAGCGTCGGCAACGAACGGGTCGGCATCTACAATCCGTTCATGGCGCGCGGCTTCAGTCCGGTCCAGGCCGGCAACGTCCGCCTCGACGGCCTCTATTTCGACCTTCAGGCCAATCCCGGCGACCGCATGATCGCCGGCACCAACGTGCGCGTCGGGATCAGCGCCCAATCCTACCCCTTCTCGGCGCCGACCGGCATCGCCGATTATGCGATCCGCCGCGCCGGCGACGATGCGGTGGCAAGCCTGATCGCGAATGCGAATACGATCGGGCCGCGCAGCGTCACCATCGATGCGCAGGTGCCGGTCGGCGGCGGCCTGTCGATCGCGGGCGGCGCCGGCCTGATCGTCGAGCGGACCCATTTCGGCGCCGACCAGAACATCGTTGGCGCCGCCTTGATCCCGCGCTGGCGCCGCGGCGACGCGATCGAAATCATCCCCTTTGTCAACTGGTACCGGATCTGGGGCGGCGAGGCGCAGCCGATCTATTTCACGTCAGGGGCGTTCCTGCCGCCCGAGATCGAACGCGGCCGCTATTTCGGCCCGGACTGGGCGCGGGGCGATCTGACCGGCCTCAACGCCGGCATGCTCGGCACCGTCAGGACCGACGGCTGGACGTTTCGCGCCGGCCTGTTCCGCTCCGATCTCGACCTCGGCCGCAGCTTCACCGAGATCGCCCTCGACACGTCCCCGGACGGGACCGCCGACCGCTTCATCGCCGCCGAGCGCGACCGCACCAACGCGTCCTGGTCGGGGGAGGTGCGCGCGTCGCGGGCGATCGCCGAAGGCCCGCGCCTCCACAATGTGCATTTCACCGTCCGCGGGCGCGACCAGAGCCGGCGCTACGGCGGCGGCAGCAGCCTGGCGCTGGGGCGGCGTCCGATCGACGAGCCGGTGCCGGGCGTCGCGGAGCCGGACTTCGCGCTCGGGCCCCAGACGCGGGACGAGGTGCGGCAGCTGAGCTACGGCGCCGGCTACGACATGCGCTGGCGCGACGTCGGCGAGCTCGCCTTCAGCGTCCAGCGCACCGACTATCGCAAGGAGGTCGAGACGCCGACCGGAGCGCTGCCGGTGTCCGCGAACCGGACCTGGCTGCTCAACGCCACCGCGTCCGTCCACGCCGCCGACTGGCTCACTTTCTACGCCGGCTACGCGCGCGGCCTCGAGGAGAGTCCGGTCGCGCCGCAGGTCGCGGTCAATCGCGACGAGGCGCCGCCGGCGATCATCACGCGGCAAATGGACGCCGGCGCGCGCCTGATCCTGCCGCGCGGCATGCGGCTCGTCGCCGGCCTGTTCGACGTCGCCAAGCCCTATTTCGCGCTCGATACGGCCCGAGTCTTCCGCAATCTCGGCGAAGTCCGCCACCGCGGCGTCGAGCTGTCGCTGGCCGGCCAGCCGCTGCCGGGCCTCACCGCCATCGTCGGCGCCGTCTTCCTCGACGGCACCCTCACCGGCGACGCGCGCGACCAGGGGCTGATCGGGCGGCGGCCGATCGGCTGGTTCGGCCGCTACGTCAACGGCGCGCTCGATTATCGGGTGCCGTTCGTCGAGGGCCTCTCGCTCGACCTCGCCTATGAAAGCACCAGCGACCGCGCGGCCGACCGGCTCAATAGGTTCGTGATCCCGGCGCGCTACGTGGTCGCGCTCGGCGCCCGCTACCGCTTTTCGATCGACGAGGCGCCGGCGACCCTGCGCGTCCAGGCCGCCAACCTGATGGGCAGCTACGGCTGGAACAATGTCGGCGAGGGTTTCCACTACAACGTACCCCGCCGCTTCAGCGCCAGCCTGGCGGTGGATCTGTAGCAAAAGGGTACGGCCGGCGTCCCCCAGCCGCTAGGGCTGAGCCTGTCGAAGCCCGGGGTCCCGCGCACCGCGACCCGCCCTTCGACGGGCTCAGGGCTAGCGGCAGTTCACCTCACGGCATGTTGA
>Ga0190270_10000413_pt1 | contig 18468 bp, 24 predicted proteins | sample Popmic320T_FD_133748 | JGI IMG/M metagenome (GOLD analysis project Ga0190270, IMG submission 133748) | Populus adjacent soil microbial communities from riparian zone of Weber River, Utah, USA - 320 T | ecosystem: Environmental > Terrestrial > Soil > Riparian zone | place: USA: Utah | collected...
ACCGCCAACTCTCCACAGAGATAGGAATCGAGCAACTCTTTGAAATTCTGGCAATCCATTACTACTGGCGGTTTCAATTCGCGACCTGGTAACCGGCGCCTCGGGCGTAATTGGCCAATTCCATCCTCAACAGCTTCCTGCCCCTGCTCAGCCGCGACATGACGGTGCCGAGCGGAATTTGCAGCGCGTCGGCGATTTCGCGATAAGACAACTCCTCGACGTCGGCCAGCACCACCGGAACCTGAAAATCGCGCGGGATCCGTTCGAGCGCGGCCAAAACCTCCTCCTCCGTCAAATGCTGCGGCGTCGGCGGGTCATAAGCGATCGTCTCGGCAATCATCTCTTCGATCGGCGCCAACTCCGGCCTTTCTCTCCTGACCTCGCTGTAATGAACGTTGAAGAGAATCTTGTAGAGCCAGGCGCGCAAGTTGGTTCCGATTTCAAACCTGTGGAATGAGCGCCAGGCCTGCAAATACGTCTCCTGAATCAGATCCTCGGCCTGCTCCCGGTCTCGACACACTCTTAACGCGACACGGAAGAGCTGGGTAGAAAAGCCCAGAGCATCCGCCTCGAAAATTTCGAGTCGCCGCAGCTTGTCGTTTTGTTCCAACTCGTCTGCCTCTTTATGTTGTGAACAATATGTATATCGCCGTCGCAGGAGCAAATATTCCCTCATCCGAAGAAAATTTTGCGACTGCTCAGGCCAGGCTGAGCTTGCCGCAAAAGCTTTGTGAAATTAGCGCTTAGCGCCGTTGTGAGATCCCCGGGGCGTCCGAAGCGAGGTTTTCTCGAAAAGGCGCTAAGGTTTTTTCCGGGGCTGTGTGGTTACAAAATTTATTACATGTGAGGCCTACCCGCGCGTCCAAGTTGACACCTTTTCACCTTGACGCCTATAATCGGCGGCTTTATACGTGAAGAGAAATTGGAGGCGACACAAAAATGTCTTACGCAATTATACGAACAGGTGGAAAACAATTCCGTGTGAGTCCCGGAGACGTCGTTCGCGTCCCCACTTTGGCAGATAAAAGTGAAGGGGATAAGATTGAATTCAACGAGGTTTTGGTCTCCGGCGACTCGAACGGCACCCGCATCGGCGTGCCCACGATCGCCGGAGCGCGCGTTACCGCGACCGTCGTCAAGAACGGGCGCGGCCCGAAAATCATCGTCTTTAAGTTCAAACGCCGCAAACACTACAAACGCACAAAAGGACATCGCCAGGGTTTCACTGCGATAAAAATAGATTCGATCGCTTGATATCTTTGCAGGAAAGGTAACGGTTTTTGTAATGGCTCACAAGAAAGGTGTAGGCAGTTCACGCAACGGACGCGATTCGGCGGCTCAGCGCCTGGGGGTCAAACGCTTCGGCGGCCAGTCGGTTTTGGGCGGCGCTATCCTGGTCCGCCAGCGTGGCTCGAAATTTAAACCCGGCGCCAACGTCGGCATCGGCAGCGACGATACGCTTTACGCCAAGATCGCCGGCCTCGTCAAATTCGAAGATCGCGGTCGTAAGGGAAGATTTATCAGTGTTTATCCCCCTGAACAGTAATATCAGCGCGCATGTCAAACTGCTAGATTTGTTAAAACCTAGAATTGCTGGCAAATTTTCCTCTGTTTTGCGTCTTTATCATCATGAACGTCTAAGTACTGATAGCAGTGATGTAAGGTGGAGCAGTAGGGAGCTTGTAATCCCCAACGGTCGGCGACAAATATTCGTCAACAAATATTCCCCAGCGACCGGCCGACAAGCGGCGCCTACTGACTACCGATGTTTATTGACAGCGCGAAAATACATGTCAAAGGCGGAGACGGCGGCAATGGAGTGACTGCGTTTCGCCGCGAGAAGTTCGTGCCGCGCGGCGGCCCTTCAGGCGGCGACGGCGGCGACGGCGGTTCAATTTATATTGAATCGACCGAGGGCTTGAATACTTTGCTGCATTTCCGCTATAACCCCGAACATCGAGCCGGACGCGGGCGGCATGGAGAAGGCAGCAAGCGTCACGGAGCGAGAGGCGAAGACATAACCCTGCAAACGCCGGTCGGAACGGTAGTCATTGATGAAATGACCGGCGAGATCATTCACGACTTCACTCGAGCCGGAGAAAAATTTCTAGTTGCCCTGGGTGGACGTGGAGGACGCGGCAACGCTCAGTTTGCCTCCCCAGTCAATCGAGCCCCACGCCACCACGAAGAAGGCCGGCCGGGACAGGAGCGCAGGCTCATACTTGAGCTTAAGCTGATTGCTGACGTCGGGTTGGTTGGCTTGCCTAATGCAGGCAAATCAACTCTGATTTCGCGCATCTCAGCGGCGCGTCCGAAGATCGCCGATTACCCATTTACAACTTTGGAACCGAACCTGGGAGTGGTAGACCTGGGTGATTTCAAAACTTTTGTAGTCGCGGACATTCCAGGATTGATCGATGGAGCGCATGCCGGTGCCGGATTGGGAGATCGTTTCCTGCGCCATGTCGAGCGAACTAAGGTATTGCTTCACCTGGTCGACGTTTCTGATCTCGCGCAAAATCCGGTAGCCGATTTTCAAACCGTCGCGCGCGAGCTGGAAGCCTATAGCCCGGAGGTGGCGGCGAAACCCAAAATCGTGGTAGCCACGAAGATCGACGCGGCGTCCGCCGATCGGCGCCGACAAGATTTTGAAGAAGGCGCGAACCGACTGACAACAGTCGTGGAAGAATTCGAAGAATTTTGTAAGCGCCATGAATTGGAGTTTCATGCGATCTCGGCGGCGACTGGTCAAGGTTTGAAGGAGTTGTTGCGCGCGGTCTGGCGGCGGCTGGATGAGCTGAAGCAGGAAGAGTTAAAATGTAAAGAGATTGATGAAAAGGCGACTTCGAAAGTCGCTTAAGCGGTCAGCGGTTAATAGCATAATTTTTTTTATCGGATCAGGTTCGTGAACGAGGAACGTCTGCGGCGACGCATCGGAATTTACGGCGGCACGTTCGATCCTGTTCACTGCGGCCATCTCGAAGTGGCCGAAGCGGTGTCGAACGCCTTCGCCCTGGATCGAATCTTCTTCGTCCCGGCTTACACGCCGCCGCACAAGCGCAAGCGGATGATCAGTTCCCCGTTCCACCGCATGGCGATGCTGGCGCTGGCTACGGCCGATTCGTCGAAGATGTTCGTCTCGACCGTTGAACTCGAGGCTCCGTCGCAGCCTTACACGATTGAAACGCTGGGACGGTTGAGAATCGAACTCCAGCCGGCGCGGTTGTTCTTTGTGATGGGGGCCGATTCGTTCGGTGACGTCACGAGTTGGCGAGAATACGAAGCGATCCTGAGCGAGTACGATGTCGTCGTCGTGACGCGGCCCGGTTATCCTGACTGTGACGCTTACGACGGCGCTCAGGGTGGTGAAGAGGCGGTCGGGGCGCTCGCCCCTCAGTTGAGAAGGCGAATCGTTGATTTGCGCGGCGGCGCGTATCCGTCAGACGAAGACTTGGAGTCGCCGCGCATCTACCTGACCGATTACGTCTCGGTCGATGTTTCGGCTACGGGAATACGCGAGGCGGTTGAACAAGGCCGTCCGATTGACGGCCTTGTTCCGCCGCCGGTCGCGGCCTATGTTGAGAAATATCTCTTATATCAGAAGTCATGATGTCAAAAGTCGCAATTTCAACGGCAGTAAATCAAGAGATGGGGCAGAGCGGGATGGGGTCGGAATCCTCGGCGCTTACCGGGGCCGATCGGCAGATCTTTGAACAGGTGATGGTCGCCGCGCGCGCCGCCGAAGAGAAGAAGGCCCTTGGAGTCGTCGTATTGAAGCTGTCGGCCATCACGGAATTCACGGATTACTTCGTCATCTGCGCCGGCAATTCGACGCGCCAGACTCAGGCGATCGCCGACGCCGTGATTGATGAGCTGAAGCGAATCAAAGCGCGCCCGCTCCACACCGAAGGTTACAACAACGCCGAGTGGATTTTGATCGATTACGGCGCCTTCGTCGTTCACATATTCACCGAAGAGTCGCGCAGCTTTTACGATCTGGAGAGGCTATGGCGCGACGCCGAAAAAGTAGCGGTTAGTGATTAGTGGCTGGTGGTTGGCGGATCAGTAAGGCGCCAACCACCAACCGCAAACCACTTAGGCTCCAACGTGAAACTGCACTTCGTTTGGATCGGCAAGACCAGGAACAGCGCCTGCGCCGCGCTGGTCGCCGATTATCTGGAACGGATCAAACGCTTCGCTCACTGCGAAGTGAGCGAGTTGAAAGACCAGTCGGGCGCCGACGAAAAGCGCGTGATCGCCGCGGAAGGCCGGAAGCTGATCTCCGCGATCGAACGCGACGATTTTGTGGCGCTGCTCGACGAGAAAGGAGGCGAATTCGACTCGCCGCAATTCGCAGAGTTCATTGTCAAACGCCAGCATGCAGGGACCAAACGGCTGGCTTTCGTGATCGGGGGATTCGCGGGCGTGAGTGAAGAGGTCAAACAGCGCGCCCATCTCCGGTTATCGCTCTCGCGGATGACTTTGACTCATGAGCTTGCGCGCGTAGTTTTGACTGAACAGGTTTATCGGGCTTTTACCTTGCTGACAGGATCCCCTTATCACAAGCTTTGATTTTCCACCCGCCACACGGCGGTAATTCCACACCGAGGAGAAGAGTGGATGGACAAAAAGAGACTCAAAATGTTCCACGACCGATTAGTGACGGAACGCGCCGCTCTTAGAGGCGTCGTCGGACGCAACGAGGATTACGGGCGCGAAGCCGACATCGAGGCCACGCAAGATCCCGCGGATAAGGCTTCGAATTCATACACGAAGGAGCTGCTCTTCAGCCAGTCGACCAACGACCGGCAGATCCTTATGCAGATTGACGAGGCCCTTCAACGCATCCGGGACGAGGAGTACGGCGTCTGTGGCAACTGCAGCAAGGAGATCGGCCCGAAGCGCCTGGAGGCGTTGCCCTGGGTGCGTTTCTGCATAACCTGTCAAGACCTCTCTGAACGCGGTCTGCTCGACGAAGAGGAATGAATGAATGAAGAAGATCGAGGATCGAAGGTTGCATCGCCCGTTCGGTCCTCGATCCTCAATCCTCGATCCGCGAATCTCACCTCGCTACGCGCGCTCCCCCGCCTTTCATGACCCTTTCCACTTCGGCCAGGGTGGCCATCGAAGTGTCTCCCGGCGTTGTCATCGCCAGCGCGCCGTGAGCCGCGCCGTATTCGACCGCGGCTTGAGGCCCCTTCTCGGTCAGGAAACCGTAGATCAATCCCGACGCGAACGAATCGCCTCCGCCTATCCGGTCGAAGATTTCAAGGTTCTCGCGCAGCCGGGCCTGATAGAACTCGCCGTCGCAATAGCAGACCGCCCCCCAGTCGTTAATCGTCGCAGTCTTGGCGTTGCGCAGCGTCGTCGCCACGACTTTGAAATTGGGATATTCTCGGACGGCCAGCTCGATCATCTTCTTGAAGTTGGCCACGTCGAGATTCGAAAGATGCTCGTCCATTCCCTCGACCTCGAATCCGAGGGCGGCGGTGAAATCTTCCTCGTTGCCGATCATCACGTCGACCATCGACGCGAGGTCGCGATTTACCTCTTGCGCGCGCGCGGTCCCGCCGACTCCCTTCCATAACGATTCACGGTAATTCAAATCGTAAGAGATGACCGTTCCATGCTTTTTCGCGGCCTCCATGGCCGCGCGGGCTACGAGCGGCGTGTTTTCGGACAGGGCGGAGAATATGCCGCCGCAATGAAACCACCGCGCGCCCTCCTCGCCGAAGACCTTCTCCCAATCGACGTCGCCCGGCCTGAGCTGCGACACAGCGGTGTGGCCGCGGTCCGAGCATCCGACCGCCGCGCGCGCGCCGAAACCCCGCTCGGTAAAGTTCAACCCGTTGCGCACAGCCCTTCCCACGCCGTCATATTTCATCCACTTCACGTGCGATTGGTCGACGCCGCCCTGATAGATCAAGTCCTGAACCAGACGGCCAACGGGATTGTCGGCGAACGCGGTCACGATTGCCGTCTCCATTCCGAAGCAGCGCTTCAACCCGCGGGCTACGTTGTATTCGCCGCCGCCTTCCCATGCCTGAAAAGTCCGCGTCGTGTGAATTCGCCCGTCGCCCGGGTCGAGCCGCAGCATCACTTCGCCGAGCGCGACCAGGTCCCATCTGCAGCGATCTTTCGGTTTGATTTTTAAACTTGCCATACTTCAATCTTGGATCAGTACCGCTCGCGGTACTGATCCGATCCCTCAATTACCTCGCGACTCACGCGCGAGCGCGACGGCCTCGCCGGCCAACTGTCTCACCTTTGCGAAATCGCCCGCCTCGAACAGTTCGGGCTTGACCATCCAACTCCCGCCGCAAGCCACCACTTGCGGCAAAGCCAGGTACTGGCCGACGTTTTTCGTATCGATCCCGCCGGTGGGGATGAACCGGACGTTTTTGTAAGGCGCGCAGATAGCCTGCAAAAATTTCACGCCCCCCATCGGCTCGGCCGGAAAGAACTTCAACACGTCGACTCCATTCGACAAGGCCGTCTCGATCTCCGTCGGCGTGCAAACTCCGGGAAAGATCGTGACGCCCTTCGATAAACAGTGACCGACTACCGTCAGATTTGTGCCGGGCGAGACGATGAATTCGGCCCCCGCGCTGATCGCCGTTTCAGCCTGCTCGGTCGTCAACACTGTTCCAGCGCCTAGAAGAATTTCGGGAAAGCGCAAGCGAATCTGCGCGATGGCTTCGGCTGCAGCCGCAGTGCGAAACGTGATCTCGGCGCAGGGCAGTCCGCCTTCGAGCAGCGCCTCGGCCAGCGGCAAGGCGTCTTCGAGTTTCGGAATGCTGACGACCGGAACGATCCCGATCCTCCGCGCGCGTTCGACAATGCTCATAAAGACTCCTGGAAAATTTCCGGCGCCCCAAAATGTCGCCGTTCACGCGTTGATCCGCCCCCGGCACGATTGGGCGCCGCACAAACATCTCTTCCTGTTCGAATGATATGACTCGCCGTAATCGAGCAGCAGTTCCTCGCCCGGTTCGATGTCACGCAAGGCGAAGAAGAGGATGTGGTTGTGGACGACCTTGCTGTAGCAGTTGGGTTCGCAGGAATGATTGATGAATTGCGTGCCGTTGCCGCCGCTGCTCCCGTCAATCGCCCAGTAAGAGTCGACGCCGCAGATATAGATGCGTCGTTTGTTCTTCAGACGGCGCGTGACCTCATGACGGGAGATTCTTTCGCCGGCGTACTCAGCTATCTTTCGCCCCTTTTTAAAGGCGACGGTTGCGAAACATCCCCGCCCGTCGATCCTGGACGGTCTGACTTCAATGCCTGGGGCGAGCCTTATATGTTGTATCTTGTTATTGCTCAAAATACCGATAATGGCCGGTGATTTTCCACACGAACAACGCGTCTTCAGTCCGCGCGCCGAGGCCGATGTTGTGGACCACGGCGTAGCGCTCCGTTCCCTCGACCTTGATCTTACTGACGATTCCGATGTGCGGCAATCCGTTGTCCAACTGCCAGGCGACCACGTCGCCCGGCAGATAATCTTTAGCGTCTTTCGTGACCGGCCGGGCCTTGCCCTGACGATCGAACCAGATCATCAGATTGGGCACGCGGCGATGATCTATGTTAGTGTCGGGCCGGCGCGCGCGCCATTTCTGGGGATATTTCGCGAAGTTTTTCTTCATGTCCTGGTGCAACTCTTTCTGCAAATCGATTCCGGCCTTGCGGAATGCGCGCACGACGACGTCGGCGCAAACGCCGGTATCGAGCGGCACGTCGCCGTTCGGGTAATCCAATTTCACATAAGAGGCGTCGTAGCCTGTCGTTTGAGTCGTTTGCTCGATCGCGCCGGCGTTGACCTTTTCAAGAGGCGTCGCGTCGGCCTTAACCTGCATCGCCTCGGCCAACGCGCGTTGGGGGACCTCGACCGCGCGCTGCGAACTGCGAACGCCCTGGCACGAGGTCAGCGAAAACATGAGCAGAAATAAAACCGGCAAGGATCGAATTAACATTATTGAGCCTCCGCGAAATCGTAGGGCCGATTTTAGTCAGCCCGGCTCACAGACAGACTAAAGTCTGTCCCACTTCAGGCTATAATCGCAACCGTTATGGACGACCTACTCTCATTCTTTCCAATCTTGAGCGAGTTGAGCATCAAGGCCGGCGCCATCATCCGCCGCTATTACAACTCGCAACTCGAAGTCGAATTGAAACCCGACGACAGCCCCGTCACTCAGGCGGACAGGGAAGTCGAAATCTTCTTACGTGAATCGCTCGAAAAACGTTTCCCGGATTTTTCTATCCTGGGCGAAGAGTTCGGCGAGACCAGAAAGTCGGGCGCATACCGATGGATCATCGACCCTATTGACGGCACGAAATCATTCGTGCTGAAGACCCCGCTTTTCGGGACGATGATCGCGCTCGAACGGGACGGCGCGCCCCTGCTCGGCTCCATCTATTTTCCGATTCAGGACCACCACTTGATCGGCTCGGCGGAAACCGGGACCTTCCTGAACGGCGCTCGCTGCCACGTATCGGAAACCTCGCGACTCGCTGAAGCGACCCTCCTGCTCACCGATCCTCGCGACTTGATTGACGGCGCCGAACGCGAACGGGTCGCCAGGCTGTGCGGAGGGGTGCGGCTTGTGCGCGGGCTGGGCGATTGTTACGGCTATTACCTGGTCGCGCGCGGCCTGGCCGATGTGATGATCGAACCCGCCGCGTTGAAATATTACGACGTGGCGCCGCTGCCCCCGATCTTGGAAGGCGCTGGCGGGACCTTCACGACGCTCGGCGGCGATTTCGATTTGAGTTCGGGACAGGGGCTGGCGACCAATCAGGCTCTGCGCGAGCAGGTTCTGCGCGTCCTCAACGGCGATTGAACCTCCTGACTTCGTCCACCCGATCCGGCGGCAGCAGCAGCCAATGAACCATCTCCTGAAGCTCGAGACGCGCGATGAGGCCATAAATGCGGAACGCCTCGAAAAGCAGCGGCGGGCGCCTAAGGCCCAGCAAGCGCCGCACCCGTTCGGGCGCGAGTTGCGCCTGCGTCAGCCGCAGTATTTCATAGCGCCAGCCGCCCAGATGCTCCCGGTATTTTTCATAAAGCCGCCTCGTGTATTCGCTGTATTCCAGATCGCGTTCGAGATGGCGCAGCCGGTCGCCTTGCCATTCGTCGTAGCTCGCAGGCAATCCCGGAATGCGCAACCCTTCGCCTACGCGGCGAAACACGTCGAATAGCTCATGCCGCTCCGCTTCGTCGAGCGGACGATGTAAGAGAGAGTGCGCGCGTTCGGAATAATCGATCAGCATATAGAGCACGTCGCGGAAAGCCCAGTCGGGCATCCGCGCGCCGCGCGCCTCTTCGACGGATTTGTGGGTCGAATGGATTTGATCGAGCGTCCGCCTGGCCGTCGCCTCGTCGACGAAGACGATCTCTTGCGCGTAACGCACCGTCGAGAATAGCCGCCCGATAGGGTCTCGCGGAATCTGTCCCGTGAAGAACAGCCAATCTACCGCGCGATTGAGCGCGAACTCCGCCGCCGAACCGGCGAAGATCAGCAGGATCAAATCGGAACTCCCCCAGATCGAGCGGACAATCGAACCTTGGGAAACAAAGTTACACATATCCGCCGTGATGATTTTGCAAACGCCCTGCCGCGCCGCCGGCCTGACTATTTTTTTAGCGTTGACGAAGGGCAGAACTTTTCCAGGCCGCATTTTTCGCACATCGGCTTGCGCGCCTGACAGACTCTGCGCCCGTGCCAGATCAATCGGTGGGAGAAATCTATCCAATCTTTTTTTGGCAAAAGTTCGATTAGGTCGGCCTCGATCTTTTCAGGCTGTTTATTTGCGGTCAATCCCAGGCGCTGTGACAGGCGCGATACGTGAGTGTCTACAACCACTCCTGTGGGAATTCCGAAAGCCGTGCCGAGCACTACGTTGGCCGTCTTGCGGCCCACGCCAGGCAACTCGACCAACTCTTCCAGGGATTGCGGGACCTGGCCGTTGTATTTTTCGATCAGCAACCGGCTGGCCTCCTGAATCGATCTCGCCTTGTTGCGGAAGAAGGTGACCGAATTGATGTCGCGTTCAAGCTCTTCGCGCGGGACTGCGCCGTAGTCTTCCGGCTTGCGATACTTTCTGAAGAGGTTCGAGGTGACGATGTTGACGCGCTCGTCGGTGCACTGCGCCGACAGGATCGTGGCGATCAGCAATTCAAACGGGCTGGCATGGTTCAACGCGCAGGTGGCCTGCGGATAGGCTTTCTTCAGGGCGCGTATGATCTGCACAACCCTCGCGCGCAATTGTTCTTTAGTCTCTTTCATTTCCTTACCATCTCAAACCGGCGGCCTTGATGATGAATCCCAGGTACGGCGCGGCTGCGCGCGAAATGTCATTGAAGCGCTCTATGAAATCCTTCGTGCAAGCCTGTTTCTCGGAGAAGTACGAGATGACGATGAAGTCTTTCCGCCTCAGGTCTTCAGCGAAGGGATGTTGTGGGTCGTATTGCTTGGGCAGTTTCGCAAGCTGCTCGCCTTCCATCTTGAGCAGTTTCCGAAACTCTTTGCTTGAGGTCGCGTCGCGCCACGAGTCCGGCTTCGACGCGATCGCGTCGGTCACTCTGGTTCGCGCGACAGTGTCGGGGCGCCAATGACCTATGCCGATGAAGCAACTTTCAGGTTCCAGATGCAGGTAGATGCCGGGCCCTTCCTTGCCGCCGGTCTGATGAGAGAAGAACGCCGAGGCCGTCGTTTTGTAAGGCTCCTTGTTCTTCGAGAATCGAGTGTCGCGGTAGATGCGGAACATCGAACCGCCGGTCGGCTTCGGATCGGCGACCAGGTAAGGGCTGATTTCGAGCAACCTCGGTCGAAACGCGACGATGAAGGCTAGCAGCGGGTCGCGCACGTCAGCGACGTAGCGATCCTTGTTCGCGTCGAACCATTCCTTCTTGTTATTGGCTTTCAACTCCCGCAGGAAATCGAAAAGCCCCGGGGTGAATCGAAGCTCTTTGGGCATAGGGATTATTTCTTCTTCGACTTCTTCTCGGCCAGATTACTGACGATCTTCCATTCGTCGGCCGTCACGGGCTGAACCGAGAGGCGCGAGCCCCGGCGCAGCAGTTCCATCTTATCGAGTACTTTCACATTGCGCAGGTCTTCGAGCGTCAACGGCTCGTCGAACTTCCACATAAATTTGATGTCGACCATTTCCCAGATCGGGTTGGCCGGGGTGGCTTTCGGGTCGTAATGTTCGTCCTTCGGATCGAGCGCGGTTTGGTCAGGATAAGCCTTCTTCACGACCTCGGCGACGCCGACGACGCAGGCAGGCTCGACGCTGCTGTGATAGAAGAAGACCTGGTCGCCGATCTCCATCGCCCGCATGAAATTTCGCGCCTGGTAGTTGCGCACGCCGTCCCAGCATGTGGTCTTCTTTGGCGCTTTCGCCAGGTCGTCAATCGAGAAACAATCCGGTTCCGATTTCATCAACCAGTATTTCAATGTGATCCTCCGGTGATTCTATGGTTCTCAGAGAATCTTAGCCACGAATGAACACGAATATTCACGAATCTGGGTTTGGGCGCAGATTTTCCGGCTATTCCTTCAACTTTTCCCATTCGTGAATATTCGTGTTCATTCGTGGCTAAGATTCTTTGTCTTGTCTATTGCGTTTCTAAGGTTCTTTCAGGCCCCGAACTGCTTCAGGTGATGGTCGCAATGCAAATAGCCCCAGCGCATCCATTGGGCCTCGGACATGTCGCCGAAGAACGGGTGTGGACGGAACTCGGCGTCTTTCGCCGCCGCGGTGAATCGTTCAATCAGCGCCGCGAGCCGTCGCCGGTCGCGCTCGAAATCATCGGGCGGCGTTCCGCCTATCTCCTGATCCACTTCCGGCCTCGTCTTGACTCCTCGCGGCCACGGCGTCGGCGCGTAAAGCGCGATCCATTTGACTACCGTGCGGGTGATGGGATTGCTGACCGACGAAATCTCTTTCTCGCCAAATGTGAATTTAAAGGAGTCGCCAAGATGGCAGATCATCTGATGCGGCGTCATCCTGCCCCACCGCCGCGAGCTGTCAGGCCGAAGATCGCTTAAACGTTCGAGGATTTTCTTCTTGTCGGCCTGGTTCAAAAAACTCTTCATGCCCGGTTCCCTCAACTGACCATCTCGACCCATTTCCCGCTTCTGCCGCTTTCGACCACGGCCTCGATCACTTTCATATTGGCCACGGCGTCTTCGAGCGGCGTAGGGACCGGCGTATCGTTGATGACGGCCAGCGAAAACAGGTCGGCCTGGATCGTGTACTGATCGCAAACGTCGAAACTTATCTCTTCAACGCCAGCCGAAGTTTCATGCCACATCCTGCAAGCGCGGTCGGGCGGGGCGTTGAACGGGATTTCAATCTCGACGCGCCCCGCGTCGCCGAAAATGTTGACGCGCTGATGCGGCGCGAGCTGCGTCGAGCATGTGAAGGTCGCCGTCCCGCTACCGAAATCCAGGACGCCCGACGCTACGCGATCTGTCTTGAAATTCGGGTCGTAATCGAGAACGCCCAGAACGCGCCGCGGCTCTTCGCCGAAGATGAAGCGCGACAGCGAGATATTATAACAGCCGATGTCCATCAACCCGCCGCCGCCGATCTCCGGCTTGTTGCGAATGTTGTCCGGGTCGTCGTTGAAATAAGAGAAGAACGAATTGATCGTCCGCAAGGCGCCGATCCCGCCCTCTACGACAATGCGCTTCGCGCGTCCCCATTGCGGGTGGTGGCGGTACATAAAGGCTTCCATCACCTTGACCTTCGAATACTTCTTCGACGCGTCGAGCAATTGTCGGGCTTCAGCCGCGCTGAGTCCGATCGGCTTCTCGCACAACACGTGTTTTCCGGCTTCAAGCGCCTTGATCGACCAGGGTACGTGCAAATGGTTCGGCGCCGGGTTGTAGACCACGTCGATTTCGGGGTCGGCCAGCAGCTCTTCATACGAGCCGTATGCCTTTGGAATGCCAAACCTGCCGGCGACCTCGTAGGCCCTGACCTGATCGCGCGACGCGACGGCCGCGACCTCGACGCGCTCGCATTTCAACAGCGCCGGGATTACCTTGGCCTGCGCGAAATTGGACGTGCTAAGAATCCCCCATCTAACCTTATTCATCTCTTTTACCTTTCATTTGTCATGAAACATACCTAAGGTATTTAGACAGGATTTACAGGATTTTTTAGGATGACGTGAAAGAGTAGAGAATCCCTCTTCAACCAATCCTGAAAAATCCTGTAAATCCTGTCTAAATACCCTCACGTTTGTTCCGTGCTCTCTCCCCTTGTAAACGGCTTCCAGCCCTCTCTCCAATCATAATACTCCGTCCCGGCGAAGTTCTTCTTGTAATCGTAAACAGACGGCTCGCGGTAAGCGTAGCCGTGATAGTAATACTTGCAGCCGAGCTCGCGCGAGTGCCGGATCGCCTCGAGCATCGTGAAGACGCCCAGGCTGCGTTTAGATTCCGAAGGCTCGAACATCGCGTAGACCGCCGAAGTGGATTGGCGGCCGATGTCCAGAAAGCTGGCGGCAAGGAGCCTGTCGCCGTCGTAGACGCAAATCTCCCGGTTGCGGCAAGGCTCGACCGCCGGCTCTTCGGAAAGGAAGTCGTAGATAGAGTCGGGAACGTTCTCCTTGAACCGCTCGAGATGACGATAGAACAGCGCTTTCTTGACCTCGTCTATTAACGTGTCGCGGATCACGACGCGGAGGTCCCGATTCCTGCCCCCGACGCGCCTCTGGCTGCGCGAAGGCGCGAATTTCGAAAGATCGACGCGCAGCGGCATGACCGTGCGGAAGCCGCCCCAGTGATGCGAGGCCGAATAGCGGAAGAAGTAATTTCCGAAATGGCGCCAGCCGAGCGCCCACAAAAAATCCATCTGTTCCGGCGTCGCACGCGCGCGCACGAAATACTCGTTGATGAAGCTCACTTGAAGCTGGAGCGGATCATCGCTGGTTGGGAAATCTTCTGACTTGATAAATTCCCCCTTTATCACCGCGACTGTCGACCGAGTTGATCAGTGACTTATTCTCCATGTAAACCATGCGGAAATCGTCTTTCTGTATAACCTCCTGATTACCGTCATGCCGCATTTCCTTTGGCGCTTCCGCCTGATGGCGGGACTACGAACGCTTTACCCGACGTCGTCTTTCGGCAATTCGTTCGCGAACTGATCGTCGTCTTTCAACTCCTTCTTCAACCGGTAAAGCTCTTTCTTCAACTCTTCGACCATCTTCACGTAAGCCGGGTCGCCATAAACGTTGCGCATCTCGCGTGGGTCCTTGCGCAGGTCGTACAGCTCCCACTGATCGAGTTTGTTGAAATAGATCAGCTTGTAGTTGGCGGTGCGAACGCCGTAATGGGCCGCGACGTTGTGATGGCCCGGGTGATAGTAGCGGTAATACATCGCCGCGCGCCAACGCCGCGGCCCCCGGCCTTCGAGCAAGGGTAGGAAGCTGAGCCCCTGCATATCCGCAGGCGTTTTCACTCCCGCCGCGTCGAGCAGCGTCGGCGCGAAATCGACGTTGAGGATCATCCCCTTCGAGACGCTGCCCGCCCGGATCTTCCTGGGCCACCGCATCAGGAACGGCATTCGCAGCGATTCTTCGTACATAAACCGCTTGTCGAAGAAGTTGTGCTCGCCGAGGAAGAAGCCCTGATCTGACGTGTATACCACAATCGTGTTTTCGGCCAGACCGTTCTTGTCCAGCCAATCGAGGAAGCGCCCGACGTTGTCGTCAACTGACTGCACGCACGCCAGGTAATCGCGCATATAACGCTGATACTTCCACTTCTTCAGCTCCTGCCCGCTCAAACCCTCGGGCGGCTTCATCTTCAGGTCGTTGTCGTTCAGGTCCTGATCGATACGCATCGTGGCCTGGCGCGCCGCGTCCGACTTGCCTTTGTAATCGTCGTTGAAGGTCGCGGGTTCGGGCACGATGAGTTTTTCGAACTGCTTGCGGTGTTTTTCATCCGGCTGCCAGTTACGGTGTGGCGCCTTGTGGTGATACATCAGGAAGAACGGCTTCTCGCGCGGGCGATTCTTCAGGAAATCGATTGCGATGTCGGTGATTATGTCGGTCGTGTAGCCCGTGAGCTTTTTTCGCTCGCCCATCTCGATCATCACGGGATCGAAGTATGCGCCCTGTCCAGGCAGTATGTTCCAGTAATCGAACCCTGTGGGCTTGCCCTCGTCGGGGCGCTTCGGATCATTGCCGCCGAGGTGCCATTTGCCGACCATCCCGGTGTGATAGCCGGCCTGTTGTAAATACTTCTGAAGCATCGGCTGCGAGCCGTCGATGTGGTTGAAGACAGGCACGCCGTTGAGGTGCGAATACTTGCCCGTGAGGATCGCCGCGCGGCTCGGGGTGCAGATCGAATTGGTGACGAAACAGTTCTCGAACTTCATCCCCTCTTTCGCCAGCCTGTCGATGTTCGGCGTCTTGATCAACCGGCTGCCGTATGCGCTGACAGCATGCGCGGCGTGGTCGTCGGACATGATGAAGACGATGTTGGGGAGTTTCGCGGGCGGCCGGTTTTGAGTGGCGCCGTGCGGCGAAGCCGCCAGCGCCACCATCGAGAAAAGCAACGAGTAAAAGGCGATCTTTTTCATTTTGGCTGTCCGGTTACATTCCGTCTTCGTCAGCAGAGGGGCCATAAAGCGCGGGCACGGGCGCGTCGTTCAACCTCAGGTAAACGCCGAGTTGCGCGCGGTGATGGACGAGGTGATTGAGGACATCTCCACGCAAACAGGCGATGCGCGGCTTCGTGAAGATAACTTTGCCGCCGGCCAGCAACGACCAATCCTTCATCAGCGTCTCGTCGCTTGCGCCGGCCAGGGCTTCGCGGAATTTGGCGTAATTCCTGTCAAATATCGCGAGCAACGCGGCCACGGACCCCGCGGGCTCCTCCCTGTACGGCTCGGCGCCGGGCGGCGCGACATCGAAAGAATCTTCTTTAATCACGTCTCCTCCCCAGCCGACCATACTGGTAATGTGCGTGGCTAGCGCGATCATCGTGAATGATTTCGGGTGCGGGCTCCAATCGAATTTATCCTCCGGGATGCGTTCAAGAGTTTTACGCGTTCCTGCCATTTCCTGATCCAACTCAGGAAGTAAGGATTGAGCAATGGGCATTTTTCCTCCAAGGTAAATCTGGTTGATCTGAACGTTCGGCCTGAGACAACCCCGCTCAGACAGAACTCATCGGTTTGCGGCAGTTTCTTTTACGCATCGAGAATTATTACTTTCCGTTCGTCGGAACCTCATCCGCGAACGGTTCTACGTCGGGAATCACTTTGACGCCGGTCGTAAATTTGAACGGCGCGAGGAGCATTCCGCTCGGGAAAGTCATTTCAACCATATAAGCCGCCCAACCGCGCTTCGGCTGCGCGACCTTGGCGACGTACACGCCGTCGCCCTGATCCTGCAGCGGCGAGCCTTTCCACTTCGGCCCGATGCTGGTCAGGCGGAAATCCCTCGCGCCGGGGTTGGACGCCTGCCACAGCTTCACCTCGGACGGTTTGGTCTTCGTCTGCACACGGATCGTCCCATCCTTCTCGATCTTCCAGTCGAACTGCGGCAAGTCGACGCTGGTCAGAATGGCGTTGTAACAGGCCACCAGCGTCATCCACGCGTCCGAACCGCGCATCGAATGCTCGGCGTTCGGCACGTAGCGCAGGTATTTCACGCCGGGCAGGTCGTTGTAATAGAACTGCCACGAATCGGGCACGAAGAACTGGTCGCCGGTCGCGTTGATGATGAACTTCGGCATCGTGAAACGTTGCCGGTATTCGTAAGGTTCCTCGATTTTCATCAGCGCGCGGTATTGCGGCGTGCCCTGCCACTTCATAATGTCCATCTCTTCGTAATCGCCGACCGCCGGGGCGTAATAGCCGTAGACACCGAAGTGGTGGCGGAACGAAGGCTCGACGTTGAGCAGGTCGATGACGAGAGGGACGATCGCAACCACGCGCTTGTCCACCGCGGCCGTAGTCCACGTCGTCCAGCCGCGCTTCGAGCCGCCGGCCACGACGAAGCCGTCAATTTTCGTCTTACCGCCCTCCTCGCTGCCGCAGAAAGAGATCACCGTGTCCATCGCGCGCACCGCGGCCTTGGTCATCGGCAAACGCGCGGGCCACAACTCGTCTCCGGTCTTCAGAAATTTATCCCAAGTGTAGGCGATGAACTCGTCCTCCACTCGCGGCTTCTTGTCATCGCTGAAGGTGAGCGGCTGGTTGGGAATCATCCGCAGCTCGGTCACGACCGATTTGGTCGCCGTCGCAATCCGGACGATCTGCTGATCGGCGTCTTTCGGCGCCGCGCTATTGTTGTTGCCGCCAGAGATATAAAGAAGCGACTTGCTGCTCTTCACCTCATCGGGCTTGACCATGATCATCCAATGCCACCAGACGTTGCGATCGACCTCGGCGTTCGAACGCCATGTCTGTGAAGTCATCTTCAGGATGTAAGTTGTATACCCCGCGCCCTGCGTCTTGCCGACCAGCTCGTACTTGTAACTCGGGTCGGGCGCTTCGACGTATTTGTCGAGCGCCGTCTTGACGCTCGCCGGCGCTGGAGCCTGCGCGAACGTGGCGAAGGTAAACAGGGTAAGGGGCAGGATTGTCGCGTTGAACAGCCTGGTAATATTTTTCTTTTGGCGCATTGATTTCTCCATGTGTTAGGGGATTAAACAGTACCGCGCGCGTATGCAAGCGGAGGCTTTTTCTCTCACCCATTGTTCTCCGAGTCGAGTCTCCGCTTGCTTACGCGCGCGGTACTGTATCGCGCATCAATTATCCTCAGCATCCCATTCATCAAAGTTCGGCAGCTCGTCTCCCTGGCAATTCAGTACGTAATCAATCGCCAGCTCGACACTGCGCGCCGTCCAGAGCCAGCGCGTGCTTCCGTGGCGCGACCATGGCTTTCGGCCATGCTGCCAAAGCCCGGCTTCAGTCATTCGGCGGGTTGCATAAGCTTTGAGAGTGTCCATCACCGGCTCTGGATCGCGGTCAGCAGTGATTATAGTGTGAACATGATTTGTTCTTACGTTGATGGCTCGTAACAGCCAGTTACGATGCTCACATACTTCGCGGATGGTCTTTTCAACAACGGGACGCCGCTTTTCATCAAGAGAAATAGGCTCATGCCTTAGCCGTCGAAACCCTTCGTACTCTCGCTGTTCATCCTGCGCTAGAAACGGCGCGCCGTAAGCGTTGTGCGAACGATCAACCGAGCCGCGAACATCACCGTGTAACCATGTGCCATAACACCGAAACGAGATGAAGTATGCCAGCGGTTTGTGTTCCTCATTGAACTCCTGTTTTGGCATTACTTCCTCAATTCAGCGGCGCGATCCCGGCGCGGCGGTACAGTACCACCTCGCCTCCGCTTGCTCACGCGCGCGGTACCGTACCACCTCGCCTCCGCTTGCTCACGCGCGCGGTACCGTACCACCTCGCCTCCGCTTGCTCACG
>Ga0190270_10000414_pt1 | contig 18467 bp, 10 predicted proteins | sample Popmic320T_FD_133748 | JGI IMG/M metagenome (GOLD analysis project Ga0190270, IMG submission 133748) | Populus adjacent soil microbial communities from riparian zone of Weber River, Utah, USA - 320 T | ecosystem: Environmental > Terrestrial > Soil > Riparian zone | place: USA: Utah | collected...
CTGTCAAATCATAAGTCGCGCGACGAATCAATGTGCGCTTGTCCGCGGGCGCATTGAACGTCAGGTTGTTGGCTTCGAGTTTAGCCAACAGGAACGCGTCAACCGGGGTCGGCGCATTCCCGGTTTTGCCTTTGACGGGTGGAACGGCGGGATTGCGAATGGGTAGAAATGACCAGAAAGCTTTGTGTTCGGGCTTGATGAGGTAATTGTTTTTCGCCGCCGTCGCCGCCGGCCAGTAAGCTCCGTCTTTGACCCACTGCGACAGATCGCCGATTTCCTGGTCGTTGAGCTTCGGGGCGCCTATTGGCATACGCAACGATTCGCGCATATGCGCCACAGCCTTGATGAGCAGGCTTTCTTCCGGTTTGCCAATGACAATTGCAGGACCGCGCCGTCCGCCCTTCAGCATCGCTTCACGCGAATCCACACGAAGATCGCCTTTGGCGGAGTCTGTGTGACAATCGTAACAGCGCGTCGCCAACAGGGGACGAACCTTCGCTTCGAAGAATTCGATTTTGGCGGCGTCCGCTGACTGCGTGGCTTTGACGGACCATGCAAAACGATGCGGCAAGGCGCCGGAGATCGCGACTATTCCGCCGACTGCCGCCAACACGAGTAATTTGAAGCAATCACGAATGATCAAATGGTCGTTCATGTTTTGCCCTCAGTCGAGGCTGTGGTTCAGGCGCCTGGCGCCGGCGAATCCCGCTTCGGCATGCTGCGGAGTATAGAGAATCTGCTTTCGCGGGCGTGCGCTTTACTCCAACATGAATTATCTTCCTGTCTGAGTAAAGAGTTGCGGACGACGTGACATTGTATGCTTTTTCCGCAGTGAAGAAATCCCACTTACCGCATCCGCAACTGGAGCGAGTATAACGCCTAGCTCAAACCACGAGGAAGTGGCGCCGTCCGGGTCAGTCCGGAAGCCGTCGAGAATTGCAGCGGCGTTGTCTACGCCGACCATCCCGGCCCACAGCCGGATCGAAAAGATGGCTCCTGCTTCGGATGGAAGGAGAGCCGCGATTACTAATTCTGGAGCGGCCATTCCTGTCTGCTCCGCCCGTCAGCGTCCGAATTGGCGCCAGTTGACGTTGAATATAGCAATTTCGGTATGCGTGTTCAGCCGCTCCATTTTAGCCACGAATGAGCACGAATGAACACGAATCTCTTGAGTATCCGCCATTCGTGAATATTCGTGTTCATTCGTGGCTGAACTTCTTATACCGATTTTTAGATGTATGAAGACAGTTAGCCACAGAGAACAACCCATACTGCGTTGCCGCAAGGATACCTTCGATCTCGGATTGCAATCCACGGTGTGGCTTCGGGAAGCGGCTTGACAGGCATTTCAATTATCAAACACGCTTCTTGAAGGAATACTGTTTTTCTTGGCCTGTTCCCATGCCAGTCTCGCTGCCCAAATGCCCAATCTCTCAAGCCCGGTCAGCGGAAGCTCTCTTTTGGAGGAACAGAACAAGAAGAAGATAAGTAGGGGGTCGTATAGAGGGGCAGGGAGAGGCGTGTGAAAGTCTCTTCGAAAGACGTAGAAATTACGTATTCTGCGAATTGGCATATTGAAAAAACTGTTGAAGATCAGAGCGGCTTTGGAACTGTCCCAGAATGGGCTGATCCTTTTAGCAATATGGGAGCCGTGCTCCCACCTTCCGCTAAACTCCTGATTCCGCAAGGAGAGTGACACGGACTCAGTATGGACGGCGGCGCGAGACGTGACAGTCTGTCGCTGTAATGAAGGGAATGCCGCGTCATAATGTAGCGATGGATACGCGGGGAGGGAATGCAGATTGAAGAGGCGCCAACCGCGCCGCGATCGCCCTTCCAAAATCTATACAAGGAACGCTGAGCTGGCTCGATTCGCCGAGAGTGTCTCGATCGTCTGAATATCTTCGTTAAAGATCGCTTGCGACCAATCTTACAGGGTTACCTGGATTATTATCACAACTCACTACCGCATTCTCCGGAGGCGCCCTCAACCTGCTCGAACGATACTGTGGACATTTTTCGGAGTGACTCTGATAATGAAGCGGGCCGTTTGGCAAAGTCGAATATCGATCAAGGAGAAATATTCCGCATGGTTCCAAGCGACGTCGCCGCGTTGCGCCACGACTGGACAGTCGGCGAGATCGAAATCATCTACAACCTACCCTTGCCCGATCTGATCTTTCAGGCGCAGATTTCGCACCGCCGCCATCACAATCCGGCAGAGGTACAAGGTTGCACGCTGCTCAGTATTAAGACCGGCGGCTGCCCTGAGGATTGCGCCTATTGCCCACAATCAGCTCACTATCAAACCGGCGTTGCGCGCCAGACGCTTATGGGCGTAGACGAGACGCTGGATGCGGCCCGGCAGGCGCGCGAGCAAGGCGCGACGCGCTTCTGTATGGGCGCGGCGTGGCGCGACGCGCCACAAGGCAAGGAGTTCGATCGTGTGCTAGAGATGGTGCGCGGCGTGCGCGCTTTGGGGATGGAGGCATGCTGCACGCTCGGCATGTTGACTGATGAGCAAGCCGAGGAATTAGCCCGGGCCGGGCTGACCGCCTACAACCATAACCTGGACACAGCGCCTGAATTCTATGGCTCGATCATCACCACGCGCGCTTACGAAGACCGCCTGGCGACACTAGCGCGTGTGCGCCGCGCCGGCGTCACCGTGTGCTGTGGCGGCATCATCGGGATGGGCGAGTCTTGCGAGGATCGTTACGGCCTGCTGCAGCAACTCGCCAACCAGCGCCCGCATCCCGAAAGTGTGCCGATCAATCTATTGGTGCGTGTCGCGGGCACGCCGCTGGCTGAACAACCTGACGCCGATCCCTTAGAAATGGTGAGGATGATCGCGACCGCGCGCATCCTGATGCCGGCCTCGATGGTGAGGTTAAGCGCCGGCCGGCTCGCGCTCTCGGACGAAGCGCAGGCGCTCTGTTTTCTGGCCGGCGCCAATTCGATCTTCATGGGCGACCGGCTGCTAACCACGCCCAATCCAGAGCGCAATCGCGACCAGGCATTGCTTGGCCGACTCGGGTTGCGCCTGCAAACGACGCCGGTCCAGGCCTCGGACTTATGAAGCATGGCGCGAGAGTCTATGTTCCGGACCCAATCCCGAGGCCGCAGTCAGTCATATTTTGTCCTGTAGAGAGCTGGTAGATTTTTATTTATGGTTCCATAACTCTTGTTTATTTATCTTCATGACTATAATATTCCCTCGTTAGTTATCCCAACCAGATCTTCCCTACGTTCCCTTTAACGTCTGTGACCAACTTTACGGTGACGGGGCTTGCTCCTATTCGAGCGGCGCTTTCATCGTGCGGGCCCGCAGATGTCGCGGGCAGGTCTTGGTCGCGAGCGATCAAGTCAAGGCTGTGACACAGACAGGAGGGAGGATTCGCAAGCGCCGACTGCGCTCAAACACGCCACTCGGAATGTGAAAGTGGCTAAGGTACCCATCACAGTTCGATAATCAGGAGGTCAAAATGAAGCGTAACATACTCTACCTTTTGCTGGCTGCAGCGATATTTTTCTCGGCGATCTGGCAGGCTTCGGTGACCGGGGCGTCGAATCAACGCGCTGCCGACATGCAGGTTCAACCCGTCAGCCTGCTCAGCTACGATATTCGCGCGGAGATTCGCGCCGCAGCGCCAAGCAGCGTGAATCAATTGGGCGTGGCGGTCGCCGCCACTGATTCACAGGCGATGCAGAATGCTATTGAATCTTTCCGTGAGCGATTTTCTCCCGAGTCGCGTGATAATTTACGTGTGGTGATGAACGATGTCGGTCTGCCGAAAATGGTTATCAATACTGTGGAGCCGCTCTCAGCTCCCCAAGCAGGCCAGCCGGATTCGATCGCGCGCGACTTTCTCGCCGATCATCCGGGCATGTTCGGACTCAACAGAAACCAAATCCTCGAGATGAGACTGATGAACGAGGATAACGACCGAGGCACGAGTTTCTTAAATTATGAGCAAATGATCGACGGCGTTGCTGTCTTTCAAGGGCAGGTTCAAGTCGCCATCAATGCCAGTGGGCAGGTGATCTCAATCAACGAAGGGCTGGTGATTCCTGACGCCGGAATCAATACCACTCCCAGGCTTTCCGAGAGCGAAGGGATGCAGAGGGCTTTTCTGTTCTCAGGCAGACAGGCGCCTGCGTCGTTCGTGGTGATGGAGGACCGGTTAGCCAAAGGTGAACGCGCCGTTTATCAAAACCCGCTCGGCGCGAGTCGCGAGAATATTCTCTCTGAGATGAGAATTATGCGCGTCGGGCCGCGAGCCGTACTCGCCTGGCATTCCTACGTGGATGTTGGGCCGGGCGAATGGTACGAAATGCTCGTCGACGCGCATACGGGGGCTCTGCTCTATCGCAACAACATCTACGCGGACGTCGCCCAGGGAACGGTCTTCCGAGAGAATGGGCTCGGTCAACGTACGCTCGAATCTTTCGTCGGGGATACAACGATCAACACTACCGCCGGCTGGATGGGGACTTCGACGGTGACGACAGGCAATAACGTCGATACTTATCTGGACACGAATGCGGATAACCAACCGGATGCGATTACCGCAGCCGGTATTCAAAACGGACGCGCCTTCTCGTCCATACAGGACTTCACCTTCCCATTCACTCTGGGGGTCGATCCGCGTACCCAAAGAGCGGCCGAGCTGGCCAATCTCTTCTATTTCAACAACATTATGCATGATTTTGTCTACCGGCTCGGATTCACCGAATCGGCAGGCAACTTCCAGACGAACAACTTCGGCCGTGGTGGAGCCGGCAATGATTCGGTCAGAGCAGAAGCGCAGGACGGGTCGGGGACCAACAACGCCAACTTCGGGACTCCGCCCGACGGATCGCGCCCGCGTATGCAGATGTTCATCTTCACACGCGGAACGGCTGATCTGAATGATGACCGCGGCTCAGGGCTAGACGGCGACGTCGTGCTGCACGAGTATGGACATGGAGTTTCGAATCGCCTGGTCGGCGGGCCGGCAAACACGAGCTGTTTGGGCGGAACGCAAGCAGGCGCTATGGGCGAAGGCTGGTCCGATTACTGGGCGGCCACATTCTATAATAATGGCGTCGTCGGCGAATATGTCACCAACAATTTGACTCGCGGCATTCGCCGCGCAGCCTACACAGTTCCCGCGAATACGGTTCACGATTCCTATGCCGACCTGGGAGTCGGAGGCTTTGAGGTCCATAGCGACGGCGAAGTCTGGGCCGCGGCATTGTGGGATTTACGACAAACGCTGGGAGCCGCCATCGCCGACAGTCTGGTCCTGCAAGGCATGAAGTTTACCCCCTGCAGTCCGTCCTTCCTCAATGCTCGCGATGGCATCTTGATGGCCGATCAGAATCTCAACGGCGGCGCGAACAGGTGCAACATCTGGCGAGTCTTTGCGCGTCACGGTATGGGAGTCTCTGCCCAGGGAAATAACGGCACAACGCACGTCGCCGCAACCGATATCCCGCAGGATTGCAACGGTGGCGGGGCGACGACGATTTTCTTCGACAACTTCGAGACTAGCCAGGGATGGACGACCAACCCGAATGGGACCGACACGGCGACGACGGGACAATGGGCGCGCGCCAACCCCGAGACTACAACTTCGGACGGAACCAAACAGCTCGGAACCACTGTCAGTGGGGTAAATGACCTGGTTACGGGCCCCCTGGCCGGAGCCTCGGCCGGCGTCAATGACATAGACGGCGGCGTCACATCCATCATGTCACCGGCAATCACCTTATCGGGAGGAACCAACTTCACGTTGACCCTCTCCTATTACCTGGCCCACGGGACCAACTCCTCGACCGCCGACTTCTTCCGGGTGAGGATAGTGGTCGGTAGCACAGTAACCACGGTATTCCAGGAATTGGGCGGTACCGAGAACGATAACGCAGTCTTTTCCACCGCCACGGTGAATCTCAGCCAGTTCGCTGGACAGACGATCCGAATCCTGATCGAGGCTGCGGACGCCAGCACTGCAAGCCTCGTCGAGGCGGGCGTCGACGACGTGAGGATAACCAGGCAGTAAGGACAGAAGGTCGAGGATCGAGGATCGAGGATCGAAGATAAAAGATCGAAAATCGAGAATTGAAACTCACTCCATAGTTGATTCTACTTACGCCAGGACTACCTGGCAGAGAATCAGAGGGCGGCTCGTCAAAGCCGCCCTTGTCTTTTATGTGGCTGGGTAACGATGGAGAAAGAGTCGAGGGAGTATTATCCTTACTCCCCCGACTCGGGTTGTGACGATTTATGTCGCCGATGGCGTTTAATCCGACGCTTCAGATCTAATAACCGCCGGTCTATCGCTAGCCTACGCCCGCATAAGAAAAGTTGGAGCGGGCGGCGGGATTCAAACCCGCGTTTGCGGTTCTTTTGTCATCGGAGGTTGATCCGGCGACCGTCACGAATGCTGAGATTCTTCGGATAGTCTGAGCTTAAAACAGGCAGGATTGCTCCCGCGTTTGCCGTTTCGCCACTCCGCCCCATTGACTTGTAATGGCGGAGGTAGGATTCGAACCTACAAGCCTGTGCCTTTCAGTCTAAGCTTCAATCTCAGCTTGCCGAAACTCTATTGTAGCAGATAATCGAATATCGGCTTGCCGACGCTGACCTTCTCGGCGTCGGCGGCGTTAGCCTTCTCACGCGCGAATTTTAGGGCCTGCGACAGCTTCTCGATTCTGCTCATCAACTCTTTTTTGCGTGGCGCCGGCAGCGCTCCGCTATGTTTGACGGTATCCCAATAGCCGACCACAACGTCCTCCGTGATCAGTTGCGTTTGCGCCGGGTGCTCCTTCGTGGCGTCATACAGCACGATGGGTTTCTGGACCTTCTTCGTGCGATGCGTGGCTATCGGGGCGGTTCTGAAAAGGCCAGTGCCGTCATGTTTAGCCCAATCTTCCGCTTCGTCCAGAGTCGGCAATTTATCTACGAACGCGTGAAGGTCGCTGATTTGTTTCTCGAGGAATAGCAGGAACGGCACCGGCGCGCTACCGATCAACACCTGCCCATCAATCTCGACATCGGCGACGGCTCGGCAATTGGCCCAATCTTTCGTCGCCGTCACGTCGAATAATTCAGTTAAGAGCTTGGCCGCGCTAGCGAGTTGCTCATCCGCGAGAATCTGGACGCGCTTCTGCTCAGGCGGATAGTCCTCTCCTTCCTCGTCTTTTTTGCGGTACTGCTTTGAGAATCCGGAGAACAGATCCGGCTTCTGTGATAGCTTGTGCATCTCGGTGATCTCGCCATATACCCGGCTTTTTACGCTCTTCTCTATCGCCACAATCTGATTTAGTTTCGGCATAGGGACTCCTCTTGGACTGTAGTGGGGCGCGCGCATTATAAGCGCCTCCAGTATTAAGGCAACCATTGACTTGAACCTGGTCGCGGCAGATTCCCTCCTGCTCAAGCGCGGTGGGCGATTGCCACGCTGGCGCGTGGCGCTCCGCTTCCTGTCCATACAGAAAATTCCATCTTGGGATGAGATGAGCAAGACTGGAACTGATGATTTGATCGGATATAGAAAGGCCTTTCCGACAGCAGATTTCGATATATGTTATTCCGATCGATGAAGAACTGTTGACCGCGAGATACCGTGCGTTGCGCGCTCGGCGCGCCGTGAAATGATCGGCGCGATTTTCACATACCCGCCAGATTCGGCTGAATTTTACGATAGCCCTGCTCGCGCGCCCAGAGATCGAGCGGGATAGCGGCCAGTTCATCGACCGGCGGGACAAGTCGCGCGTCTTTTGTCAGGTCAATGGATTTGAGGTAGCGCCTGCAAGTGTCACAGCACTCGACTCGCATACCTGGAATCTCCTGCGCGGAGTAGTAGGCGAGTTTGTGAGGATCGACCTCGAGGCAGGATGGGCACGCGATGCGCTGAAAGGGCCAGACGGCGCCGCAATCGCCGCACATCAGGAAGCGACGTCCTCCTTCAATGCCGCCTTCGAGCGGGCCGGGCGCGGAAACATCGGCGGAGAGAAATGCGAGTTGTGGATTGCGCCCACAAAATGGGCATAAGCGGTCGGCAAGCGCGTCTCGCCGCTCAGCGGCGATGGCATTGATTTGGGAATCGAGCGGCGGCGTTCGCTCACGCGCGAGCAATTCGAGATAGGGCTGCAAGAATGCGCGCGCAAAAAAATTCTCCTCAGGGGTCGAGGCTCCGTTCCAATACGCAGTGAGCATCTCGAGCCAGCTCTCAGGCGCCGCCGCTATTTCGCCCGCCTGCTCGGCAAGCGCTTGCGAACCCCGCTCCCTGACCAGGTGGAGCAGCCAGCCGAAGCGTTCAAGGAAGATGGGATGATCAGTTTCGAATGAGCCGCTGAGGGGTCGCTGTTGCGATAGCTCAGAGAGAGAGTTAAAGACGCCCTGTTGCCACTGCAAGATTTCGGCGTAGAAACTCAGAATCTCCTTCGCATACGCTAAACCGGAAGCCAATTGCCGCGCGCGTTCAATACGATCTTCCCAGGAATATTTTGCGATCATCTCCCTCGTCACTCATTCTTCCCGCTCACCTCGCGGTACCATCGCGGATGATGCCATCGCGCCCAGGCCCGGGTCACTGTCCCACGCGTCATTGCGCGCAGTGTGCCGGGCATGGCGGCCGTTGACATGTATACGTGGTAGATGACGCCCACCACGAAACCGATGAAGGTGATTATGTGCGCCCAATAGGCCAGTATCCGCAGAGACCAGTGAAACGAGGTCGGGAACCACATCACGACGCCTGAGAGCAGGAAGGCCGTAGCGCCCAGAATCACCGACCAGAAGAAGAGTTTTTGACCGGCATTGTACTTGCCCACTTCCTTGAGTTCCGTCTCATATCGCATGTAGGCGCCGAAATTTTTTCGCCATTCCTGATCGCCGGATTCTCCCTTCATCCGCGCGCGCCAGTGGCCGAACAGAAACGCCACGCTGATGACGAAGCCGAGTGAAAACCAGGGGTGCAGAAAACGCGCCATCGCGCCGCCGCCGAACACTCCCGCCAGCCCGGCAAAATAGGGCGTGTAGACGACAAAGCCGGTGAGCGTCGCCAGAAAGAAGAAGACCGCCAACGCCCAGTGGGTTAGGCGCACGCCGGCCTTGTGCCGCACTATCAATTCATCATTGACCATCACATCTTCCTGCTTCCGCGCAATCGCGGCGATCTTTGCCTGACCAAGCGCTTCTACCGCCGGGCGCGTCAATGGGCGACTGTTCATGATAATTTGACCTCCTCTCTATCGTCTTTAGGCATGTCCGGAGCCTCGTTACGTCCGAAGCGTAAGTAATGAACGGCCGCGCCGACGAGCGCGCCGACCATCGCCAGCGAACCGAGAGGTTTGAGGACTTTTTTCAAGATTGTGATGGTCCGCGGCACGGTCGGGTCTTTAGGAAGACCATAGAGCTCAGGCCTGTCAGCAAACTCCAGCACGTAGATCACGCCGGTCCCGCCGACGCCAAGTGGGTCGTAAATTCCGGCCTTCGGCCTGCCGTCGGCTATCAATTGATCGACGCGATGACTGGCGATCTGGACGAGTTTCTCTTTCGTGCCGAACTGCAGGCAGCCGGTCGGGCACGCCTTGATGCATGCGGGCTCGAGGCCATAGGAGACGCGGTCGGAGCAGAGCGTGCATTTGTAGACCTTCTTGGTCCGTTTGTTCAGCCGCGGGATGTCGAACGGGCAGCCCGTCACACAATATTCACAGCCGATGCAATGCTCCTGCTGGAAGTCCACGATGCCGTTGGCGTACTGGACGATCGCCCCTGGAGACGGGCAGGCTTCCAAACATCCCGGCTCGGCGCAATGCTGGCACTGGTCTTTCGCCATCAGCCAGCGCAGGCTCTCGCTGCCGTCGGAGTTTCTCTCGACGTGCTCGTTGAAGCGGATCAGGTTCCAGAAGTTGGCGGTCAGGTCAGGCTGGGTTTGATATGAGCCGAACTCGACCTGCACTGGTTCCGCCGCCTCATCGATCCCCAGCAGGTCATTCCACTCCTGGCATGCAACCTCACAGGCCTTGCATCCGATGCAGGTCGTCGTATCAATGAGCTTGGCTACCTGCGGCGCCTTACGCACACCCGTGGGCGGAGCAGGACTCGCGGAGATCCGTTTGAGTTCCATGTTGCTTGGCATAAACCCTCGAATAAACAGTGAGACGGAAATTTCGACGTGTTTTCATTGTTCATTGTTCATCGTTCATCGTTCAATGTTCATTTGTTATTGCTGGAGCCGCGGTGTTCCACAATGACAGATGACAAATGACAGATGACAACTGAACGATGCCCTTACGCCTTCTCCAGATTGACAAGGAAAGCCTTGTACTCGGGAGTTGATGAGTTGGGATCGAGCGCCGTCGGCGTCAGAGTATTGGCCAGTGGGCCGGATGATCCGCCGGCGAACCCCCAGTGGATCGGGAAACCGATCTGCCAGACCGTTCGGCCATCGACCTTGAGCGCTGGCATCCGTTTGGTCACCATCGCCTTGCCCTCGATCGAGCCGCGCGCCGAAGTGATTTTCACCCGGTCTCCGTTCCTGATCCCTTTCTCGAGCGCCAGCCCTTCGGGTATCTCGACGAAGAACTCCGGCTGCAAATGATTGAGAATGTTCTGGTGCTTGGTCCAGTAGTGGAAATGTTCAGTCAGACGATAGGTCGTGCAGACAATCGGGAACTGCTCCTTCTTGCCGTAGACATCCTGATCGGTCTTGAATATCTTCGTGACCGGATTCGAGCTGACTTTCGGATGCAGGGGATTCTCCACCGGCGACTCCCAGGCCTCGTAATGTTCAGGGAATGGTCCATCGTTCATCTCGACGGCGTAGAGTTTCCCCACACCTTCGGCGTTCATAATGAACGGCCCGAGGCCCTCTTCCGGTTTGGAGTCAGGCCTGATGTCCGGCGTGTCGCCGACCCACCGCTCGCCGTTCCACGACAGAGCGGCGCGTTTCGGGTCCCACGGCTTACCATTCGGGGCCGCGCCCGCGCGGTTATAGAGGACGCGGCGATTGGCCGGCCAGTTCCAGGCCCAGTTGGGATAGTAGCCCAGTCCGCTCGTATCCGCCGGATTGCGCCTCTGCGCCAGATTGCCAGCTTCGGTGAAGTGGCCCGAATGGATCCAGTTGCCGCATAGCGTCTTGCCGTCGGCGCGCAGGGCCGCAAACCCCGGCAACTGCTGCCCCTTCTTGTACTCCGTCCCGGTCTTCTCGTCCTTGAAATCTTCGAGCGCCTTGCCGTTGATCTCGCGGGCGACCTCTTCGAGGTTGGGGTTCGCCGGATCGGAATAATTCCACGACATATTGATCACCGGTTCCGGCAGCTTGCCGCCTTCCTTCGCGTAGAGTTCTTTCAACCTCAGCGCTATCCGCGCGATGATCTCCTGATCAGCTTTGGCGGCGCCGGGCGGGTCCATCGCTTTCCACTTCCATTGCAGCCAGCGCGCCGAGTTGGTGAATGTGCCGTCCTTCTCCGCGAAGTTGGCCGCTGGCAGCATGAAGACCTCGGTACTGATCTCCTTCGTCTCCGGCCCTTCGTACTCTTTCGGCGATTTCCAGAAAGTGGCGGTCTCGGTCTCGAAATTCTCGACCACCACCATCCAATCGAGCTTGGCGAGCGCCCGGATCATCTTCTTCGAATGCGGTCCATTGCCCACCGGGTTCATGCCGAAGGTCATCAGGCCTTTAACGCTGCCGCGATACGCGTCGTCGTAGATGTAGGCCCACGAATAATCGCGGTCCATCTTCGGCAGCCAGGCGTAACCGAATTCATTCTCCGGCGTGGCAGCGCCGCCGAAGAAAGCCTTGAGCTGCGAGACCAGAAACTTATCGGTGTTCTCCCAATAGTTCATTGAGTTGGGCCGCAGCTTCTTCGGCGTGTTGGCTTCGAGGTAATCTTTTAAGGTCTGATGCGCGGGCTGGGGCATTTTGAGATAGCCGGGCAGCGTGTGCGTCTGATTCATATCGGTCGCGCCCTGAATGTTTGAATGGCCACGCAGCGCATTGACGCCGCCGCCTGGCATGCCGACGTTGCCTAGCAGCAACTGCAATGACGCCGCCGCGCGTATGTTCTGCACGGCCGAAGAATGATGCGTCCAGCCCAGCGCATACAACATCGTCCCCGCCTTATCCGGGAGGTATGTCGAACTGATGATCTCGGCGGCCTTCAGAAACTGCTCCTTCGAGCAGCCGCAGATGTTGGCCACCATCTCCGGCGTGTAGCGCGAGTAGTGGCGCTTCATCAGTTGATAGACCGAGCGCGGGTCCTCGAGCGTCATATCGACCCTGGCGTAGCCATCCGGGTCGAGTTCATAGTCCCACGACGATTTATCGTAAGCGCGTTTTTCCTGGTCGAAGCCGGAGAACAGGCCCTCGTTATCGCCCGGCAACTTGAAGCCCTCTTTGATAATGAAGGAGGCGTTGGTGTAGTTGGCGACGTATTCGCGCTGGATGCGGGTGTTGGCGAGCATATAATTGATCACGCCCGCCAGGAAAGCGATGTCCGTTCCCGCGCGAATCGGGACATAGAGGTCAGAGACGGCCGCGGTTCGGTTGAAGCGCGGGTCCACGCAGATGAGTTTGGCGTTGCGCGTCTTCTTGGCTTCGATCGCCCATTTGAATCCACATGGATGGTTCTCCGCCGGATTGCCTCCCATGACCAGGATCACGTCGGCGTTTTTGATGTCAACCCAGTTGTTGGTCATTGCCCCGCGACCGAATGTGGCGCCCAGACTGGACACCGTGGGGCCATGTCAAAGCCGGGCCTGGTTGTCGGTGTGCACGACCCCCAGCGTGCGCGTCCATTTCGTTAGCAGGTAGTTGACCTCGTTGTTGTCGGTGCAGCCGCCGACAATCGCGACGCCCTGGCATTGATTGAGAGTCTGCCCGGCGGCGTTCTTTTCGATGAAGCTTTCATCGCGCGTCTTTTTCATCCGCCTGGCGATCTCATCGATCATCCAATCCCAGCTCTTCACCTCCCAGCGATCGGAGCCCGGGGCGCGGTAGAGCGGGCGGGTCAAGCGGCCTTTGCTGAGGATGTCGTGTTTGAGCGTGATGCCTTTGGGGCAGAGCGTGCCGCGATTGATCGGATGGTCCGGGTCGCCCTCGACGTGGACGACGGTGGCGCCTGTGACGTTTTTGGACCTGTCGCCGAGAGTGTGGATGATCACCCCGCAACTGACTGCGCAGTAGGGGCAGGTCGATCGCGTCTCGGTCGTGCGCGCAATCTTCAACTCGCGGACGGCGGCGTAAGCCGGAGCGAGATCGAAGCCGAAGGCGACGACCCCACCGGCGCTGGCAACGGCGACCTTGAGAAAGTTTCTCCGCGAAACAGCCATAAGCTTGTTACTCCTCTGCAACTTCTGGGAGAACATACTACTCCTAGTAGTTGTCTTTTAGTTATAAGCCTTCGGCTATAAGTCGAAGCTAAATTGTTTGGAGATCGTTGTAGCCTAAACGAGCGCTATCGGTTCACTGTTCAACGTTTGTAAATAAGGACGGTACAAATAGGAGCTATGGCGAATTATGATCCCGCCCAGTTTTGCATGTCAATAGATTATTGACAGCCAGGTGAATTGGGCATAGAGTCGGGCCGTTTTTGCTCCTCAATAACGTGCTTATAACTCTGACTGATTGGATGAAACCTGTGCATAAATCCGCCTTATCCGCGGCGCCGATGGTATAGGAAATACAGACTTTTATTCGCGCGCGCCTCAATACACCGTAAACAAAATTCTTTGACAATTTTCTGTCCTACATTTTTCTGTTGGACTGATCTTTAACAGAAAAATGTAGGACAGAAAATTAGGAGAGTGCTTTGTTTACGCCTCACTCAGTGGTTAACAACAAATCCAACTGAAAAGAGGAGGAAAGCTATGTAGCGACACAGCGGCCCCGCAGGCAATCAATCATCGTTCGTAAGACATCGGCGGCGGCAGCCTTCTCGGCGCTGCGCGTTGATGTTCTTTACTGTCCTTAAATAGAGGAGGAACAATGTTTCAAAAATTTCTGCGCGGGCGAATCCGCTCAAGTTTTCGATTGCTGACCGCCTTCGCGCTCTTTTTGACTGCTATCTCTCACTGTGCCGATGCGCAGACTCCGCGGGAACGAAGCTTCGCTTTCGAATACGTGGCGGCCGTGAAGGACATCCCTGCGAGCGCCAAAGAACTAGAGCTTTGGCTGCCTGTCCCACACAACGACCCTTACCAGGTAATTTCAGATTTTCGTATCGAATCATCTCAACCTTACCGGCTTCACTCGGCGCAGTACGGGAATAAAATGCTGTGTATCAGAGTGAAAGACCCTCAGCCGGCTGGCTTCACCGTCACCCTCCGCTTCAACGCCGCACGCCGGGAGCACATCAACCCGCTGCTCGGTCAGAGCTATCCACACACCGCGCCGAAGGAACAGACTGACCGCGACATGGCCAGGTGGCTTCAACCAGATCGTCTGGCGCCGCTCGATGACAAGATCAAAGGTTGGGCGCTGGAAGTAGTCGAAGCAGCGCACGCCAAGACCGATTTGGAGAAGGCGCGGGCCATCTATCAGCACATCGTTGCGACGGTGAAGTATGACAAGTCCGGGCAAGGTTGGGGACGTGGCGACATCTACTACGCCTGCGACGCCCGTCGCGGCAACTGCACCGACTTTCACGCGATCTTCATCGGTTACTGCCGCTCGTTGGGTATCCCGGCGCGCTTTGCCATCGGCTTTCCGTTGCCGGCGGAACGCGGCGCTGGGGAGATCAGCGGTTACCACTGCTGGGCGGAGTTTTATGTAAAAGACCTGGGGTGGGTGCCGGTTGACGCTTCAGAAGCGGCTAAAGACCCCAAGCGGCGAGACTATTTCTTCGGGGCGCACGACGAGAACCGGGTTGAATTCACGCGCGGGCGCGACCTGACACTCAGCCCCGAACAGAAAGGCGCCGCGCTCAATTACTTCATCTACCCGTACGCCGAGGTGGATGGGAAGCCCTTCTCCGGAGTTGATAGAGTCTTCAAATATCGTGACCAGACGCAGACGCAATAAGCTCTGCAAGGACAATTGAGAACGGCGCCCGGCTGAGTCAGCGCAGTCAGCAATACAATGTGATGCCCACAGCAGCTAATCCAAAGGGAGCTATCGTTATGATGAAAAAAGCGTGTCGCTTGTTGGTATTATTCAACGTCCTTTGCGCCATCCACAACTTCGCTGTGGCGCAAACGCCAAACCTGTCAACCCACAATTCAGCAGTTGAGGCTTCAAAGGCAGAAGAGTCCCTACCGGTGAAGTCGAATTCCGAGCTTGCCCGCGAGATCGAGGCGCTCCGGCACAGGGTGGAAGATCTGGAGAGTCAGAATCGCGCGCTTGCCGAGTTGCTCAACGCCGTCAAAACTAAACTGGTTGCGCTGCCTGACCCGGCGCCGCCGGATGCGCTACGGGCCGCACGCGTTCAGCCCGTAGCCGCTGCACTGCCACGCGCATCAGCTTCGGCTGAAAATGCTACCACGAAGACTGCCTCGGATCTTCACGCAGAGCCGCCTGCCGCGGAGCAAACCGCACAGGCAAAGCCGGCAGGCAGTGGTGAGCCGTTACACTGGTCGGACCTCCTCGGCTCGGAAAATCAGTTCAAGCTCTACGGCTTTTTGCGGCTGGATATGGACATTGACAGCCAGCGCGCCAACAACGACCAGACGCCACTGTTCATTACTTCGGCAGACCCTCGCATTGGAAAGTCGAATGCCGGCGATTTCTCGATGCACCCACGCCTCTCGCGTTTTGGCATAGATTACTCCGGCCCGCGTATTGCCGCGCTGGGCGATAGTAAGTTGTCAGGCAAATTCGAGGTTGATTTTGAGAACGGCGGGTCAGAGTCGCGCCAGATTATTCGCATTCGTCACGGTTATCTCAAAATGGATTGGGATCATCAGGTCTGGCTCCTTGCCGGTCAGACGTGGGATGTCGTTTCGCCGCTCTTCCCCACGGTCAACAACGACACGCTGATGTGGAACGCCGGCAACGTCGGCGACCGCAGACCGCAATTCCGCCTGGCCTGGGAACCGAAGGCCGGGCAGGGCCAGTGGTCTTTTACCGGGGCCGCCGGGTTGATGGGGGCGATTGATGCGCAAGACCTGGACAACAATGGCTACCGTGACGGCGAAGAGTCGGGGCGGCCCAACGTGCAGGCTCGCGTCGGCTATGCCCATTCGTCCTGGGTGAAAGATCAGCGCGCCAGTCTGGGCGCTTCGGGATTTTACGGATGGCTGGATACGAGTCGCGCCATCGCAGGCCGCACCAGTTTCCGCAGCCAGTTGGTCAATCTCGATTACACGCTCCCGCTCAGCAGCCGCTTGTCGCTGCGCGGTGAAGGGTGGTGGGGGCGCAATCTGAGCGACGTGCGCGGCGGCGCCGGCCAGGGGATCAATCTGACGAACGGGCGAGAGATACGCGCGCGGGGCGGTTGGGCTGAGGTCGGTTTGAAGATTTCGCGTTACTGGTCATTCCATCCGGGCTACACTACAGATGACCCTGTGGACGCAGATATCCCCAATGGAGGCCGCACGCGCAATCGCGCCTTCTATTTCGGCAACCGTTTCACGCCGGGCGGGAACTTTTTGATTGGAACTGACTACTTGCGGTGGCTCACTGATTACAAAGGCTTCCTGCCAGGCGTAGATAACCGGATAAACATTTTCCTGCAATACAACTTCTGAAAGGGGCAGAAACGACCGAGCGGGATCCGATAGCGGAATCTCTGGCGATATGAGATATGCGATATTTCATATCTCATATCTCATATCGCATATCTCATACCGCATATGCCGCCGCCTCAGAATTGGAAGCGCGCCGAGAGTTGCAGGTTGCGGGGCGGGCGCACCGAGGTGACCGCGCCGAATCCCGTCCACAGACTCCGGGTAGACCCGGAGATGTCTGAATTTTGGGGAGTACCTTATTGTTCCCGTCGCGTAGCGACGGTTGAAATTCGAGCTATCTGCGGGCCTTTCAAGCGTCACTAGGTGACGCGAAACGCTTTGGCCAGCTTACCCAGCGCTAAAGCACTGGGCTAAAGTCAGCCGCCGCTCACGCGGCGAAGAATGGCGTCTCTCCCAAAAGTAAAAGTGTCTCGACATCGGGGTTTCAATAGCTTTTTACGTTAAATCAATAAATGGCGGGTTTCATGGAAGTCGGAACACGTCGGCCCGTATGCCGTTACAGCCTATTATCCGGTGGTTCGCAGGGCTGTCGTATACAATGAAGACTCGGGCAGGCGTCCCATCAGCAGGCATCATCGTCATACCCTCAGCGTGATCATTCCCGTCGCCATGTGGAACAGTGAACAGCATTCTCAGATCGTTACTCCGGATAATACTATCGGAGTTGGAGTTGGCCGCTCCTTCCCACTTTAAGACAGCGGTCGGGCCGTCAAGGTCCATCGTGGGGCCAGCAAGCATAATCAGGTCTGTCCCTGCGAAGAACATGTCACGCAAACCCAAGCCCTTTAATTGAAGAAAGTGTTTGCGATATAGCCTGCCGCCGAGCCCAATGTCCTTCAACTCTAGATGCGAACCGGCGTCCGGGTTGAAAGAAAGCTCAAGGATGACGGCCCACCCTCGGAGGACCGGGCCGCGCAATCCGATAAATACACGCTCGCCTGCAATGGCCAATCCTTCGATGTCAAATCCGTTGTCTTTCCCGGGTATGTCCATGAAAGGAGCGAGGTGCGGGTCTCCCTGGCCTTGTCCATTACCTTTGATCGCGTCCGTCAGCGCGTTCGTGTCGACGCCTCCGGGAAGTTGAGCCGACCTCCTATTGCCGGTTGAGGCCGAAAGCTCCACGGCGCCGGTTTGAGCGTTCGATACCATCGGGATACGGGCCAGGAGATAGCGGTTGCCCCCCCTCTCTATCTTGGCCAGCCGCTTGATCTGGCCCGGGCCATTGTCAGCGATTCCATTTTTTACCTTTTTGATATTCTTTCTCTTGATGCTATGCGACCCGACAACCCATAAGAAGTCGCCCTGAAATTCCATTCCTTCGATATCGACTTCCTGATCGAAGTCCGTGCCGAGGGCTGGAAGATGGACCAGATCGCCGAGCGGGAACGATCTGTGGCGGTCGAAGGTCAGGTTGTCGGATGTGGACAAGCGCTCGACACTGGTCGCTTCGTCCGAAGCCACCCAGAGATGGCCTTTAGCGAATAATGCGGCGGAGAGAGACTCGACCACACCGTCGGCCTCTTTATTGAACTCAAGAATTACTGAACTATTTGACATGTCTTTTCCGGTAGGGAGCGCGACTTCACCTCCAACAAATTTCGATTTGTCCCGCTCGTTAGGCGTTACCAGCTTTTTTGACACTCCCACCGCTAGAAGCGGCTGGATTCTTGCTTCACCGCGAACGGCCTGCCGTAGCAGGTCTTACACTCGCTCCACAAGCGTTTAACCTCTCGGTATGCCCTACCGCGAGGAGAATCCTGATTCCTTCGTCTCTGATGTTTTTCGCCGC